>Ga0209013_10004578_pt1 | contig 12094 bp, 7 predicted proteins | sample Cruoilmetagenom2_FD_187291 | JGI IMG/M metagenome (GOLD analysis project Ga0209013, IMG submission 187291) | Oil polluted marine microbial communities from Coal Oil Point, Santa Barbara, California, USA - Sample 2 (SPAdes) (version 2) | ecosystem: Environmental > Aquatic > Marine > Oil seeps ...
AGCAGCTCCAGTTAATTTGTACGGTGCTACAAAACTTGCTTCGGATAAATTATTTATTGCAGCTAATTCCTATGTAGGAGAAAAACAGACGAAGTTCTCTGTTGTTCGCTATGGCAATGTTGTAGGAAGTAGAGGCAGTGTTATTCCTTTCTTTGAAAAAAAGAAAGAGTCAGGAGTACTTCCTGTGACAGATGAACGAATGACTCGTTTTTGGATTACGCTAGATAAGGGAGTTCAGTTTGTGCTAGATAGCCTGGAGCGAATGCATGGTGGTGAAATATTTGTTCCTAAAATACCGAGCATGTCAATTATTGATTTGGCGACAGCAATTGGTCCTGAGTGTGAAATTGAGTTTGTAGGCATTAGACCTGGTGAAAAATTGCATGAAGTGATGATTACGCAAGACGATGCAAGAAATACGATGGAATATGACGAGTATTATGTCATTGCACCAGAGTTTAAATGGTGGCAGGCAGATTATCTTTCCGGTGAGTCGGTACCTGAAGGATTCGTTTATTCTAGTGAACAGAATGAAGAGTGGTTAACAATTAATGATTTAGCAAAGTTTATTCTTTCAACTGACAAAGATGTTTGAAAAATGAAGTGTAATAGTTCGAAAAATAATGGTGGTAGGTAAAGCTGACATATATAAATAAAAGAAGGTGTATAGTGATGAAAAAAAAGGGGTTTAATTGCGTTGAAAGTAAAAATGGACAACCAATTGTAGAAATAATGATCGAAGGTCAATCTATTTTACTACACAGTAAATATGATCCAATAAAAGAGGCGGAAAGATTAATCGACTCTTTTAAAGATAGAATTGAAAATGCAGACCACATTCTTCTATTTGGCGCTGGTATGGGGTATCTTGTACGTTCTTTTTTTGAAAGATACCCAAATAAATTAGTTTCTGTTTACGAACCTTTTGAAGAAGTAGCTAATTTATGTATTCAGCATAGAGGGCAATCTAAGTTTCCGCTAGAATACTTAGAAAATTATGTAGTCGAAAATTCCAAAAAAGATATGGAAGAAAACTTAATAGTATTGGAAGGGGCAATGCAACATAAAATTGAAATTATTGTACTTCCTAGCTATGAGAGATTGCATCTAGCACATTTAAAAGTTTTTATACAAACTTTTAAAAAACTGGTTGATATTAAAAAAGCAAATGAAGTTACAACCTCCACTTTTTCACGCAGATGGACAATAAATGCATTAATTAATTTACCAAAAACATTTGAACACTCCAACATATTTGGTGAAAAAAAGAAATATTTCGAAGGAAAACCCGTGTTATTAGTTAGTGCAGGACCTTCTCTTAGTGAAGAAATAGCGAATATTAAAAAGGTAAAAGAGAATGGACTTGCATACATTTTTGCAGTTGGCTCAGCAAATAAAACACTAATCCAAGAAGGTATTTTACCAGATGCAGTTTGCACTTATGATCCTCAAAGTCATAATCATCTGGTCTTTAAAGATTTGTATGAACGTGGCATAAAGACTGTACCAATGATATACGGAACTACGGTTGGTTTTGAAACATTAGATCTTTATAAAGGTCCAAAGTTGTATTTCACAACAACTAAAGATCAGCTTACTGCAAATTTCCATCTAGATAATCAAATTGTTATAGAAGATGCAACATCAATTGCAATCGTAACCTTACAATTACTAAATGAATTAAAAGTAAGTAAAATCATTTTAGTAGGTCAAAACTTTGCATTTAAGAGAAATAAGTTTTACGCCAAAGGTATTGATCGGTTTGATAATAAAAAAAATGAAGTAACAGATAACTCTGTCCAGGAAGATGATCTTATCCGAACATATGAAGTAGTAGATGTTTATGGAAATCAAGTACTAACGAATATTATGCTTAAACGGATGAAAGAAAATATGGAAACCTACTTGAAGAGAATCACAATTCCCGTAATCAATACTACAAATGGGGGAGCATTTATTAATAGAACCACGTTCCAACCACTTAAACAGGTGATTAAAGAAGAATTAACAGAGAAAGTAGTTGTGGAGGATTGGTGGAAATCAGAATTACAAGAAGAAAATCCAATGCTTTTAAACCAAGATATCAAAAGGAAATACAGCAAGTCATTTGAACATTTTGTAGAACAAGACAAAGACTTACTAAATCATTTAATTAGTTTCCAACATTCGCTCAAACGCTTAAATGTAAATCAAGTTCAACGAAAGCTCAAACAACTTGACGAACTTTTTAATACATATCACAATAATTTATTTTATCAAACAACCATTTTGCCTATAGCTCAACTTGCATTTGAAAATTTAAACGCAGGTACGCAGCTCATACCTACAATGGATTCTCCAATAGAAAAGACAGAAAAGCTTATTCAGATGTATGCTACTTATCTTGCAAGTTGCCGAGCAATTTATAAAGATATTGGGCCAATTGTTAGCAATTTGACAATTTCTAAGTTAAATGAAATACATAACACTAAAAGCTATATTGCTACTTCCAGTGTATTTAGCTATGCAGGAGAATGGCAGAAAAAAATGCCAGCTCCAAAAGAACGAGTACCCAACTATTTGACAAAAGAACAGCGGAAAGTATGGAATAATCAAATGAAATTAAAAGACAAAATTGAGGTACTTATTCCATTTAATACAACTACTAAAATCGGTTCTAAAATTCATTTTCGTTTCAAGGGAACAAAATTATCATTGTTCGGTAAAAATCCTACTAATGAAGTATTAAAGCTAAAAGTGATCATCGACAATAAGAGTACTTTGATTACTATTAATGAAAAAGTTGCAGAGGAAACATATAATTTATACATTCGTAAAGAAATATTTGAATGTACAAATCTAAAGAATGAATTTCACGAAGTCACCATTGAAGTACTTTCGAAAAACGCTAACTTTCATTTCCAAGGAATCGAAATTGATAAAGAGGGAAGAGCCTATCATGTAGATGAAGTTACACAAATGAACCAACTAAGAGTTGGGAAAAGAATACGTTGCCATATTGGAAGTGAAATAGTTGATGGAAAGGCATTAATTACTAATATTGGTGAAGAAAATGATGTGAAAATGGCTTTAAACTCCACTCAACCGTATGGGGATTTTTATTTAATAAAAGTATGTGAAGAAGAAGGAATCTCAAAATTCATTTGTGACAGAAGTATAGGTCTAAAAGAAATTGTAAAATTAACTAATCATGAAAATAATAATATTGAAATTAATAGAGTACCTATATTAGATTTTAATTCACCTTTTAGTGAACTGGTTTCATGTAGTAGTAGTTATAATAATGGAAATAACACATGGTCAGCATATAAGGCCTTTAATAAGAAAGTTGAAAGTTATAAAGATGCTTGGGCCACCGATAGAGGGATAACAACCGGGTGGATAAAATACAAATTTAATAATCCGGTAATATTAAATTGTTACACATTAATTAATCAAAAATCACATGGGATTTATGATACAACCTTAAGAATGCCCTCCAATTGGGAGTTTCAGGCCTGGACTGAAACTGAATGGGTTACACTAGATACAAGATTTGACATAAGTAATTGGATAGATAAGGAAAAAAAATATTTTGTTTTTGAAAATAAAAATGCTTATAAAGAATATAGAATTTTAATATCATTAAATAACGGTGATAGAGAATTTCTGGCAATTGGAGAAATCGAATTTATTTAGTTGAGTATTCTAAGCATTTGATAACAACTTTTCATTATTAGTAAGGCAGATTGACAAATAAATTAATTCTTAGTCTAATTGATTAAAGGAGTGAGTAAAATAAATTTCCCTTTATAGAGAATCAAAGCATTAATGAAAGTAGGTTTAAGATGAGAAAAAAAGAAAAAATATTATTATTTGGCACAAGCGGTGGCCTTCAAGAAGCTTTAGAAATGCTTGATATGGATAAAATTGAAGTTATCAAGTATTTGGATAACGATTCAGAAAAGCATGGAATTTTATATAATGGGATTGAAGTGATAGATCCAAATCATATTGATAATTATCAATATGATTTTATTGTTATTACGAGCAGAACATATTTTCAAGAAATTTATAAACAATTAATTTCTTTAAATGTAGATAAGAGTAAAATAGTTAGCTTACCTAATTTAAAGAAAACATCTCCTTTAAAGTTAATTGAGCAACATTACGAAAATTATAGAAAAGGAATTAGCGTTTTTAAAGATGCGATAATAGAAAAACATTCTAGGTATGGAATTATTACTCAAAATTATAAGATGCAATCGAAAGAGATTAATTTTTATAATTATCCCGATTACTTATTAAAAGGTCTTGATTATGCTCGTCTTACAACTGTAGAATTACTGGCTAGACAGATAAAAGAAAAAAACATTCAAGGAGCAGTTGCAGAGTTAGGAGTATACAAAGGTGATTTTTCAAAGTTTCTAAGTGAAATATTTACTTCTAGGGAAATCTATTTATTTGATACGTTTGAAGGCTTTGATGACTTAGACTTAAAAGTAGAGTATGAATTTGGATATTCTAAAGCTAAAAAGGAACGCTTTTTAGATACAAACGAAAATCTTGTTAGAGAAAAAGTATTAGATTCAAATAGGCTGAAGATTATAAAGGGATATTTTCCAAAATCTATTCAGAGTTTAGAAGATACAACATACTCTTTTGTTAGTATAGACGTAGACTTGTATCAACCAACCATCGCTGGATTAACATATTTTTATGAGCGTTTGGCACCAGGTGGGTTCATTATTGTACACGACTACAATTTAGAATATTATAGTGGGGTAAAAAAGGCAGTAGATGAATTTGCATTGCTACAGAAAGTATCTTTAATTCCTGTGTGTGATTTTAATGGAAGTATTGTGATAGGAAAAGCATATTAATGAAAAGAAATTTAAATAAAGGAAACGAATAAAATGAGAATTGCTATTTTTGGCACGGGTAGTGGATCAAAAAAATTTTTAAAAAGCATAGATACTGAGAAATTAGAAATAATAACATACGTTGATAATAATCCCCAGAAGATTGGGCAAACAAAAAACGGTATAGCTATTGTTGGTCCTCAAGATTTATTAGAATTAGAATTTGAATATATAATAATTGCAAGTGAATACACAACAGAAATTATTCAACAATTGTTATTTCTAGGGATAGATTTAAATAAAATTATTCCATTTTACTTAGAAGGTTTTCTTAATCAACTAAAAAAAGATAGAGAGCATTTTATTGGAAATGTTAAATTAAAGATGCCTATTAAGACTGAAAAACAAATTATTGGCTTAATTACAAAAGGTTATTCTGGTAGTAATACTTATGCATTGTATAGAAATAGACCAAAATATTTAGAAGAAAAATATGATATTGAACTTATAGCAATTGAGAATTTCGATCGAAATAAAACCTATGATTTACTTTGTTCTACAAGTATATTTTCTAAATATGACAATGAAATTATTAATGTTCAATTATGGCACGGGTTTCCTTTAAAGAAAATAGGATTGAGAACTGAACTTTTCGAGAAATCTTATAATAGTGATATTAGAGAGAAAACTGATATTATTACTTCTTATTCTGAGACTTACAATACATTATTTAACGCAAGTTTTCCTAATGAATCTAGTAAGTACCAAATTACTGGTATGCCGAGAAACGATTTTCTGAATACTAAAAATGTCAAGAAGATTGAGAATTTTTTTGGCGTGAATTTAGAGGAGAAAAAAATAATTTGTTATTTACCAACTTACAGAAAATGGGTAAATGATATGTCTATAAATGGTGATCGTATTTGGGAAAATATTTTTGGTTTTAAAGATTATAATTTATCAGATTTTATAAATTTTTTAAAAACTAATAAATTGTTTTTTATTTGTAAATTACATCAAATGGAAGCAAATAAATTAGATACTTCATGTTATGAGCCCTTTAAGGAAAATATTGCTTTTATCCAAGAAAATGATTTGGTTAATAAAGATATCGATTTATATGAACTACTGGCTAATATACATGTATTAATAACTGATTATTCTTCGGTTTATTTTGATATTCTACTTAGAGAAGAAATAGGAATTGTATTTTGTCCAACAGATTTAAAATCTTATAAAGAAAATCGGGGATTTAACCTAGAACCATATGAATTTTGGACGCCTGGTCCAAAAGTATTTAATCAAGTAGAAATGCAAAATGAAATTATAAAAAGTTTACAACCAAATTACTATTTAAATGAAAGAAATATGATTAAAAGCATAGTGCATAAATATAATGACTTTAATTCTACTGAAAGAGTTTGGAAGTTAATTGATAAAGTATTAACAAATAAAAATTTGCACATTTGAAAAATTTTTCCATTTAAAATACAACCCATTATTCTATCATATAAAAATACTAAAATAGAGAGGAATATGTTGGGTGTTAAGTTACAAGTACGATGAGATTTTATCAAAGATAGAAATAAGTAAATATAAAGTCATTAGTTTTGATATTTTTGACACTTTATTATTTAGAAGTTGTGAAGATCCTTCAGATATTTTTGAATTAGTTGGTAAGAAAGCGTTGAATGAAAATTTGTTAAGCTATTCGCCGTTAACTTTTAAACACTTAAGAATTGTAGCCCAAAAAAAAGCAAGGAAAAAAGCAAAATTAATTTCCGGAAGTACAGAGATAACGCTTGTAGATATCTATAATGAATTGCCACTTAGTAATGACATTAGAGAAAGGCTTCTAGAGATTGAGATAGAAATGGAAACAAAATATACTTATTTAAATTATAGAATGTATGATTTTGTTTTGCATTGCTATGCTATGAATAAAGAAATAATACTTATTTCAGATATGTACTTTGATAGCAAGCAATTAATATATATTCTTGGAAAAAAGGGGGTAGATATAAATCTAATTAAGAAAGTATTTATTTCTTCAGAGTTTAAAAAATCTAAAGCAGTTGGAGATATATTTCCTATTATTTTAGAAAAAGTTGTATTCCGAAAAGAAGAGATATTACACATTGGTGATAATTATACTTCAGATTACATAAATCCTAAACTACATGGTTTTGATTCAATTTTCTATGATGTTATTCCTGATAAGATTGACAGTATCTACAATTTAGAGAAAGTTTATTCATCTAATTCTAGGTATTTAATTTCATTAAGACAACTAGCTTATAACACGGTTACGGAATATAATAATCCTCAAGAAAATTTGATTTATAAATTATCAATTAGTTTATTGGGTCCTATCTTCACTTTTTATACAGAGTATTTGAAGTCTAGAGTAATTAAAGAAAAAATTGAAATAATACTGCCGATAATGAGGGACGGATATATCTTTAATCAGTTATTAAAAAATATAGATTTCGGCGATTGTGAAATTGAGATTTTAGATATTTCAAGAAAATCTAGTTTTTTTATGCAAGATATTTCTTTTGACATGTATTTCGAAAAATTAAAAAAAAGAAAAGGGTTAATGATATCTGATTTACTTTCTTTAATTGGTTTAAATTTTAATTTAAGTTATTCTGCGAAAAGATATGATGAATTAACCGATTCTGAAGCTAATAACCTTGAACAATTAGTTTTAAAAAGTGAATCTTTAAACAACTTTGAAAAATATAAAGAAGAACAAACATTATTATTAGAAGAATATATTTTATCTAAGGTTGGCAAAAAAAAATGTTTAACTGTCGACATTGGATTTGATGGCACTATCCAAGAAATTATTAGCCAGGTTCTTAAGGATAAGGGAGAAATCATACATTCTGTTCTATTTGGAACTATGAACAATACCAATAAATTGCTTGAAGGTACCCTAGTTGAAGGTTGGTTGACATCCATTGATAATAAAGGGATTATAGGGAAACGTATAAAACGGAATATATACTTTTTAGAAGCCTTGATCTCGAAGAAAGAAGGAACATCTATAGGTTACTACAAAGAAAATAATGAAATTTACTCTATTAAGGAAAGTTTTGATGTTGATAATATTACTGAAAGACATCATCAAATTTGCTTAGAAGGCGTTTTACATTTCCAATATATTTGGCAACAAGTTGAGAGGGAATTCCCATTAACAATAGCTGAAATTTTATTAAACAAAGAAGAGTTACTTGCATCCATATTAAGGCTTATTTTTTCTCCAACCAATAATGAAGCAAGGGTTTTAGGATCACTATTTCAAAATGATAGTTATAGTTTCACAAAAAAACAGCCAATTATCTCTGAAAAAGACTTAGCCTTAGTTAATGAAGTTAATATTGAAACTTTTTTAATAAGGAATCTAGAGGCTTATTATCCTGATGAAGTCTCTTGGCCAGCGGGTGTTGTTGCAACAAGTTTTCCTGACTATTATGTTGAAAAATATTTCAAAAGTGATGCATGCCAAAAACCAATAATTTTTAAAATTTATAGGGTCTTAAAAGAAATGAGAGCAGAAAAAAATATAATATACATTTACGGAGCGGGTGAAATAGGTAGATTGTGTATTGATATAGCGTATTTACTAGATATTAAAATAGTAAATATTATCGACAGTAACGATAAGTTGAATGGAAGTTTAATTAAAGGAATACCGGTTATTACATTCAAAAAATTATCAGTTATTGAATTTCCTATATTAATAGCATCAATTGCTTTTTCAAAGGAAATTAAAGAAAATATTATAAAAAAATTTGGAATAGAAAAAAGCTACTTGCTAAATGAAATTTAATAGTACTACAATTTAATCTACTAAATTTTAATATTTAAATAGAAGGAGTATACTTTATATGCTTAAAGTAATTACTTATGGAACTTTCGACATTTTACATTGGGGACATATTCGACTTCTAGAGCGTGCTAAATCACTTGGAGTTCATTTGACAGTGGTACTATCTACAGATGACTTCAATCTACTAAAGCATAAAGAATCATATCATAGTTACGAGCATAGGAAATACATCTTAGAGTCTATAAAGTATGTAGATAAAGTAATTCCGGAAGAATCCTGGGGACAAAAGATTGATGATATTATTAATGAAAATATCAATATTTTTGTAATGGGTGATGATTGGGAAGGTAAATTCGATTATTTGAATGAATATTGCAAAGTGATTTATTTGCCAAGAACAGATTTAATTTCAACATCAAAAATTAGGGAAGATTTAAAGTTATGAAGAAAATAAAAAAAAAAATTGGTGTAACTTGTACTACAGTATTTCACTATATACATTTCAAGTATATTGTAAATGAATTAAGAGGTAGGGAATTTGATGTAGATTATATTATATATACACCTAGACATACTAGTAGTAATCGTTTTGAGCGATTAGAAAAATTCTTTACTGACAATGGCGAAAGTTTTCAAACGTTTGAAGATGTTTTTTCAAATAATGTAAGATATGATGCACTATTTGCGCCTTATTTCATGCCTGGTTTTGAGTTATTGGATTCAAGTATTATTAAGATTAGATTATTATATGGTTACGCTAAGGATAGTTGGAATTATGCAATATGGAATAAAGGCTTTGATTTAATATTAAGTTACGGTCCATACGCAACAGAACGCCTGATTAAATATACGGAAGTTGTTGAGATTGGGCACCCTCGCATTCGTCTACATTATAAAGATAGAATTGACGATGTAAATGGGAAAAAATTTATTAAAGACCAATGTAAAAGGCCAGTATTAGTTTATTGTCCAACTTGGGCAGATTTGTCATCATTGCAAGTATTCACAACTCAATTGTCAAATCTGACACGAAATTTTGAGGTGATTGTAAAATTGCATCATGGAAATGTATTAACTGATAATCAGGAATATTTAAAAGTAATTAGAGAAAATCAAAATCTATACTTGTTTGATGATTTTACTGATTTATTTGATTTACTCAATGTTGCAGATATTATATTAAGTGATTACAGTGGAGCTATTTTTGATGCTATGATTTTTAAGAAGAGAATAGTATTAATTGACGTTATACCAGAACATTTCAAGGAAACTGGGCAAGTAAATTTATCGAATATGCTTAATGTAAATTCTAAATTATCTAATGAGGGAAATAATACTAGTCTAGATATTGCAATACGAAAATTTTTACCTCATGTTAAAAGTGACGAAGATCTATCGGAAATATTATGTAATGTTTTAATAAAGGACACATTATCATATGAGCATTTATTAAATAAGCTATATTCTTCAACAGATACTGCAGGAAGTGTTAGAGGGGCTATAGCAATTCAGAATCACTTACAAGATAATGAGTTTTCACAAATCTCTATTGACAACTCTATTCAAGTCTTGAATATTGATAAAGTAAAAGCTTTCTTAAAAAAGAATAAGGGGGATACTGTTACCATTTGGGGTGCAGGAGAAATGGGACAAATTTTATATATCTATTTAAAATATCATGGTTACAATATTAATATTCTTTTTGATGAAGATGTAAAAAAGAGTGGGAATGACTTTTATGATACTAAAATTTTATCTAAATCTAATCATCTTAAGGTTTTAGTAGCAGTAGCAAATGCATATTATGATATTAAGCGATCATTAGAAAAAAAAGGATTGTTAGAAGGCAAAGATTTTATATCGATATTTAGAAGAGATGATTTATGAACACTAAAAATAAATATAATAAGTTTTATTCTAAATATGTTGTTCAAAAGCGTAGACCACAAGAGTATTTCTTTAATAAATATTATGCGCATTTAGTGGATCCATTTTTTACAAAACTGTTTTTTGATTTGAAACTCACTCCAAATATGGTAACAGTTATTTCAGGAATTATGGGTGTAGGTAGTGGCTTAGCTATTGGAACAACACATTTTACTTTAGGTGCTATTATGTTGCAACTCCACCACTTTATTGATGGAGCAGATGGAAATTTGGCTCGTTTGACAAATCGCTGCTCCGATTTTGGAGCAAAATTAGATAAATATATTGATCAAATAGTACGTATATCTTTGTTAGTTGGAGTTATTGTTGCTGCAAATGCTCCACTTTATATAAATATAATTTTACTTACTACGTTCACATTAGATATTGTAGTAATCCATAAATATGTATTACCTTTTATACAAAAAAATGGAGTTATTCGTGCAAAATGGAAAGAATGGTTTTTAGGCAAAGGTATTATACCTGCATTTGATATTTTTACTATTTATTTTACAATTTCAGTTTTTTGCATATTTGAAAGAGTTGATCTACTAATCTATGTTATATGTGTTATGAAAACTATAGACTGGTTATATAGAGTATGGGAGTGCCAGAAAACATCCATAATTCGAAAGCAGAAAGTTGTCCAATAAGGCCAACTTTTTTCATTTAGGAGGATGATAAATTGATGAAAATTTTGATCACAAGTATATCCAACAAAACTCCATTAATAGAAGCAGTAAGGAAGACCCTATCTGAAAATGGAATATATCCTATAATAGTAGGTGCAGATAGTAATCCTTTGGCACTGGCAAAGGATTTTGTCGATGAGTTTTGGCATATGCCGATTTTAAAAGACTTATCAGTAGAAAATTTTATCTTATATTGTAAAGAAAAAGGCATAAATATTATATTTCCTACAAGGGATGGGGAATTAGAATATTTCGCTAAGAATAAAAAAATATTTTACCATAATGATATTCACGTTATGGTTTCTTCAATAGATGCAATAGCTATATCTTTAGATAAATTAAAATTTTATGAGTATTTAATCGAAAGAAAATTTCCCGTTATTCCAACTTACTTAAATATAGAATATATAGATTCGAGCTTATATGTTGTAAAAGAAAGAATGGGATCAGGATCACAAAAAATTTATGTAAAAGTAAGTAAAGAAGAGGCTATTTACTATGCGAAAAAAATGAATTTTCCGATTTTTCAACCCTATATTGATGGGATTGAATATAGCATTGATTTGTATATGTCTAAAGTTAATAAACCTAAAAGTGTTATTGTTAGAGAAAGGGTTCATGTTGTAGATGGAGAATCTCAAATTACAAAAACTGTTAGAATACCAGATTTAGAAGATATAATAAAAAAAATAGCAATTACTATGAAATTACAGGGTCATGTAATGTTTCAAGCCATTGTAGATAGACAAGGGCATACTCACATATTGGAGTGTAACGCACGTATTGGAGGAGCTTCA
>Ga0209013_10004579_pt1 | contig 12094 bp, 5 predicted proteins | sample Cruoilmetagenom2_FD_187291 | JGI IMG/M metagenome (GOLD analysis project Ga0209013, IMG submission 187291) | Oil polluted marine microbial communities from Coal Oil Point, Santa Barbara, California, USA - Sample 2 (SPAdes) (version 2) | ecosystem: Environmental > Aquatic > Marine > Oil seeps ...
CGTAGCAGCCGGCTACCTCCAGCACCGGCACCACGACATCGTCGTTGGCCTGAAAGTTCTCCTCCCAGGGGTCCAGGTACAGACCGCAGGCTCCAAGCTCTTCAAAACCCCGTCGCACCTCGTCAACCGCGGCATCGCCCTGCCACGGATCGACCCGGCACAGACCCAAAAAGCGCTCAGGATGCTCCTGGACAGCTTGTGCCACTAGGTCGTTTGCAGGACCGAGGTGGTACTCGGGTGGCTTGACCGGGGCCAGTACAGCCCTGTCGATCTCCAGGTGGTCCATGCCGGCCAGGATGTCGGCCAGCGACAGCCCATAGCCGAACAAGCATTGCCCCAGGTAAACGTGCGCATCGACGATCATGGCTGATCTCCCTCTGTCGTCACGCCGTCCAGGATCGCCGCGATGTTGCGATAGAACAGCGCCTCCTGCTCCTCGCTGGTCAGACCGGCCAACTTTACCTTGTGTACCTCGATGGTTGGGTCGCAGCCGGGACCATCGCTGGCATAGAGGACCCGTGAGGCCCCCACGCGCTCTACCGACTCCTTGACGAACTGGGGATAGGGCATGGCCGAGGTTTCAAGGACAATATTGGGATGCCGCTCTGCCACACGGAGCGCGTCCTTGGTATGAAAGTAGCCACCAGAATGACCCAGTATGATGGTCGCCTCTGGGCAGGCTGCAGCCGCCTGGGCGATCTGAAGGGGCAATGTCAATTCCTCATCGCCACAGTGGAACAAGACGGGGGCCTTGTACCGGACAGCGTGACGAATCAGATCAATGGTTTCCTGGCTTCCCGGATGGCACAGGTTGCCCACTGGGTGCAATTTCAGGCCTTTGAAGCCATAGTCCTCCATCGCCTTTTCGAAAAGCCGGTGGGCGGCCTCGCCCCGCCGGGGATTGATCCGCGCATAACCGGTCAAACGCTCAGGGTATTTCTGAACAGCCTCAGCGATGTATTCGAGGGCTCCTTCCGAGTCAGGCGCGTCCCGGTAGGTCATGATGATGCTCTTGTCGATGCCAGCCTCGTCCATCAGGCGGAGGATAGTTTCCGGTGGATCGTACCAGCCCACTCTGTCAACATGCGTATGAGAATCGATAATCATCTCAGCACTCCTCTCTGTGGATGCTTACCACGCGGTAAAGGAGGTTCTCGTCGCAGGCCAGCGGATCTCCAGGCACCAGGCCAGGCATAAATGTATCACGGGTTGCAGCCGTTGTCAAGGCTGGCTGGGAACACTCAGAATTCGCATTCGCCGCTCTCGTCGCGTGACGTGAGGCCGCCCTGGAACAGTCATCGCAGCTCCCGGACCCAGATAGCCCAAGAGGGCGACCTCTCGATCACCCTCTTGGGCTGGATTCGGCGCCGGACGAGGATGGCGCCTCTGGGGCGCCTCTCCACTAGACCGTCTTGAGGTATTGGTGGACCAGACTGATTGCGATGGCTCCCTGCCCCACGGCGGAGGCCACACGTCGAATCGCACCCTGCCGGACATCACCGGCAGCAAAGATGCCTGGCACGCTGGTTTCCAGTATGTAGGGGTCTCGCTTCAGCTTCCAGTTCTTGGGGCGGCGACCCGACTGGATCAGATCTGGCCCAGTTACGATAAAGCCAGCGCTGTTTCGCTGCACCACGCCTGCCACCAACTCTGAGTGGGGAACCGCCCCAATGAAAAGGAACATGGCTGCTGCTGGAAGCGTTTTGGTGCCGCCAGGTTCATTGCTCGCAATGGTGATGGCTTCAAGCCGGTTTTCACCTAGAGCTTCAACCACCTCGGTCTGCAGCATCACCTCTATGTTCTCCGTCGCCCTTATCTGGTCGACGAGATATTGAGACATACTCTTTTCCAGGGCGTCGGCACGCACCAGCATAGTGACCTTGCTCGCGTACTGGGAGAAGAACATCGCCCCCTGACCGGCCGAGTTGGCGCCGCCAACGACAAACACTTGCTCATCCCGGTAGTGCGCCGCTTCGGTCAGAGCCGCACCGTAGTATATCCCGGCCCCGGTCAGTGCCTTTACCCCTGGCACATCCAGCATTCGAACCGAGACACCAGTGGCGAGTACAAGCGCGCGACAGACCAATTCGGTCCCATCACCAAAAGTGATAATGCGGTAGGGATCTTCCACGCGCACCTCGGCCACCTCCCGGGCGGTCACAATCTCGGCCCCCAGGCGCTGGGCCTGGGCAGTGGCCCGCCGGGCCAGATCGGCCCCGCTCAGGCCATTGGGAAAACCCAGATAATTCTCGATGCGCGAACTGGTGCCCGCTTGTCCACCGGTGGCCTCCTTGTCAATCATGAGCGTGCGCAACCCCTCAGACGCACCATACACGGCTGCCCCCAGGCCTGCCGGGCCCGCCCCGACGATGATAACGTCGTAGAAGGGCTCCGTTGCCTGCGTCTGAAGGCCGCATTTTTCGGCCAAAGACCGGTTGTTGGGCTCGACCAGCACACTCCCATCGGGGAAAAACACTACAGGCAGCCGGATCTGCTCGGGGCTGACTGACTCGACAAGCTCACTGGCCTCTGCATCTTTTTCGATGTCCAGCCACTGGTACGGGATCCGGTTCCGGGCCAGAAAGTCTTTGACGCGGTGACAACTGGGCGACCAGAGGGTACCTGCCACTCGAATGCCATCGTATGGCAAAGGGACAGTTGCCTGCCAGTCGCTCAACAGGTCGTCCAGGACAGGATACAGCATCTGCTCAGGGGGATCCCAGGGCTTCATCAGGTAATGATCCAAGCCAATCGCATTGATGCTATCAATGGCCGCCTCGGTATCGGCATAGGCAGTGAGCAATACCTTACGGGTATCGGGGTTGAGCTTGCGTGCCTCAGCCAGAAACTCGGTACCGCTCATGACCGGCATCCGTTGGTCGGCCAGAAACAGGGCAATAGGCGCATTCCGTCGTTTGAGCTGGCGAACGGTCTCCAGTGCCTCCTGCCCCGAGGTAGCCTTCATGATGCGATAGTCGCCGCGATAGTGCCGGCGCAGGTCGCGCTCGACCGCATTGAGCACCTGCGGCTCATCGTCAACTGCGAGTATAACTGGCTTGGCCATAACAAGACCTCCTACATATCTGCTACGATTCGCTAGGGTTGCAATCGAGGGGAATTCTTACTTCAAATCGGGTTCGCCCTGGCTGTGAATTCACTTCGATCCTTCCCTGATGTTTCTGCACAATGATGTTGTGGCTGATGTTCAGACCCAGACCGGTCCCCTTGCCGGGTGCTTTGGTAGTGAAGAACGGGTCAAAAAGGTTCGGAAGTGCTTCCTCCGGAATGCCTGGGCCATTGTCTTCCACCTCAACGATTGCCCACTGGTCATCGCTGCGAGTCCGTAGAGTGACAGCGCCTTGGCCATTTGTAGCATCGATGGCATTATCGACAAGATTCGTCCAGACCTGGTTGAGTTCGCTGCCACGGGCTTGGATGCGAGGTAGATCGCGAGCATAATCGCGATGCACTGTAACGTCTGTGAGTTTGCTCCGCAATATGACCAGGGTACTGTCCAAACCTTCGTGGATATCTACAGCCTGAATGGGCGCCTGATCCAGGTAGGTATAGTCCTTGAGCGCTTTGACGAGTTCGGCGATGCGTCCAGCGCCCTGGCCGATCTCCTCAAGAAGACTGTATATGATATACGTATAGTTGAGCCAATCGATCACGGCCAGGAATTGGGCGGGAGTGAAACCCGACACCAGCCTTGCCAGCTCGCTTCGATCATAGCCGACGTTCACCAGGGCAGGCGCCACTTCCCAGGCATTACCAACACCCTGTTCCTCCAGCCAGGTTTCCAGTTCAATTTCGTGGTCGCTGCGTGCAATCGGATCCATCTCCGCTGGCTTTTTTGCCCTTTCTTGGGCCAGCTTGTCGAGCGCCAACAGCGAATCAAGCTGCGCGTCGGTGAGATTCAACTCGCCCAATTTCAGATGGGTCTGCTGGAAATGTGAGATCGTTGCCTGCATCTGCGAGGCGCCGCGCTGGGCAGCGGCCGCTGGATTGTTCAGCTCGTGAGCCATCCCTGCACTTAGTTTGCCCAGCGTTGCCAATTTCTCGCTCTGCCGCAGCATGACCTCTTGCTGCAGGTAGGCCTTCTCCAGATCGCGAAGCTTTTTCTTCTGCAAGCTGGCATTCAGGCGCGCCTGCAGCAAAACGGGATTGAAAGGCTTGGGCAGGTAGTCTTCGGCGCCCATCTCAATGCATCGCACCGCGCTGTCTACCTCGTCCAGAGCAGAAATGACAATCACCGGGATATCTCGCAGGTCCGGATCGCCCTTGACGATTTCCAGCACTTGAAAACCATCCATCCCGGGCATGATGATGTCGAGAAGCACGACATCGTACGACTGGGCCTTGAGCATATCCAGTGCCTGCTGGCCATCTTCTGCCAATCCTACCTTATGGCCCTTGTGCTCGAGACTGCGGTGCAGCTTTATTCGGTTCATCCGGTTGTCATCTACCACCAGGATGTGACCCTGATCCTCTGCCATATTACGCACTCCTTGGAGAAATGACACAGCAACTAGCCAGGAACCTTGCCCTCGCGCCGCACAGCCACCAGTGCCGCTTCCACTTTTCCATACTCGGTTGCGATCTGGGCCGCAAGGTCCGCAGCTTCACCCATCGTCCCCTCTTTACCCATCATCTCCAATTCCTTACACAGGTTAGAGAGAGTGGCGGCGCCAAAGTCAGCGCCATTCGACTTGAGGCTGTGTGCCACCCGGCGCACTCCGGCCGCATCCCCGCTTTGGACGAACCGATCCAGCTCGGAGAGGAGCTGGGGAGCATCTTCCAAGAAAGAGTCAATCAACTCCACCAGGTAGTCAAATTCTCCACCCAGCATCGACAGCAAGTCCCCCATTGCTGCAGGGTCAAGAACAGCCAGAGCAGGCGCGGAGGTAGCTGGAGGAGAAGCTGAGGATAGGGCTTGCTCAGGCCTCTTTTCGACAAGCTCTGGTTCAGCATCTACGACAGGCTCCGTCGAGCCAGCCCGGTCCAAAACCTCGGGGCGGCTCCTATCCTCCCCTGACCCTTTGCCGGGGGCTGTCTGTTCTGCCGCCAGGCCACCTTCCAGGGGCCGGCTCTTGCTCAGAGCCTCGACCAACTCTTCGATGCGAATGGGCTTGCTGACATAGTCATCCATCCCCGCCGCCAGGCACATCTCGCGGTCTCCCTGCATCGCGTTGGCCGTCATGGCGATCACACGGGGTTGTCGTGCGTCTGGTAGTTCTCGGCGGACGTGGCGCGTTGCCTCCAGGCCATCCATCTCGGGCATCTGAACATCCATTAGCACGACGTCATAAAATTGACGCTTGAGCGCGTCCACTGCCTCGAGCCCATTGGCCACCACATCAGCGCGGTAGCCCATCCGTTCCAGAAAACGCAACGCCAGTTTCTGGTTGGTCGCATTGTCTTCGGCCAGCAGGATGCGCAAGGGCAGGTGCTGTCCCATGTGGGCATCAAACCGCGCCTTCTCCTTGGCCTCCCGGGGCAGAACGCGCGTAGGTTGCCCGGTGAAGATGCTGACCACCGCATCAAAGAGAGAGGACGGCTTGATGGGTTTGTTGAGAAAGGCGGCAAACTCATCCATCGACTCTTTGACTTCGTTGCGACCCAGGGAAGTAAGCATGACGAGGGGGAGCTTGGAGGCGGGCTCCGGGAGTTTGCGGATCTCCTGGGCCAGAGTCAGACCGTCCATCACCGGCATCTGCATATCGAGAATGGCTACGTCAAAAGAAGCACCGTCACGCAGCCATTCCAGCGCCTCCACGGGCAAAGCAGTAGCTTGAGGCTGCATCTGCCACAGCTCTACCTGCCGGAACAGGATGCGCCGGTTGGTGGCGTTATCGTCCACGATGAGCACGCGCTTGCCCTGGAGCGCAGGCTGCACCTCATCCAGATAGGCGCGGGCCGGAGCGGGCGCGGCCATAGCTCGAATCGTAAAGTGGAAGGTTGAGCCCTGGCCAAGCTCACTTTCGATCCACATCGTGCCCCCCATCATCTCACTCAGCCGCCGGCTGATGGCCAGGCCTAGTCCGGTACCCCCGTAGCGGCGCGTCGTTGAGGCGTCTACCTGGCTGAAGGATTGAAACAGGCGATCCATCCGCTCCGCCGGAATGCCAATCCCGGTGTCCCTGACGGAAAAGTGGAGCATATGGGCGCCGGCCGCAGCGCCTGGCGCGGGGCTCGAAACCCGCTCGCTGGAAACAGAGACCACGACTTCACCCTCTTCGGTAAACTTGACGGCATTGCTGAGCAGGTTAACAAGGATCTGCCGCAGGCGCGTGACATCGCCGGTGATGGCCTCGGGGGTATCGAGATCGATCACATAGGCCAGGTCCAGGCCCTTGTCCGCTACACTGGGGGCCAGTAGATCCAGAGCGCTTTCTACGCACGCGCGCAGGTCAAATGCCTGGTTCTCCAGGTCCAGCTTGTCCGCCTCGATCTTGGAGAAATCGAGAATGTCGTTGATGATTGTCAACAAAGCCTCGCCGCTGAAGCGGACGGTCTCGACAAAGTCACGTTGCTCAAGATCGAGGTCTGTATCGCTCAGCAGGCTAGTCATGCCGATGATGGCGTTCATCGGTGTGCGGATCTCGTGGCTCATATTAGCCAGGAAGGCGCTTTTGGCTTCGTTGGCAGCCACAGCCGCTGCCTGGGCCTCCTGTGCTTCCGCAAACAACCGTGTATTCTCCATGGTCGTTGCCAGAAAGGAGGCGATCTGCATCAGCAAGCTCTCGTCGCGCGCGCTGTAAGAGTCCGGCTGTTCGCTGCTAACATTCAGGGTTCCAAATGTCCACTCTCCGATGGTCAGGGGCGCCGTCATGGCTGCCCGCAAGCCCTCTCCGGCCAACTGTCTGGCGTCCAGCGCGTCGACCTCCCGGATATCACCCATCCTGATCGGGCGCGCCTCGCGGACTGTTTCACCGGCGATCGTTCCTTGCAAGGGGAGTTGCTTGCCAACAGGTATGACGCCCGCAGCTCCCTGGAGGGCAAATATCTCCAGGAGATCCCCAGGGTCGCCGCCCTTGTCTTGGGTCAACAAGGCCACACTGACGCGGTCAGCCGGGACGATCTGAGGTGTAAAGATGGTAGCAGCTTTTAAGATCTCGTCAGTGTTACTGGCCAGGCTCAAATCGTGGCCCATCTCGTTCAGCTTGGCCATCCGCCACGCCTGATCCTCGGCTTCGGCAAGCCCACGCAGGTTCTCCACAAAAAGGCGTGCATTCTCGATGGCCGAACTCAGGAGTGATGCCATCTGCAACCCGAGGTTCCGGTCGTGCTCTGTAAGGGCCTGTGGCCTGTCGCAGGTGATATTCAGCGAGCCCATCGCTTGACCGCCAGCAGACAGGGGCACGATCATTCTGATGCGCTTTCCTGCTTGCACATGGTCGCCTTGAGCCGCAGAACGAGAGATCACCTCATTCTCGAGGAGAGCCCGTTCCAAGTCTGAGCCTGGCAGGGGCGCGCTCGTACCGTGCCGGATCGCACCGGCCTGGCCCTCATGAAGGACAATGATCTCGATATGGGATCGGGTATCGTCAAGCAGAGCGACGTCGATCTGGTCACCGGGCAGGATGCGCGTGATCTTTTCGGCCGCAATGTCCAGGATCTCCTGCAGATCCGTTGTCCGGCTGAGTTCCCCACCCATCTGGCTGAGCAAGGCCAGTTGGCGGGCTTGTTCCTGCGTCTGGCTGAACAACCGGGCATTGTCCAGGGCCAGGGACGCCAACTGGGCAAAGCGGCTCAGAAGTTCCACCTCTGCGTCGCCAAACGTCCGATCAGACTCGACGCCGTAGCCCATGCCAATGGCTCCCACGACCTCGTCACCTGATTTCAATGGAACAGCCGTCATTGCCGCGATCCGGTTAGGCCCGTAGACGCGAGTGCGAGCTTCCAGGGCGTCATAGTTGGCCACCACCATGGGCTTGCCACTCATCCAGGCTCGACCCGACGCGCCCTCGCCTCGCTTCAGGCGCACCCCGATCGTCTCGGCGAATACGCCGAACCCTACCCTCTGCTCGAACTCCTCTTCGCCGGGTTCGAGCAGGAACATAAATCCGTGCGGCGTACCCAGAAGCTGACCGGCCCGCGAGACGATATCCTGGAGCAACTCGCCCAGGTCAAGTCGGCCAATCAGCCCCAGGGTCGTAGCGTGGAGCGCAGCCAGGTATTCATTTTGCTGCTGCACGGCTTCCTGTGCCTGCTTGCCTTTCGTGATGTCTATGACAAAGCTGCGGATGTGCTCGCTGTCGGGCACAAGGTGCAACACCTGCTGGTACCAGACGTCGCCGATCTTCACCTCGCGCAAGTGGGGCCGTCCCTCCTCGTGCAGGAGAGCAGCCACGGCCGGCAGGTCCTGAAGAAGCGGGGACTGCAGCCCTTCCTGGCGACACTTGGGGAAATGCTTTTCAGCGGCAGGGTTCAGGTAGTGAAGTTTTCCATCCAGATCCACTTCGATAATGGCCGCCGGGTTCAGCGCGGGGAAAGTCGCCAGCCGGGCCAGTTCTTTGTTAGCCTCCTGAAGCAACTGGGTCTGCTGCCAGCGGTCAATGGCCAGAGCCAGGTGCGTGGCAATAGAAACTGCTACTTTGATGTCGTCGTCGTCGTAGCCACGCTGCTTGGTCGTGCTAAAGGTGAGGGCGCCCAGTACTTTGCCGTAGGCCTGAAGTGGCAGCGACAAGATAGTGGTCACCGAGCCATCCCACAGAGCCGGGTCCGCCGGCTGGGGGATCTCATCCCGAGCAGCGTCCAGATCGGTTACCAGGCGCATCTGCCGGCTGCGCATCACGGCGCCGGGGATGCCCTGCGCCAGGGGAACTGCGGCCTCGGCTGCCACGGGCACATGCCGCCGCGTCTCCAGCAGCGTCTGCAGCTGGTACGTTTGGCCGTCCCCGTCAAGCAGGGCCAACGTACAGCGCTCAAAGTCGAGCACCCATTTGATCTGGCCGATGAGCCTTTTCAGCAGAATCTGAAGCTCGGCCGTCTGTGATATTTCCAGCACGATATCGGAAAGCATCCCATAGCGCGCCGCCTGCACCTGTGCTTTCTCTTGTTCTATGATCTTAGCGTCCTAACCCCTGAGCCACCTCAGACTCAACCTCGACCTTCAAGGCATCCGCCAATATGTCGAAAAAAGTGGCCATCGCGGCGTTGACGGCGATATCCACCACTTCCTCGTCGGTGATGCCCAGTTCCCGCAGCCGCTCGTAATCCTCTGCAGCCACCCCCAGCGGATCACTTGAAACCTTCAGGGCAAAGGCGATAATTGCCTGGATGCGCTCGGGCGACACGTTGTCCAAGTCCTTGACCAGCGCGCTCAACGTCTCGTCGTCAACCCCCAGGACGCGGCAGGCAAACTCGTTCTGGGCAGCGCAATACTCGCAGTCTCGCGACTCGGCAACAGTAAAGAGGATCATGGCCATCAGCGCCCGCGGCAACGTAGTTTGCCGGAGGAAACTTCCATAGAGTCCCCAAGCACCGGTCACGGCCGCTGGCGAGACGGCCAGCGTCCTCATCATATTGGGCACAAAGGGGATCTGCATGGTACGCTTGACGTCGGCAAAGATTTGGGCCACGTCCTCCGTAGCCTCGGCTTCTTCCACAGGGTGCAAATTGCTTTCAGGTAGATACTTCATGATGTGATTTCTTCCTTCCATTCTTTCTCTTCCTCAAGCCATTATGACCTCGAAACCCTCAAAGGCCTCTTTTGGTCTTGGGAAGCCGCTTGGTACTTACTCCCAGGTTTGCAGGTACGATGCCCGGTTCGCCAGAGGTTCCAGCGATGTCATCGTCGTCCATTTAATACTAATTTTATCATAAAAAGAAAACATTGTCAAATCGAGGCAGTGGGGTAAACAGCACTCTCTTTTAACTCAGGGCTTGGAACCCCGTCTCGGGTGCGGTCTGGCCCAGGCCAGGCCTGGACCCAAACCGGCCTGGTGGACGAGGGTCTTCGACAAGGCTCATCCACCAGGCCGATGAACATCATGAGAGCAAGGTGCCATTGGCCTACAGAGGGTTGTCACTCAGGCCAGCGCTGTCTTATCAGGCTCGAAAGCCCTCATGCCCTGTATACTTTGCACATGAGACCACGTAGGTTGGGCGACCCCATGGCCGGGTCGTGGGGAGGAGCGTTGTCGGTCAGTAGATTGAGATTCGCCTCTCGCCAGCCATAGAGATCTGTAGGGCACCGCTCCGGGAACCACCAGCCCAGGGCCACGATCACCACCCTTGCATCCAGATCGGCGTTCAGCCGGAGCCTCTGCCTGATCTTGCCCTGCGGAGTCTCAATGTGGACCAGGTCACCTTGGCTCAGACCCAGTTCTGCCGCGGTTTCTGGATTGAGTTCGACGATGGGTTCCGGGGAACGTTCGCGCAGGCCAGGGATATTCCGATGGCTAGCGTGGAAAAAGAGCGGGTTCTTGCAGTTCGTCAGTACCAGGGGATACTCTGCAACTAGCCCTGGCGACCCAAATGGCGTTTGCCGCGGTTCGTAATAGGTTGGCAGTGGGTCAAGCCCCATCTGCTCAAGTTGCTCGGAATACAGCTCTACCTTGCCCGAAGGGGTCCGGAAACCCTCCTCCAGGTGTTTCCTGTACCGGGTCCCGGGGTCCAAGATCCCCACCTCCGCCAACTCTTCGAAGCTAAGCCCAGCCGGCTGCAGGATGGCATCGATGGCTGCAGAATCACTATCCCAAAAGTACGCCCCATAGCCCATTCGATTGGTTATCCGGCTTATCCACTGCGCATCGGACAGGCACGCGCCCGGCGGGTCGACGATCTTGGGGTGTGCAACGATACAATTCTGGTTCCTGACCAGAGCATCGTATTCGAGGTTGGCCGCAACTGGAAGCACGATGTCAGCCAGCTCAGCCGTAGGGGTCATGAACAGCTCGGCGACCACGGTAAAGTCCAGTTTCTCGAAGGCCTTATGCGTCTCGCTGGCATTGGCGTGTGTCAGTAGCGGATTGCTGCCAAAGATACAAGCCGCCTTGAGAGGATAAGGGACCTCTTCCAGGATGGCCCGGCTGGATTCCTGGCTGGGCACAAAACCCATCTCAGCGGCCAGCGCGAACTGGCTCCCCACCGGTCTTTTCAGGTTTCTTGGGGAACCATCCACCCGTGCAAAATCAGCAGCACTCAGCATGGGCAGCGGGCTGGGAAAGATGCCGCCCCCTGGCACGTCGAGGTTGCCCGTGATGGCTTCAAGCATCACGATGGCGCGGGCGGCCTGGAAAGCGTTGCTGGTCTGATCCAGCGCGTTCCCCCACTGGATGGCGGCCGGCTTGGTCGTGGCGTACAGGCGGGCAGCCTGTTGGATCTGAGACTCTGGCACCCAGGTTCTCTCCGCGACCACGTTGGGCGGATAGGCGGCTATGAACTCCCTGAACGGTCCAAAGCCTACCGTCCACTCGTCGACAAAGCCCTTGTCATAGAGCTCCTCATCAACGATCACGTTCAGCATGCCCAAGGCCAGCAGCCCGTCACTACCGGGCCTTGGTTTCAGCCAGATATCGGCCCTGGACGCGAGGGAGATCTTTCTGGGATCGACGACAATGAACTTGGCACCCTGGTCAAAGGCGGCGCGAAACCGGGCTGGCGGCCCATCGCTGCAGGTCTGGAGCGAATTTCTGCCCCAGATCATCAGGCACTTTGGTGGGTGATCATAGTCCGGGTAGGCTCTACTGCCACAGGTGTACTTGGCGGCCATGGTCCTGGGCGCGTGACAGCCGTCGTCAGTACTCACCGTGTTGGGGGTTCCCAGCACGCTGGCAAACCTCCGGATAATGTGCCGTTCAAGCCCCCGCAGCGCGCCTTCATATAGAAGTATGGACTCCGCACCGAACTCGTCGATGCACCCCTGCAACTTGTCAGCAATGGTATCCAGGGCCTCGTCCACCGAGATCTCTTGCCATCTCCCACTGCCCTTACCGCCAACCCGTTTGAGGGGGGACGTCAGGCGATGGGGATGGTTGAGCAATTCGGGCAGCGCCCGCCCCTTGGGGCAGAGTTGGCCGTCGTTGAAAGAGCAGTCAGGATCACCCTGAACGCCAGCTATCTTCCCATCTATGACATCCACCACGAT
>Ga0209013_10004580_pt1 | contig 12092 bp, 12 predicted proteins | sample Cruoilmetagenom2_FD_187291 | JGI IMG/M metagenome (GOLD analysis project Ga0209013, IMG submission 187291) | Oil polluted marine microbial communities from Coal Oil Point, Santa Barbara, California, USA - Sample 2 (SPAdes) (version 2) | ecosystem: Environmental > Aquatic > Marine > Oil seeps ...
AGTTTATTATGCCATAACTACTTATGTTCCTCCACTCCCACCCATACAAACCATTTATTCCTAAAACTGCTACTAAACTTATTGTCGGCACTTTACCTCCGCCCAGATTCTCTATCAATGAATTACTTACTGAAGACGTTAATTTTTGTTACGGAAGCAAATACGGATTGTTATGGCCTATTTTAGATAAGATCTACACACTGAATCTAGAGTATACCAATACCAAGCATGCAGTCAACCAACGAAAGGAATTTCTGATTCGTTCAAAAATTGGTATTTGCGATATAGTTCAAAGCTGCGAGAGAGAAAAAATAAATGCTTCCGATCTGGGAATGAAAAATATAAAATTGAGGAATTTGGTCAATTTATTACAAGAAAATATCTCTATCGAAACCATCTTATTCATGGGAGGAAACAGCAAGAACGGGCCGGAATATTTTTTTCGGTCGCATGTAAAAGAACGTAAATTGGAGTTTAAAATAATTTCTTTGAAAACTCCTAAAATTCATCAGTTTGAATTAGAGAACAGAGTAATAAAAACCATTTCATTAACATCTCCATCCAATGCGGCCAACAGATCTATTGGTTCTAATGCCCTATACAAAAAACTAAAATCTGCAAACAAGTTATTTTCAACATTTGATTTTCGATTGTTGCAATATGAAAAATATTTTAAGTAATTTAGGAAGTTCATTATTTTTCTTCATGAAAAAAATTACAAAAATTCAAATAGCAACTGTATTTTTAATTCTTGCCTATTTTATTTGGGAATTATATGTCTGGTTTTGGTCAAAAACACAACCTGAAAGTGGTGGTGCCATTATTAGAGTAGATCTTATTATCATATACCCAATTTTACTGATTTTAATAATTATATCTCTTTATCAATATTTCAAAAAATAAAATACTTTAATCAAAACCATTATGAAAAGACTAAAATATTTACCTTTTGTACTGTTAATCTTATTTTACAATTGTAATCAAATAAAAAAAGAAAAAATCCATGAACCTGTTGAAAATAATAATGAAATAAATAAAGAAGTGGATAAAGGTGAATTCAAAGATGTAAAAGCAGTTGCAAAAACGCTACCGGAGCTATTTTCGATAAATGATTACATTGGAAAATATCCTACACAAATAAAATTATTTCAAAATGAAATTCTTGCGAATAGATTAAAGAATATAAATAGATTAGATTATAATGCATTGATCTCAAATTGGAATACAGAAACCACACTTATCATAGAAGATCAAATAATTCACGCAAGTGGTTGCAAAGCTAACAACTGCCCTTCAAGTGGATATGAACTCTTTATCGACTTAAAAAATGATAATATCAATATTTACCATTTTAGAGGAAATACCTTAAGGGTTTATACCGAAAAGGAGTGGATCACCTTACCCATAGCATTCAGTGATGAAATTGAAACAAAAAAGTCTAATGCAAAAATTGGCAGTACTGATGATGATATGGAATCTACTTATAATATTGCTCAAAGAACTTATTCACCGAACAATTCAAACAAAGAAACTGCAAATACAATTAGTGGATATTTAAAAGATATCTTAAAAGACGAATTAGCCATCATACCAGAGGTACAAAGGAAGTTTCAATATGAAGAAGTTGATCTTAATGGGGATGAAATAAAAGAATACTTAGTTGGATTTAAGAATTCTTATTTCTGTGGTAGTGGTGGTTGTACTTATTATTTATTAAAAAATGATGGTGCTATTATTACGGTATTCTCTGTTTCTGATGCACCGTTTATTGTAATGGTAAGCTCAAAAACAAATGACTGGAAAGATCTATTGGTAAAAAGTGATGGCTCCTTACGACATTTAAAGTTTAACGGAAAAACTTATCCATCTAACCCAAGTGTTGAGCCCATATTTAAAGAAATTCCAAGTGATGATGCTTATAGATTATTATGGGATGAATTTCCAATACCATATTTTACATTCTAAATAAAATATCTAATAAATGAAAAACTTATTTATAATCTTAATTATTTTAACATTATCGACTGCTTGTGATCAAAAAAAACCTGTTAAGAAAACTGAAGAACAAGAACAAAAAACTGATTCAAAAGTTGTTGAAGTAACTGAAAAAAGTGATAAAGAATATAAAACCAATTCCGGTAAGATATTTATTATTAAAGAAGATATAACAAGTGCCAGTTTAAGTAAGATTTCAATCAAACCAAAAGGATTTGAATTCTCAAAAGATGTGATTCAAATGGAAGAGAGCGATCCTTTTGATTACGCACTTGTTGCAGATGTAAATAATGATGGTTTTGATGAATTGTATATCATTACCAGAGGTGCAGGTTCTGGCTCTTATGCCAATATTTATGGATTTGCATCCAACAAGGATAAAAGTGTAAGTCCAATATATGTTCCTGAATTGTCTGATGATGAATTTGTTGCTTTATTTCCGGGATATATGGGTCATGACAAGTTTTATATTGAAGACAATAAATTATTAAGGAAATATCCTGTTTACAAAAAAGAAGATTCCAATGACAATCCAACCAGAGGTGAAAAAGTATTGGAATACAATTTAAAAATGGGTGAAGCTTCCTGGATCTTGGAAATTACAAATTAATTATATTTACCTTGAATTTATTAACCCCAAAATATAAAACACTTAAAGAAACTAACATTCCTTTTAATGAATAAATTTCCTAAAAATCTAGTTCTAAAAAGATATGTTTTAATATTGTAATAAATTTAATGCGATAACTTATTTGACCAATAAACATAAAACCTAAAATTATCATTTAAACAGTATTAGGCTATGAGAAATATACTTTTCTTTATAATAATTTTCAGCTTGAAAGTTCAAGCTCAATCTGATACTGCAATATTTTCTTCTACAGAAATTTCTGATAAATTTTATAATATAAGTGAAGTTAAACCACCACAAGTCAAAAAATATAAAAAAGAATACACGCATGAAGAATTAAAAGAAAAATATGAGTCATTTATGGAATCGAAATATTTAAAAAAATTAAATTTTATTGGTTATGAAATTGCTCCCAAACGGTATTATATAGGTTTTAGTTTTGAAATTGATACTACAGGAAAAATATCGAATTTTAAAGATCTAGTTGTATCGAATTCGAACTATGAGCAAGAATTAAACAACAAAGCGTCTGATGGTAAAAACTTTATATTACCCGCACTACATAATGACAGATCTGTAAGTTTGAAAGATACCACTGAATTATTTGGGTGGAAAAAAACCATCGTAAGAAGAAAAACCATCAGGGTTCAAGAAATGAATGAAATTAAATGAATGTAATTGAAAAAACATTTATTTTAAATGAAGTATTTTTTCAATTATTTTTTTCGTTATAATTCCAATGCTTTCTTTTCATCTCCATCCATCAAGATCTCAATCGGGTTTTCTAGAGCTTCTTTTACCGCTACTAAAAAACCAACCGATTCTTTACCGTCAATGATACGATGATCATACGATAATGCCACATACATTATCGGTCTGATCACAACCTTACCACCGATCGCTACCGGACGCTCAACAATATTATGCATTCCTAAAATAGCACTTTGCGGTGGGTTGATAATCGGCGTTGACAGCATAGATCCAAACACACCTCCGTTCGTTATTGTAAAAGTACCGCCGGTCATTTCATCTATAGTAATTTCACCATCTCTGGCACGTATGGCCAAACGTTTAACTTCACTTTCAATACCCTTGAAAGTCAATTTTTCAGCATTTCTGATCACTGGTACCATCAAGCCTTTCGGACCGGATACTGCAATGGAGATATCGACAAAATCATAGGAAATTTTATAATCACCATCGATCATTGAATTTACATCAGGAAACATCTTTAACGCTCTGACAACTGCTAAAGTGAAGAAACTCATAAACCCTAAACTTACTTCGTGTTTTTCTTTAAAGTCTTCTTTATATTTATTACGAAGATCAAAGATTGCCTGCATATCTACTTCGTTAAAAGTAGTAAGCATAGCCGTTTCATTCTTAACGGAAACCAAACGTTGCGCCACCTTACGTCGCAACAACGATAATTTTTTGCGTTCACTTTTTCTATTTTCATCATTGATAGCTTCACCCATAGATGGTACTGCTTTTATTGCATCTTCCTTGGTAATTCTGCCATCTTTACCGGTTCCCCTAACCTGCATGGGGTCCATTCCTTTTTCTTCCAATACCTTTTTAGCTGCCGGTGAAGGAGTACCTGTAGCATAAGTTGTTCCTGCCTCGCTGGCAGGCGGGTTTGTTTCTTCGGTATCAGGACTATCTACATTTTCAACAACAGGTTTACTGCTAACCGCAGACTGTCCATTACTCTCTGGCTTAGTAGCGGTCATATCAATTAAACACACCACTGCTCCAACTGCAACGGCATCACCCTCTTCAGCCTTTAAAGTTATAATACCACTTTCTTCCGCAGGTAATTCCAAAGTGGCTTTATCAGAATCCACTTCGGCAATAGCCTGATCCTTTTCTACATAATCACCATCTTCAACCAACCAACTTGCAATTTCAACTTCGGTAATCGATTCGCCCGGTGAGGGAACTTTCATTTCTAAAATCATAATCTATTTGTTTATGCGTTTAATCATATTTTGTGGTTTCAACAATAAAATTCGCAAGGTTTATCAAATGGTTCTTAAAATATTGAACTTCCCTGGATAGTGTTGAACGGTTATTAATAATTCTTCCTATTTATTTTATCGCAGATCGCGCAAATCTTCCTGCCGGATTTCCTGCCGATAGGCATGGCAGGCAGGTTTTCAAATCTCTCCCACTTCTTTTCTCACTTCTCACTTTTAACTTTTAACTTTTAACTTTTAGAATCAAATACACTTTCCATCACTCTTTGATGTCTTCTTTTAAATCTGGTTGAAGACCCAGCTGCCGGAACCGAATAAAATTTTCGCGACCTTACCTGAAGATCCTTCAGTTCAAATCTTTGCAACATATAACTCCATGCTCCCATGTTTCTAGGTTCTTCCTGAGCCCAGATATAATCTTCAACATATTTATACTTATCAATTATTCTTTCAATTTTATCCTTGTGTAAAGGAAACAATTGCTCAATGCGAATTAGTGCAATATCATCTCTTTGTGATTTTTTACGTTCTGCCAATAAATCATAATAAAATTTACCTGTACAGAATACCATTCTTTTAACTTTATCAGGCTCAATGGAATCATCTATGACCTCCTGAAACTCCCCAAGTGTAAAATCTTCCATCCTAGAAATCGCCAATGGATGCCTTAATAAACTCTTTGGAGTAAAGACAATTAAAGGTTTTCGAAAATTACGTTTCATTTGACGTCGCAACAAATGGAAAAAATTTGCCGGAGTAGTACAATTGGCAACGGTCATATTATCATTGGCACACAATTGTAAATAACGCTCAACTCTTGCTGATGAATGCTCAGAACCTTGTCCTTCATAACCATGAGGTAATAAAATTACAATCCCATTTTGCTGTTTCCATTTATCTTCGGCAGCAGATATATATTGATCGAACATTATTTGAGCGCCATTGCTAAAATCACCAAACTGAGCTTCCCAAATGGTTAGGGTATTAGGTGCTGCCATTGCATAACCATAATCAAAACCTAAAACTCCATATTCAGATAAAGAAGAATTATAAATAGTCATTTCCCCTTTATTTTTAGGATTGGCATTTAACAAGTTAAATGTTTCAGAAGATATTTCATCTCTTAATATGGCATGACGATGAGAAAAAGTCCCTCTTTCAACATCTTGGCCGGAAATTCTAACACTATATCCTTCTTCCAACAAACTACCAAATGCAAAAATTTCGGCCATGCTCCAGTCCAATTTGTCGAATTCAAAAACCATTTTGGCTCTTTGCTGCAAGATTCGTTCTGCTTTTCTTAAAAATTTCACCCCTTCGGGAATAGTAGAAACAACATTGGCAATATTTTCTAATTTCTTTTGAGGATATTTAGTTCCTACGCCAAGTAAAAGTCCATCCAGATCCTGTTGCATAAATCCACTCCATACATTATCCATAAATGGTTTCACTTTTGCAGCCGAATCATCTTTAGATTTATCAAACTCCTTTTCCAATAAATTTTTATACTCCAACATCAAATTGGGTAGATAAGTTTCATCGATCACCCCTTGTTCAACTAATTTCTCATTGTAAATATCACGCGGGTTTGGTTGCTTGGCAATAGCTTTATATAAATTGGGTTGTGTAAAACGGGGTTCATCACCTTCATTATGACCATATTTTCTATATCCCAAAAGATCTATAAAAATATCTCGCTTGAATTTCATTCTAAAATCCAAGGCCATTAATATCGCATGGGTAACAGCTTCAACATCATCTGCATTTACATGTAAAACCGGTGATAAGGTAACTTTTGCCACATCGGTACAATAGGTACTTGATCGAGAATCCAAATAATTTGTTGTAAATCCAATTTGATTATTCACAACAATATGAACTGTACCTCCTGTTGAATAACCTTTTAATTTACTCATTTGTATCATCTCATAAACAATACCCTGCCCAGCTACAGCAGCATCACCATGAACCGTTATTGGTAATATTTTTGCTGAATTTCCCTGATATTCATCTTCAATTTTCGCACGAGTTATTCCTTCAGCTACAGAACCAACTGTTTCTAAATGTGAAGGATTAGGAACTAAATTCAAGGTAATTTGTTTATTGCTTTTTAAAGTCTTTGTTATGGTTGACCCTAAATGATATTTTACATCCCCGTCAAAATCACTTTCATCATAATCCTTACCTTCAAATTCATTAAATAATTCACGAATTGGCTTTCTGAAAATATTCACTAAAGTATTTAATCTTCCTCGATGCGCCATACCGAGTACAAATTCATCCACATCATACTCTTCCGCTGCAATTCTGACTATTGCACCAAGTGCCGGAATTAAGGTCTCACCACCTTCTAATGAAAATCGTTTTTGACCTACATATTTTGTTTGTAAAAATTGCTCAAAAGTAACTGCCTGACTTAATTTCGAAAGGATATATTTTTGTGTTTCAGGTGTATAGTTTGGGTGATTATCGTTTTCATTCAGTTTATTTTGCCACCATTGTATCTCTTCCGGTGATCGAATATACATATATTCAATTCCTATTGAATTACAATAAATTCTTTCCAGGTGGTTAATAATTTCGAGTAAACTTGTCGGTTGTAATCCTAAAATACTTCCTGCATTAAAAACAGTTTGAAGATCTTTAATGGCCAGTCCAAAATTTTCTATTGCCAATGTCGGTGTATAGGTTCTACGATTTCTAACCGGGTTAGTTTTGGTAAATAAATGGCCCCGAGTTCTATATCCGTTGATCAACTCTATTACTTTGAATTCTTTATATACCTGCTCTGGGATCTCAACATCATCATTCTCGTCACCATCCATTGAATAATCAGCGTTCGCAAGATCATATCCCTGGAAGAAACTTCTCCAACTAGGCTCCACAGCATCTGGATCTTCCAGATATTGCTCATATAGATCAGCAATAAATTTGGTATGTACAGTATTTAAAAAGGAAAATCTATCCATTTTATTGACTTTCTTATTTTAAGAAATGAATGATGGACAAAAATAACACGTTTTAATATAACAGCTAAATAAAAACTGATATTTATCATAAAAAATATGGATTCTTTTTAATAAGTAATTCTTCTAAATAAAAAATCTCCATAACTACTTTAGGTAAATAATTTAGCAGCTTCGGACACTGAAATAGAGCACTCGTCCAATATCAGTTGTATATAAACATAATAATTTATTATTTAGATCGAAATTATACTAACTAAAACCTTTTATTATGATTAAAAAAACCATTTCATTATTTATGATCTTTGCCGTAGCCTTTGGAGCTATGACAACTGTAAAAGCTCAAGACGATTCTTCTTATACCATGTGGGAAAGCATAACCCTTACGCCTGACAACACCAAATTAAAAGAGCTGGCAGAGGGAATGAATAAACACAATAAGAAATATCATCAGAACGGACCTTATAAGGCACATGTTTACAATATAACAACCGGTCCGAATATTGGTCAAATTGTTTGGGAAATGGGTCCTTTAAAATTTCCTGATCTAGATGGCCGACCAGCTGCTGGTGGTCATGATGAGGACTGGAGAGATAATGTAATGCCTTATATTAAAAAAATGACGCATGGTGAATATTGGAAACAAGATGATAAACTTTCCAATGTAAGCATGTTGGATCCGGATAATGTTACACACCCATTACTTTATGTAAGATACTTCGAAGCTACAAAAGATAAAAGTTACAATATTAACAGCTTATTAAAACAGGTCTCAGAAACTGTAAAAGCTATGGATGGTGTAAATCCATGGGGTGTATATTACAATGAATTTCGTCAAGGTTATGATATTGGGCGCCATATAGCTACGATTGGTTTTATGAAAAATTGGGCTGAATTAGATGATGACAATAAATTCAAGGAAACTTTTATAAAGGTTCATGGTGAAAAAGCATGGGATCCTTTTACAGAAGGATTTGACGATGCTTTTTCCAATAGTTGGGATGAAATTTGGGAATACAATGCCAAATTAAGTGGTAAATAAAAAATAAAAATACTTTTTAAAATAGCTTGAACATCGCCGGAAACACAAGATAATTTGTGTTTCCGGCTTTTAATTATTATCTATTACATTGATTTGATCTGATTCCAAATTTTTATCTCATCATCATAAGTTAATCCATTTTTGATCTCTACATGGATACCGTCACTTACACCAAGCGTAATTTCTTTGCGTTCAAATTCCTTATCCCCTGTTTTAATTTCAACAAATGGATCTTTTGTCTTTGGATCAAATTGCACAAGAGCTTCTTTAATAGATAAGACACTGTCAACTCTTGCCAATATAATGGATGCATTGGCACTTAAACCTGCTCTGATAAAGGTAGAATCCTGCTTTTCAAGTGTTCCTTTAATCTCAAATTGAATGGCCCCATTTTCTAATTTACCTTTTGGAGCTATATAGTCTAATACTGCATCAAAAGTTGCATTTTCAATAGCTCCAACAATAATTTTCAAAGGGAGACCTTCTTTTATCTTTCCAACTTCCGATTCATCAACTTTTCCTTCAAAGATCATTTTATTCACATCAGCCAAAGTGGCTATTGTGGTACCTTCGTTAAAAGTGTTGCTTTCAATAACCTGATTACCCACTTCAACAGGCATTTCAAGAACCATACCTGAAACAGTTGATCTGATCAATGTATTGGCCGAACTTCCCAATCCTTTAGTTGACCCTGTTTTAACAATATCATAATTCTGCTTAGCAGCATTATACGATTGTAAGGCTTGTTGATAATTAACTTCTGCTTTTTCAAGGTCCTCTTTTGAAATAACTCCTTTATTGTATAAAGATTTTTGACGATCATATTTACGTTTTTCATCATCCAAAGATATCTTAGCGGTTTGAATCGCATTTTTAGAATTATTTAAAGCCGATAAATTAGGAATGACCCTGATCTTGGCAATCAGATCGTTTGTCTTTAAAATGTCACCTCCCTCTACATAAATTTCCTCAATAACTCCAGAAATATTAGGTTTGATCAATACCTCTTCTAAAGGTAGAATACTTCCGGTTGCTACCGTTTTTTTTATGATGGTTTTTTTTGAAGGTTTTTCTGTTTCATAAACAACAGGATCTTCAGCATTTTTTGAATACAAATAATACATTGCTCCTGTGAAAGTGACTACTATGAAAAGTAGTATAAAAATGGTAACTGATTTTTTCATTTATTCTAATTATTTATTATTTTTTATTCTGCTCTTAGTGCATCTACCGGTTTTAACTTAATTGCATTTTGGGCAGGGATCAATCCTGCCAATAAACCAGAGACTATTAATATGGTCAAGGCTGTGGTTATTACCACGAGATCAACGCTTGGATTTAAAAACATCTCTATCGGACCACTCAATTCCATCACATAATTAATGATATAGATTAAAAATGCTCCAAAAACGATACCGGCCATACCTGAAATAATGGTTAAAAATACTGACTCTGTAAGTATCTGACTACGAATTTTTCCTGGAGAAGCACCTAATGCCCTCCTAATTCCAATTTCTTTAGTACGTTCTTTTACCACAATTAACATGATGTTACTAACTCCAATAACACCTGATAACAATACTAAAATACCGACAAAATATGCTGTTACTTTGAGTGCCATAAATAAACTTTCCACTCTGTTATACTGTTCGAACAGATCAAAGTGACCAATCGCTCTTTCGTCATCAGGATGAATTTTATGATTCTTCTTTAGAATGTCAAAAACTTCGTGTTTAATACTGGTAATTGGAGTTCCATCTTTGGCAGTAATAGCCATCCAGCCTACACGGTCACCTCTGTTAAATGCTTGAGAAAAGGATGTAAAAGGAATAAATATTTGCTTTTGCTCTTCCTCTCTATCTCCCCCGGAGGTTTTCTTCTTATACGTGCCTATGACCATAAAACTAACACCTTGAATTTTAATGTATGATCCAATTACTTTTTCATCCTTATCGTATAAACTGCTCTTAACTCCTTCACCGATGATAGCCACCTTCCTTTTTTCATTAATGTCGCCATAGTTGATAAACCTCCCAGATGTAATATTCAATGGCTCTTGCTGTATAAATTCAGGATAATCACCAAACACATTAAAGGCTCCTGTTTTTAACCCTTTTATTACGTTATTTGCACCATTGAAGCCTCCTAATCGATTACGTGGAGAAATAAATCTTAAGCTTGGCACTTTTTCACGCAGATCTTCTACATCACTTAAGCGATAATTAAAACGTCTGCCTTTTGTCATTCCTTCATAATCCTTGGAAACGGTACGAGTCCAAACAAACATGGTGTTGGTTGCAATATCTCCAAAGTCTTGTTTTATTCCATTTTCAAGACCTTTGCCTGCGGCTAATAATAATATAAGAATAAAAATACCCCAAAACACGCCAAAAGCAGTCAATACCGTTCTGAACCAATTACTGGTCAATACCTCTAATATTTCGTTCCAACGATCTCGGTTAAACATAATTCATTTAAATATTATTCGTCTTTTAAAGCTTCAATAGGGTGAATATTTGCAGCGCGCCAGGCTGGAAAAAATCCTGCAAGCGCGCCAGTAAATATTAATATAAATACCATGGTCAATGCCATGTTAAAATCTACCGATGGATTTAATATATAATCAACTTCTACATTTGGACCAACAATTTCAAGCAGTCCCATACTTAATATTAATCCTGCAAATCCGGGAATACTTGTTATAAAAATGGATTCTCTTAAGATCATTGACACAATAGACCAAGGTCTTGCACCTACTGCTTTTCTAATTCCAATTTCCTTTGTACGCTCTTTTACTACAATCAGCATAATATTACTAACACCAACAACACCGGCAATGATGGTACAAATACCCACAAACCAGAAAAATATGGCTATATTATTGGTCAAAGTATAAAAACGTTTAGCCTGTTCAAGAGCATTTTGAACATTTATTGCACTCCTGTCATCCGGAGCAACAGTATGTACTTGCTGCAAGTACTGTTTGACCTCTGCAGAAAACTTGTTTGAAACCGCAAGAGCCTTTTTATAACTTTCTTCAGGTAAAAGTGTAAAACCAATATTACCTAATTTGTTAGCTCCATTAAAAACATTTTGAGCTGTAGTAATGGGAATAAAAACACGATCTTCTTCACGTTCACCGGCTGCATCACTATATACACCTATAATTTTAAAAGGAATACCTGATATTTGAAGAGACTCCTTAAGGGGGTCTTCTACATTTTTAAGCAGTTCACGTCTTATTTTGTTACTTATCACAACAACCTTATTACTTGTTTCCAGATCAGTATAATTCAAATAACGACCTGAAACTATCTCTGAATTTTCAATTTGTTGATTGTCGGGACTCGCCCCTTGAACACCATAAGCACCGGATTCCTGTTTATAATTAATTGTAGCGTTTACCCTTAAACGAACTGTTTTGTATTCTAGCTTATCTGCATATAATGAGCTTAGATGATCATAATTTGAATTTTGTA
>Ga0209013_10004582_pt1 | contig 12085 bp, 13 predicted proteins | sample Cruoilmetagenom2_FD_187291 | JGI IMG/M metagenome (GOLD analysis project Ga0209013, IMG submission 187291) | Oil polluted marine microbial communities from Coal Oil Point, Santa Barbara, California, USA - Sample 2 (SPAdes) (version 2) | ecosystem: Environmental > Aquatic > Marine > Oil seeps ...
CATTCCAGAAATTGACATCAATGAAGATGAAATACCGTTTTAGGAGAACACCATGGCAGAAAGAAGAAAATTTAAAAAAAGATTTTGTAAATATTGTGAGTTAAAAGTAGACTTTATAGACTACAAAGACTTAGGACAACTTAAATTCTCACTAAGTGAGAGATTTAAAATTATGCCAAGAAGACTCACTGGTAACTGTAAAAGACACCAAGAGCTTGTAACAGGCGCAATCAAAAGAGCTAGACAAACAGCACTTATTCCTTATATCGTAGATAGAAAGAATGTTGTTGAAAACCCATTTGAAAACGTAAGATAGGTTTTAACCCGTCTTACACAAGGTCCATCTTTACTGATGGACTTACTTATAAAATAAATTCCCTCTTTACACTTTTCTTAATACCAGAAACAACTTATCCGCTTCATCAAAATCATAAAGATTGACATCATCACTCTGTACCAGTTCTAAACCACTTAACATCACTATATTGTCTATAGCATGATGGTATTGTTTAATTGTCTCTTGAGACTTTTGAAAACAGCTTCCCTCTTTTTCAAAAAGTGTAAATTCGGCACTGTATTCACCCTCTTCAAAGTCACTGTCCACAGTTAAAAATCTCTCTTCATCATCTACGATGTAAGCGCCAACTGCTACATTTTCAAAACCATACAGAGTGTTGATGTCACAAAGGAAATATCCGCCATCGTTTAAGTGCTCTTTTACGCACCCTAAGAAATGTGCTAATTGTTCTTTGTCTAGATAGTTCAACATGTCAAACACAGCCGTCAGGACATCATAACGACCGTTTAAATCACATAAGTCTATACACTCCGCATCATAGCCTTGTTCGAGTGTTTTGGAGACCATAAGAGGACTGAGGTCTATCCCTTTAACTTGAGGGATCTCTAATGCACCTTGTATTTGACGTAAGAAATCTCCAGAACCACAACCCACATCTAATAGGGTATCAAAATCTATAGAGTTTAAAAAAAGAAGGTAATGTGCATAGAGACTTGGAGCAGCCTCTTTTACACCAAGAAGATCCTCTACTTTTGCGTAGAGGTCAAGTGAGTCTGCAGTAGAATTAGCCACGGCTTTCTACAACAGTTTTAATCTTTTCATATAAAGAGAGAATCTCTTCTTTCTTTCCATAAAAACTATTTTTATTTGAGATCAGATGCGCAGAAGAATCCATAATGTCTTCAGCCACTTTCAATCCATTTTCTCTCATCGTTGAACCTGTTTCTACAATATCCACAATCGCATCTGCCAAACCGACAAGAGGTGCCAGTTCTATAGAACCGTAAAGCTTTACCACTTCTACCCCTACGGCTTTTTTGGCAAAGTAGTTTTTAGTGATGTTTACCATCTTGGTAGCAACTTTGATATTAGGACGTGACCAGTCCAGTTCATCTTCATTCTTAATACCGATAGCCACTTTACATTTCCCTAACTGCATGTCAAGAAGCTGGATAATATCTAACTCTTTTTCAGTAATGACGTCAAGTCCAACAACACCGATGTCTGCTGCACCGTGTTCTACGTAAGTCGGTACATCTTGATTACGTACATTTAAAAAACGAAAATCACCCATATCCAAAATGAGTTCTCTACCTTCAAACTTAAATTCTCCACCGAAAATTTCAGCAAATATTTCAAGTGTTTGCTCTGCTATTCTTCCCTTTGGAAGTGCTACTGTTAACATATCTCTGATTCCTTAATCACTTTTCGCATCCCGTTAAATACCAACATTTCATCGTAAGTGGCTTCTTCAAAAAAACTTGACAAAAGTTTTCCGTCTCCACCTGTAAAATAGAGTTTTCTACCATCACTATGCTTATCTATGAGTGCTTTTATAGACGCGATTATACCATAGCTTATCCCATCTTTAGTTGTAGCAGGTAATTGCTCTAAAGATATCGTTTCATTCAACTCTATTTCCAAGACCGGAGAGATAGCGGTATAGGCTTGTAGCATCGCTTTTAAACCGGGTACTATAAATCCGCCCATATACCTACCATCTTGCATAATATCAACCGTAATAGCGGAACCTGCATCCACAAAAACACCATTTTCATGACTCAAACATAATGCTCTTCTATCTACACCCATTGTTTCATAGGCACCTTGCAATTGTATCTCTTGGGAGATATTCTTCCATAAAATTATATTTTCGATGGTGCTGTCCAGTTGCTGTTTGACTGAAATGTAACAGAGTGCCTCTTTGCTATATTTACGGATAGCCTCTTCATATGACAAATGTTCAATCTCACTCCCATTGTAAATATGGAAATAGGTATTGCCGATATCTGCGAGTAATACATTATCCCTTACCCCAAGGCCACTTGTCATTTTATTCGGGCGCATGCCAAACCTTCCAGCCATTCTCTTCCAGCATGGCTTTAGCATGAGAACACAATGGTGCTTTAATCATAATGTATTTTTTAGTGACCTTACTCCCAATATATTTTTCCAGTTTTTCATGTAAGTCCATCAAGTCACCTGCTTCTTTTCGAAGTACCCTACTCTTTTTTTCCACTTCCATGACGAGTGCATAATAGCCCTTCAGATCAATGCCCAAATAGAGTGAAACCTTTTTACGTGAACCCAGTTCTTTTGGCATGATCTCTTGAAGAGATTTAAAAATAATATTTTTATGGTTTAAATATTCAACCAATGTTTTCATGATGCTCCTTTTAACGGATGATAACTGTTCATTGTCTCTGCCAAGTTCTGTTTCTGTATATGTGTATAGATCTGTGTAGTCTCCAGAGAACTATGTCCCAACAACTCTTGAACAACACGCAGATCTGCACCACCGATGATAAGTGAAGAAGCAAAAGAGTGTCTCAATACATGAGGTGACACGCCTAAATACTTCTTCACTATTTTATACGCAGAGATACGACTGAGTACATCACCTTTGTAATTTAACCAAATATAACTGCTTCCCATGTCCTGTTCCTGCATATACATCTCTAATGCCTGAACGGCTATAGGTGCAAGAGGTACTATACGTTCTTTTTCCCCTTTGGCAAAACGTATCTTTAGCCATCCGTCTACAATATCACTACGTTGTACGTTCAATGCTTCAGAGATACGACATCCACTCGCATACAAAAACAGTATGAGTGAATAATCACGTAACCCCATGACTTTGCTTCTGTCAATATTTTTTAGACCTTGCAGTATCTCTTCACTACTCATATATTTGGGTAGATTCTTGGGCACTTTTGCCATAGGGATCTTGATTTTTTCGTGTGTAAAATCCTGCTTGTGACAAAAATGAAAAAATGTATTGATAGAAGAGAGTTTTCTGTTTAACGTTCTTTTATTTTCAAAAGTAGATAAAAATTTTAATATATCCGTAGTATCAAGTTTCGTCAGTGTTTTTTGACTCAACTCTTCCAGTTGGGTAAGGTCACCCAAATAAGAAGAAATGGTAAGTGTATCCAGTGCCTTTGTGACACTTAGATACTCCTCAAAAGCTATCAGTAAATCACTCATAACCTAATTTAGATAATTCAATAATATCACCATCTTTATAGAGCTTAGTTCCTGTAATGAATGCTGGCTCACCCACTTCTCCAAGATCATAGATCTTGTGTTTTGTCAGAGCACTGTCCATAACGATAAGTGATCCTCCTTGGTCTAAACCATACACCCTGCCGTTAAAGGCTGTACCTACAGAGTAGTGTGCAAATTTATACTTTGCTTCTCCTACTTTTTCAAGATCGCTGTCTAAAGCAATGATCTCTCCCTCTTTTGTAAAGAGATAAATAATACCGTTGTCAAAGGCTACTTCAGAGATATTTGCTCTATACTCATTCTGTCCACTGTTACCCAAGGTAAGGAGTCTTTTTGGCGTTGCTGCGATCATAGTGTTACCCTTACGAGACAAGTATATAATGTTGTTAAATACTTTTTCCGTACTCAGATAGACTACCTTTGCATTTTCACTGTCTTCTATATTGACAATAATGAGTTTTCCGTCAAGCATAGGCATAACCACTAAACTATCGATAAAGATAGGACTTGCTGCTCTTGTATCGATGGCAAATGTTGTCTCAGAACGACTTTCGACCACTTTTTTATTGCCTGCCATTTGATAAATACCAAAGGTATTGCTATTAAGAATATATGCGATCACACCATTTTTGATCGTTGCAGAAACTACAGGTACTTTTAAAGATACTGCACGTACCGCTTCTTTCGTTTTCTTATCAATAATTTTTAAAATACCCTCAGCATTTGTAGCCAGGACATACTTATCGTTTTCATTTAAAAATCTATAGCCTTCACCAAGGTTAATACTGCTTACACCTGCTTTACTAATGTATTGACCACTTTGAAGCGTTCCACCCTCACGACTAAGATCACTCATACTCCCACCATACGAAGTTGAAGCATTTGATGCTGAAAATGTCTGTTCTGGTTCAAAATATTTTTTACTGCTGCATCCTGAAAATAGTAATGCTGCTATGGTAAAGGTAAGTAGTGACAAAGCCTTCATTAGTTTGCCTTTATGGTAGAGTGTCTAAGGAACTCTCTGATCACTGAAAGAGCTGAACGTTCGTCTATAAGTTCCAATTTATTCTGAGCCATTTTTACATCACCTGCAAGGATAGCCAAGTATGCTTCTTCAAACAGTGCCATCTCTTTATAGAGCTTTGAATCCACAGGTTTTTTATTGAGTACGCCTGCAGTATATCCGCTTGCATCAGCGATAACACTGTTGTTACTTGATGACAAAGCCTCTAACGCTTTGATATCTTCTTTTTTCACTGCCTGCGCATAGTTATAAAGCTCTAAAAGTGCTGGGTTGTTCTCTTTAAGTATCTTAAGAGCATATGCATCATCACTGTTACTCTGTAATGTTAAGAAAGCTTCATTAGCTTTTACAAGCTTTGCTTCGTGCATCGCAGTCATCACTGCTTGTCCACCAAAAAACAGAATAAGTGCGGCAACAACACCCCACAGTTGAAACTTGTATTTTTTATACAGTGACTCTAGTTTAAAAGCACTCTCAAGTACCTTTTCATCACCGCTTAACTCTTTTTTTACATAATTCACATCATCTTTAATGCTCACGTAATTCTCCTGCAACATTTTTAATGCTTATATTATACCCTTTGGAGTTAAAAGAGGGGTTATAGAACCCTCTCAATAACCTAGACTCTCATAACATCTCTAGCTTTTCTCTAGGCTAGGCACTTTTTTGAAGTCCTAGCCTATAGCTAAGTCGAAAAAGAGTAACGACGTATAGGCGAACGCTAGTGATGCCCGTAGGGTGGGATTTGCAAACGCAATCTTTCACAAGATTCTTACTTCTTCTTAACTATGGCTAGGACTTGAAAGCCTCTTGCAAAATCTTACATTTGCAAAACCCATTATGAGTGCCTAGGTTATTCAGAGTGTTCTATAGTTCTACGACTGTGATTCCTAAGTTTCCAGGCATTCTATAGAATTTCTGTATTTTAGGATGCTTTTTAAGATATTCACTCACCAATTTAGACAATACACCCCCACCCGTACCATGAATGATCTGTACTTCATTCAATCCATTCACCAATGCATCTGAGAGAAATTTATCTACTGTATCTATGGCTTCATCTGCATACATACCGAGTAGTTTTACAGAGACAGCTGCCCCTGACTTTTCAACATTGACCTTGACTTCTTTTGCTTTAGGTTTGACTTTTATCTGAGGAGTATCTCCTCTTCTTTTGAGTTGCCCAAGAGGTACTCTCATTTTCAATCCATCTACGATGATCGTTGCATCTTTTCCACGGATACCGAGTATCTCCCCTTTGTGAGAGCGATACTTCACCTTATCTCCCTCTTTGAGTGGTTCCTCTTGCGCCAATTGGATCTCTTTTTGCTTAAAATCTTTACGCTGATGCGCCACATTAAGCAGACGTCTTCCTTCTGTTGATTCTTGTGCTCTTAAAGCTTCTCTTGCTTTTTTAGTCGCTGCATTATAACGATTTTCAAGTGTGGCGATCGCTTTTCTGTGACTCTCTTGAAGCTTCACTTCTTCATCTTGAAGCTTCTGTTTTTGTCTCTCTACAGACTTCAGTTCATCATCTATCTTATTGATTTTCATACGCATTTCACGTTCTAGTGAGGTAGATTTTTCTATGAGTTCATTGAGATTTTCTTTGTCCTCACCATAGACCTCTTTGGCTTTGTTCACGATGGCTACAGGTACGCCATACCGTTGTGCTGTTTCAAAGGCATAACTCTTTCCGATACTTCCCTGTAAGAAAGTGTATGTAGGCACTCTTCGCTCTTCATCATAGAGTGCGGCAATGAGTTCTACCTCATCATCACTTGCCATCAGTGAAGCCAAACGCTTATGGTGTGTCGTCACGATAAAGCTTATCCCTTTTTTTCGTAATTCATCCAACATCACCCGAAACAGACTGGCTGCTTCATCACTGTCTGTACCCAGCTCTATCTCATCGACCCCTACGATAGCATCTTCTTTGTTAAAGAGTTTTGCAAACTCCTGCATACGTCCTGCAAAAGTAGAGATGTCATTTTTCACCGATTGAGGGTCATCTATGACCGCTTCTATACTCTTGTAGTGTCCTACTTCTGTGTGTGCTGCATTACATTTAAAAGGAAGCAGATACTTACTCATATAAACTGCTGAGAGCATCGATTTGAGTAGCATCGTTTTACCTCCGGCATTGACACCCGTGACAAGCATGATCTGTTTAGAGAAATCCATCGTAATGGGTACCGGGTTCTCTATGGCAGGATGTGCAAAATCTTCTAATTTGATGCGTTTGTGTTTACTCGGGAGAATGAACTCATACTCTTTGGCTCTTGCAAAACTGACGCGTGCCTGATAGTGATCAAATCTGTCATACTCTTTGTTGATAAATGCTAAGAAACGTTCCCACTTGAAAAAGATCGCTGAGATATTTTTACAATAGGTATAGATCAACTCCTCTTTACTGCTAAGCAGAGCAGACTCTTTCTCTTTTAAATGAGAAATACTTTGGGGAATAATATAAAAAAAGCCTCCGGAACTACGTGCAGCCACGGTAGCTTTGATCGCATTGTTAAACCCTCCACGTACCAGTAAGGTCTCTTCCCCACCGTTGAAATGCACCTGCGTATCCACAAGATAGTCTCTTAGTTTACTGGAGTGTGCAAGCTTATAGAGTGTCTCTTTAATGTCTATCTTGTTTTGCTTAATGGCACGTTCAAGTTTATACAGTTCCGGATCACGCTCAGGGTTGATGTCCCCTTCAGCAGTAAAATACCCTATAACCTCTATGATCTCTTCAGGTATCTCTATGCCCTGTATCCAAGAGATGAGCGGTTCTGTAAAACCTACTGCATTTAAAGTATTGAAGTATGAGAACATGGTGACAAAAGCATAGATCTCATCCAGCGAAAGTACCCCTTGTTTCTTAATGAGGTTCAGTTCTCTGTCTAAATTAGGTACGGCATTAGGTATGGGAAATTGTACTTTTGAGAGTGCCTGTATATAGCGATAATGCTGATTGATGTCACCCATCATCGCTACAGGTTTTGCTCTGGCTAAAAACTTTTGGAACTGAAGGATATACCCATCAAGATCCAGTTTTTGAATAATGGTTTTTTCGCTACTTTCCTGCGAATGCATCAACTTATGCCTCTCCACGTATCTGATAAGTGATATCTCCCGCACCAAAGGCTGTAACAAGCCCATCACTGTATTCTCGTATCACATGCCCGTCTTTAAAGACTTTGACCAACCCGTCTTCTTTCGTAACGGAGTCTGCCATGAGAAGTTTGTAACGGCTGAATGCGCCTTTAAGGTCTATATCTACTTCCAACTCACCTGCAGCCCAGATAGGAAGGATCACAAGCTCATCTACACCTTCAAAACACTCTACAAATGCTTGTAAATTATCCATTGTACGACTGTACTTATGCGGTTGCCAGATGACATTGAGTTTAGAAAAATCACGTAACGTTTTATAGATCTGCAGTGACTCCATCGTTACTTTTATCTCTGTTGGGTGATGTCCGTAGTCATCTATGACCACAGACTCTTCTTGATTTTGTACGATGTCAAAACGTTTTTTAATGCCTTTGTAGTGTAAAAGGTTCACCCTTATCTCTTCTACCTTTTCACCTAATTCTAAAGCACCCAATATCGCTAATGCTGCATCTAAAGCGATGTGATTTCCAAAACCGAATACTTCAAATACACCCAGGTCTAAAAGTTCAAACTTTGTATGTGGCTCACCATCTACCAAAACAAACTCTATGTTTTTGATATCTTTGGAAGGGTAAAGCTTAATGCTCTCCATCTCCAAAGAAGAGAGGAATTCATCTTCTGCATTGATGACACGTATTTTAGCCAGTGATAAAAAGTTTCTATACGCATTGTAAAAACGCTCTTCGTCATACTCATAGTACTCCATATGTTCGGGTTCTACATTGGTCACAATGGCAAGATGGGGATTGGAATTTAAGAAACTCTCATCACTCTCATCTGCTTCAAATACCACTTTATCATTCGGGTAATTACGTACGTTTGACCCAAACTCTTTGCTAATGGCACCGATGAGTGAATTGGACTCAGGTATGATGGAGGAAAGCATTGCTGAAGTAGTACTCTTACCGTGTGCTCCACCCACAGCATACACTTCTTTGTCTCCTAAAATACTTTTTAAAGACTCTTTACGTGAAAGTAATTCTATTCCTAATTCCTGTGCCTTTTGGTACTCAGGATTGTTGGGACGTACTGCAGCAGAGTAGATCACTCTATCGACACCTTCTACAGCCTCTTCATGGTGAGGTATCGTGATCTTGGCATCAAAGTTGGTTGCCAGGTCATTGGTGATCTCTGTTTGTTTGATGTCTGAGCCGGAAATCTTATGTCCATCATTAAAAAGAAACTTAGCCAATGCAGAAAGTCCGATACCGCCAATGCCTATAAAATGTATTTTTTTCACCTATTTTTCCTTTGACTCGTCCAATACTCTAAGTTCTTCTTTAGCCTGCTTGACCTGTTTTGCAAACATCGTAAGCAAAATATCTGTTGGCTGTGTAAATGTTTGGATAAAAAAGGCAAGAGGGTCATGCTCGTTTACACCTTCAACATCTACAAGATTTTCTATAAAGTCTTCAAAACTGTTTCCCGCCATCACTGCAGCCGCATGGACCATCATCGCATCTTTAAGGTCTGCATGGTCAATGGTATAGTTCAACACAAGAAAGATCTCTTTTGCACCCTTTTTATCATTCTCACTGTAACGCTGGATCCCATGTTCATAGATAGCTCTTGCCGTGGCTAAGTCTTCTGCATCATTCATATCAAATGACTTGCTTGTTGAGAGTTTTTCTGCCAGTCTGTCAAATGCGGTGTTGACGATGAACGTAAAGATCTCGTTGATGTCATCTTCAGGTGCTTCAATGATAAGCTGTGCATCTAAAAGTTGGTACCCTTTTGCGATACTCTCTTCTTCTTTACATTCGATTTCCAATCTTTGAATGTTTGCTAAAAACTCTGGGTCTTTTTTTAATTCTTCTACGTGTATTTCCGGTGATTCCATTATGATTGCTCCAATGCTAATTTTCTGGCACTAAATGCCGATACCCTCGTCGCTAAAGCGTAAGTGGGGTGACTTCTACTTTTCCAAGCAACGTGCTACACGTTGCAGTGCTTCTCTTGTTTTGTCTGCTTCGTATACAAGGGCCAGTCTTACATACCCTTGACCTTCACCTTCCCGTCCTAAAAATGAACCGGGGATGACTTTGAGATTATACTCTTTATAGAGTTTTGTCGTAAAGGCTATCTCATCTTCCACATTGAGCCAAATGTAAAATGTCGCTTCAGGGGCTTCTACACCTAAAACCTCTTTGGCCACGTCAAAGTTCTTTTTATACTTTTCTCTAAATACCTCTACATGCGCTTGATCTGCCCATGCAGCGGCAGCAGCATGTTGAAGCGGTAACGGTGAAGCACAACCTACATACGTTCTGTATACCATATACGCTTTGAGTATCTCTGCATCACCTGCGATGAAACCGGAACGAAGTCCCGGTGCAGAGGAACGTTTAGAGATGGAGTTGATCACCAATACATTTTTAAAGCTTTCATTGCCTACTTCTATACTTGCATTAAGAAGTGACGGCAGAGGCTCACCCAAGTAAAGGTCGGCATAACACTCATCATTTAAAAGTACAAAATCATGTTTTAATGCCAGTTCTACCCACTTTTTCAAATCTTCCATACACATCACTGATGATGTAGGATTGTTAGGTGAATTGAGTATCACAAAATCCGCTCTGCTCAGTGCTTCTTCATCCACTTCTGGCTGAAAGTGATTTGTTTCATTGAGATTGAGGTAGATCACTTCCGCTCTACATGCTTTGGCTGCACCTTCATAGATCTGATAAAAAGGATTAGGAAAAACCATCACAGGGTCTTTTACATCATGCAGTAAAAACTGAGGGAAATTAAACAATACTTCACGCGTCCCAAAAGTTGGAATGATCTGCGCATTTGTCAGGGTGAGACCAAAACGCTTTTTGTTATACGTCAACATCCCTTCTCTAAGTTCTGTTTCACCAGCCGTTTTCGGATATTTGTTGAGCAGTGCAGAGGCATCATTAAGTGCATCCACTATAAATGTCGGTGTCTCAAACTGAGGCTCACCGATCGTCAAGCTAAGTGCAGAGTAATCCCTGTTGGGTGTCACATTTTCAAGTAGTTGATTGAGTTTCTCAAAAGGGTAAGTTTCGAAGTTCATTGTTGCCCTAAATTTTTAAAAGATTATAGCGTATTTGGAGTAAACTATAACTTTACGATAAATGCCCCATAGTTGATATGTTTGCGTACTTTTTCCAAAGCATCTCTTGCAGATTTTTCATCTTTATACCCACCAATAAGTACTTTATACATCTCTGTATGACGTACAGTATAATGTAACCCCAAAGCTTTTATTTTTGATAGATACTTCTTGTTTGGCCTCGAAGAGAACGAACCAGCCTGTACATAATACATTTTAGAAAGGGCTTTTGTCACCTTTTTAGTTTTGGGCGGTGCTTTTGTTTTGACCTTAGTAAATAACTTTTTTGATGTAGGCTTTTTCTTTTGTACTATTTTAGAAGAAGATTTAGTAGAAGGTTTTTTCGAAGGTTTCGCTGAACTTTTCACCAACCATGTTATGATCTTATCTTGAAGTTTTGCAGCACGGTATCTTGCTTTTTGACTGTTAACCAGTATCACCACCGTATAACGTTTTCCAGCTCTGTTTTTAACATAACCGCCTATGTTTTTCACACGTCTAAGTGTCCCTGTCTTCATCCATGCACGTTTCTTTACCACGGTATGTCTAAAACGGCGTTTTATGGTTCCGTCTACACCCGCTATCGAAAGTGTCTCCATCCATCTGGACCCATAACGATCATACGCATCATCATACATACGTGCCAATATTTTTGCGTTCATTTTTGATGTACGGGAAAGCCCACTTCCATTATCGATTCTTAATGTTCCCTCACCCAATGCACCTCTTGAACCCAAGATATAAGTGATCGCATCTCTTCCTTTTTTCATTGTAGCAGGTGCACCATATAGTTTTGCGCCTAAAAGAAGCAGAAGATGTCTTGCGTAAAGGTTATTGCTTTCTTTGTTTGTTTCAGAAACAATCTCTTCTAAAGTGTCCGAATAATGGGTATAAAGCAGTGCTGCATTTTTAGGTATCTTACGTAACTTTAGGCTGCCTCTTACGATAACTCCCTCATTTTTAAGTCTGTCTTTCAGTGCATAATAAAATGATTTATAGGGTTTGGTAACTACTTTAGAGATGTTACGTTTTCCGCATCGTTTGGAAATTTTACCTTTGAGTAACACGGTAGGAATCACTTCACTTTTATCGATTCTGACCCCTGGCCAGGAGTATTTTCCTTTACAGGGTTTATTGACAGGTTGTAATTGATTGACAACTTTATAACTCTCATCCGCATGTTTTTTATGTACTTTATTTTTGTTGGGTGTCACAGATACTGTGATGAGACGTTCATTGAACATCATTGCGTCTGGCATAGCATTATATGCGCTGTAGGGATGTT
>Ga0209013_10004583_pt1 | contig 12085 bp, 5 predicted proteins | sample Cruoilmetagenom2_FD_187291 | JGI IMG/M metagenome (GOLD analysis project Ga0209013, IMG submission 187291) | Oil polluted marine microbial communities from Coal Oil Point, Santa Barbara, California, USA - Sample 2 (SPAdes) (version 2) | ecosystem: Environmental > Aquatic > Marine > Oil seeps ...
GCCAACTGGATACTGATGGTGATGGCTACGGCAACCTGTGTGACGGCGACCTGAACAACGACGGTAGCACCAACACCCTGGATCTGAACCTGTACAAGCTGGCTCACCGTACATCCCCTGGGGATGCCAACTACGATGTCGATGCGGACTTCAACGGGGATGGAACGATCAATACACTGGATCTGAATACCTACAAGGGTTTGCACCGCAAGCCGCCCGGGCCGTCATGCTGCACGCCATAAGCAGTTTTGTATGCTGGACTGGTAAATCCGCCACTGCGAGTCCAGGATCGTGTCATAGTCATATTTTCCCGGGTCGTGTAGTTCGGTAATTGATGCCATATGAAATCCTGGTGCACAGGCGTTTAATGCTGCATCTCCATAGTACTCGAGCCCCTGGGTGAGGTAGATGCGATTGCGGTCCGTGCAAATACCAGCACCGCACCTGTCGCCGTCCTGGTTGCCTATGGAGAGGTTGTTTTTGCCATATTTGGCGAGCCCGAACAGGTGGTCGCCCCGGCGATGTGGAACCCACCCAGGTCGACCGTCACTGCCGGTGCGCTGACCGCAATCCCACTCACATTAACGCCCTCGGCACTGAGATCAAGACTACCGGTCAGGCGGTAGCTGCCGGGTGTGGTGATGGTCACCGGGAAGCCCGGATCATCACCCGGGAAGCAACCGGTATTAACGGCGCATGCCTGGTTGATTTCCAGTTGGCCGTCGGACGCGAAGACAGGTGCAATGGAGATGCAGACAGGAGAGTTCAGTATTATTACAGGCTTAGACCTGATTTAAATCATAGCAGCAGAATATATAGCTGCAGATATTTATCATCAAATACTGATAAGTACGGGGAAATACTTACAAAGCGCGTAACTATTGCCAGTAACCCGAAGACCGCCGCTCGGCTCCGTTATTTATGGTGCGCAACACGACGGCCCGGGCGGTTTGCGGTGCAGACCCTTGTAGATGTTCAGATCCAGTGTATTGATCGTTCCATCCCCGTTGAAGTCCGCATCGACATTGTAGTTGGCATCACCCACCGCTGAACGGTGGGCCAGCTTGTACAGATTCAGATCCAGCGTGTTGGTACTGCCGTCGTTGTTCAGGTCGCCGTCACACATATTGCCGTAACCATCCCCATCGGTGTCGCGCTGGCGTGGATTCGCCACCAGCGAGCACTTATCGCAGGCATCACCCACCTTATCATTGTCAGTGTCAGGAAACTCCGCACACACGGGACCGGTATATTCGTCTGCTCCTGTATCCGTGACAGCTCCGCCCACACCGTCGCCATCATAGGGCCTGGCATCTCCTTCGAAGTCCATGGCGGGCGCGCCTATGTCGGTGGCCACATCAATGAGTGGTGAGGCTGGGGAAATATGGTAATCATCCCCGAGGGGGTCAACCAGAATGGGATCAACATCCAGATTGGCTGTGCCAGCAAAACCACCTTGCACGTCGGAATAGTCTACCGTTCCAATACCGCTGATTTCGGGATTAGTGCTTGCCGTGTCGCCCCAGAAGATGGAATTGACAGCGGTAAACGAGCTGCATTCCTCATTGCGGATGGCACCTCCATCCTGTTCAGCTACGTTTTGAGTAAAGGTACTGTTTACCACCAACAGATTCATAACAACACCAGGGCAATGCTCATAGTTATTAATGGCAGCACCATCGGGTGCCGTATTGCGAGCGAACACCGAATTGGAAATCTCTGGGACAGGATAACGTGAGGTATTAATATAATTATTGATGGCACCCCCTTCTCTGCCAGCCGAATTTTCGACAAACAGACTAGAGTCAATAGTTACTTTGGTGGTGGCAATGGTGATCGCGCCACCACCTCCATCACTATGATTAGCGCGAAACGTACTACCGCTGACGCTCGGAAGAATTGGTCCTCCCGCATATCCCTCAATATGGATCGCGCCGCCCGAAGCGTCTGCGGAATTGGCCGTAAACTCACAATCGCTCACGGCGGAAGTACTATCAAGATTAGCGTATGCACCGCCATATATGGCAGCATTTTCAGTGAACGCACTATTCAGCACAGAGGGAAAGCCCCCCGTACTGAAGATTGCACCACCAAAAATGGAAGCACTGTTACCAGTAAACTGGCAATCCGAGATCGCCACGTCGGCGGATTCGTTATGTATCGCCCCGCCACCTCCACCATAGCTGGTGGGATAACAGCTGAAAAGGTCGCATATGATCTGCGTTCCGGTGCTTGCACCATTGAACTCGAACGATGAATTACTGATATTACTCGCTGTCTCGTTGTTATATATCGCTCCGCCCGCATTGGCGGTATTACTAACAAAGTGGCTGTTCGTAATCGATGGTATGTTACTTTCAGTATATATCCCTCCTCCATCGTGCTCGGCGATATTAGTATCAAAGATCGATTGATCGACACTGAGGGGACCACCTGAATTGTAGATACCGCCCCCTGCGCCCCATCCGTCACCCTGGGCTCGATTCAAATAAAAGGTCGAGCTAGCTACACTGAGATTTCCGCCAGATTTGTAGATTCCGGCGCCCGCGTTTCCTGCCCTGTTCTCGTTGAAGGCGCAGTTTTGCACAGTAAGAGTACTGTTCTTGATATAAATAGCACCACCCTGGTGAGAGGTATTAAGAAAGAAAATATTGTTGGCAACAACGAGTGTGACATCCTCATTGTACATGCCTCCACCGTAGGAGACACAGCATACCGTGTAAGGTGCTCCGCGTGTAATAGTGAAGCCGTCGAGTCTTGCATCATTTGCGCCAACGACCACGTGCTCAACGAATTCCGCGCCATCGAGGATAGTGATATTATTCGCAAAGTCCCGGTCCTGACGAACCAATTCAGTGCTGTCAAATCCCCCGTATATCTCCACACCTGCGGACATCTGGATAACGTTGGTATCCGAAACCGCTCGACGAATATAGGTTCCTTGCGCCACCCAGATCTCGTCGTTTGGCAAGGCAACATCAAGTGCGTCCTGTGGGTGAGTAAAGGAGTCGGTCCAGGACAGGCCACTGTTAGCGCCCGTAGCGTTGATATCTACGTAGTAAATATCTGCCCTGATGCTGACTGATACGGAAGCCAACACAAGGAAAATCAAGATTGCACAGCGCTGAGCATACATAACCCTACCCTCTATTGATTAATTACCGAAGGAGCCGCTCTGTTCTCAATTCATGGTGCGCAGCACGACGGCCCCGGCAGCTTGCGATGCAGTCCCTTGTAGATATTCAGATCCAGGGTGTTGATCGTTCCATCCCCGTTGAAATCCGCATCGGGATTGTAGTTGGCATCCCCAATCGCTGAACGATGTGCCTGCTTGTACAGATTGAGATCCAGCGTATTGGTATTACCGTCGTTATTCAGATCGCCGTCGCAGCGGTTGCCGTAACCGTCCCCGTCAGTGTCGATTTGATCGGCATTCGCTACCAGGGTGCAGTTGTCCTCCATCCCGGACACGTTATCTCCATCGAGGTCGAGAACGGTTTGACATTCGGCACTCTCATAAGCGGTGCTCAGGCAGTATTCGCCGATGGTACGGCTGAGATCGACGCTGACCAGTGGTTCGCCGGTCTCGGCATCCTCTATAACGAAGATCTTCACGTTGTCATGGAAAGTAATGATCACGTGAAAATCGACGTCTTCCGTGACCACTGCTTCCACTCCCAGTTCGATCCGGGGATCCCATATACCGAATTGATTCAGTTCCTCGTCTGCTGCTGAGAACACCTTGCCGATGAAGTGACCGTACTGCAAACCGACATCAGGGTGGTGGTCCACAACCTCGGAATTGAGTTCGGTAACCACGCTGTCATTGATGTTGAAGCGCACCAGGATGCCCTTGGTGCTACCGGTCGGCCAGTTGTTGAATACATGATTGATCCGCCTGAGATCCGCCTCATAGAGCCGGTAATTACCCCCTGTACAGTTACAGGTCATGATGTCTTCTACCGGTGAGTCCGGATCATACCGCCAGAAGTTCTTCGAACAATCCACCCCGGGGGTCGAGGGATTGTCCCACTGAATCTGCCGGCAGGTTCCCAAGGTCCACGTCGCCACGGCTGCACTGCTTTGACAGTTTGTCAGCGAACTCCAGACATTCGAGTCCGGATCATTCTGTGTATAGAGTGTGTTTCCGCAGTACTCGTCCACCAGGCCGAATATCGAATGGAACGATTCGTGTACGATTTCATCGAGATTTCCAGCCTGCGCAATCCACCTGCTTGGCGGTCCCAGACTGTTCGTACACCCTCCTCCACCGGTGTCGAAGAGCACGGCTGCGGAGTCGGTGAAAGATGCGTTGGTCCAGAAGTTGGCCGGCAGGTTCGGCGCACAACCTCCGAAGGTTGCCGACCCAGCCGTATAGCGATAGAAATTGTACCGGTCCTTGTAGTTGGCCGGGAGGGAACCCACTGCCTCCTGGTCGATCACGAAGAAACCGGCGCGAATCGCCTCCAGCATGTCGGTGACAAACTGGTTGGGCATGGTCGAGTAGTTTGTGTGGGGGACAAACACCACGTCGATCTGCCCGCTGTTCTGCTGTCCCTTGATACGTACGGGTGTCACACTGCTACCACACCACATACAGCTCACACAGGGGTTACAGGTACCGCCGCAGTCGACGCCGGTCTCGTTCACCCCTTGCAGGACATCAAAGCAGTCGCAGGCATCGCCTACCTCGTCATTGTTGACGTCGGCCTGGCCCGGGTTGTTGGCATTCGGGCAGTTGTCGCAGTCGGCACCCAGGCTGTCGATGTCATTGTCATGACTGTAGACCCACTGATTGGCATCTACATTATCAAGGCAAAGGTCGTTGTCATCGTCGGGGTCACAGGCGTCACCGAGGGCGTCGGTGTCGTGGTTGGTCTGCCCGGGATTGAAGATGAGGGGGCAGTTGTCGCAGGCATCACCATCGCCGTCGCCATCTTTATCGGCCTGGTCCGGGTTGACCGTCCCCGGGCAGTTATCACAGGCATCGCCGACGCCATCGCCGATAAAACGACAAACAACTGCGATCGGCAACAGGTTCGTGCAACTCATCCCATCCTCATCCGCCTGATCCGGATTGGGGGTAAAGAGACAATTGTCGTCCTTGTTGTGTACACCGTCGCGATCGAAGTCATCCATGAAGTGGGGATTGGACTGCTCGGGGGTCGATACAAACAGCCCGTCGAGATCCCGGTACTCAACGCGATAGGTAAACCCGTCCGGGAAAGGTCCGGCCTCGACCGAGCAGCTATCACTGTCGCACTCGCTAACCAGTTCACGGTTGACGTAGATCCGGATGCCGGGTGACAGGTTATCCGGATCAAGATAGCTCACATCAATGGTAACGGGGTCGCTCGCACCCGGCTCCGGTGGTGTCAGGGTGATGTCGACCTGGTCGCAGAGGTCACCGATAGCATCGCCGTCCGTATCTGTCTGGTCCGGGTTGATAGTAAAGGGGCAATTGTCACAGGCCTCCCCGACACCGTCATGGTCGCTGTCCTTTTGTGTCGTGTTGGAATCCTCGGGACAATTGTCACAAACCTCCCGGATGCCATCGTCGTCCAGGTCCTCCACCGCCGGATCGAAGATCCCCGGGCAGACCGGATCCAGAGAGGTAACCGAGAGTTCGTACATCTGGGTATCGACCTCCTCCGTGGCATTATTCTCGACCGTTATCGTAATGGGATGAGTACCGACATCTCCAAGGACAGGTACCCATTCCAGCCACACCATCCCCTCACTGTTACCCGCGATCATCTCCTCCGGCATATCGAGGGTATAGGTCAGCTCTGCCTCTTCCGGGGCGAGCACCTCCACAACATACTCGTAGACATTTCCCACCAGGGCGTTGACCTCCGGGACGCTGATGATCAGTGGAGCAGTGCAAAAGTAGACGTTGTTACAGCTCCCGGTGAGCGGGTCACAGGCGTCCTCGGTACAGGTATTCAGGTCATCGCAATTCACCGCAGTGTAGCCACAACCCTCAACAGGATCGCAGCTGTCGATGCTGCACAGGTCTCCATCATCGCAACTCACCGCCGCGTACTGGCAGCCGCTCGCCGGATCGCAACTGTCGGTAGTGCAAAGATTGACGTCATCACAGTTGACTGGCCCGCCGCTCGCACAGACCTCAGCGGCACAGCGATCGCCCGAGGTGCAGGCATCGCCGTCATCGCAGGGGGCCACGTTGGCAGTGTAGGCACAGCCCGTTGCCGGATCACAGGCGTCGTCGGTGCAGACGTTGCCATCATTACAGTTCAGCGGCAGACCACCGAGGCAAGCACCATCGCCGCAGGTGTCGCCGGTGGTACAGGCATTGCCATCATTGCACGGCGCCGTATTGGCCGTGTACACGCAGCCACTGGCCGGATTGCAGGCATTATCGGTGCAGACGTTGCCATCATTACAGTTCAGCGGCAAACCACCGAGGCATTCGCCACCGCCGCACTGGTCCTCCGTGGTGCAGGCATTGCTGTCATTGCAGGACACCGTGTTGTTCTCGTACATACAGCCGCTGACCGGGTCACAGGCGTCATCCGTACACAGGTTGCCATCTTCACAAACAAGCGCTGTGCCGGCAATGCAATCACCAGTCCCGGGGTCACAGGTCTCGAGGCCGTTGCAAACGTCGCCATCGTCACACACCACCCCGCCACAGGGGTCGCTCGTGACCGTAAGGGTGTACGGGCCATCGACGCCGTTGTAGCCATCGACAACGATATAGTAAGTGCCAGGCGGTGCACCGGAGATCTCGGCGACACTGTTGCCAACAGCATCGCAGCTTCCGGCATCGCAGTCCTGCACGATAAACACATCCAGATCGGCCACCAGGTTGCTTAGCTCCGCGCGCAGTGTCCCCGCTGTGGTGGTCGTGACGCTGTGGATTACCTCCGGGCCGCTCTCGTTCCAACTGGAACAACTATAGCTGCTCACATTGGCAGGGCTGCCGGTGGTCTCGCCGCTGTAGGGAATGCCCAGGGTCAATGGAACCGGCAGTGTACACATCGCCGTGACCGTCAGGGTATAGGGACCACGGGCACCGAACTCATCGAAGCCATAGCCATCAACGACGATGTTGTGGGTCCCTGGGGGGGCCTGACTATAGGTTGCAGTAACATTTCCGGCGACACAGCTATCACTGTCACACAGGCTGTCCTGGAGGATGAATACATCGAGGTCCACGCCATTCAGGTTGCTCAAGGTCGCGGTGATCTCACCCTGGATGAAGGGGGCGGTGAGACTGTGGACCACCTCGGGTCCTGCCTCGCTCCAGGGGGAGCATCCATAGGCACTGACATTCAGGGAGCCACCGATCGTGGTGCCGTTGTAGGGGACCCCGGCGGTGAGGACCACGGGACTGCTACAGCCCACATCGACCGCCCAGGCGGGCAGTGAGGAGAAGGCCAACAGCGCGATTACCGCGAGGACAATCGCCCTTTTCCCTGAAGTAATCCAGCGGATGAAACTCACGCTCATGTCACTTTCCAGAACCTGCTCAATACTTGTATCGGCAATCCCCTGAGGGTCACAGTCCGGCAGAGCCTCGATGGTGATACCTCACCATTCACCATCCGCTTTTTAGGCTAATATAGAAATTCAGAAATCACCTTGACGCCAATCAAATTGTAATGAAGTAGCGGTCATGATCTCCCAGTGCGCCTTCAAGTCGGTCGCGGCTCTCGCTGTAATTCGAGATCTTCACATTGCGATATCAGCTTACTGTGAATCAGCGAACAGTCCAGCAACCACAACTAATCCCGGGGCTGTGTGCTTTCGGGGCAGGCATTCGGGGAATAGTGAAATACTCTATTTATTACTGGTAATCCCTAAAACACAATGAAGTGAAGTACAGATTTATACGGGAGCATGCGGAACGCTGGCCAGTGGTTCATCAGTGCCGTTGCTGGGTGTTCAGCACTGCGCCTGCCATGACTGGTGAAATCAGCCATGCAAGGTCATTCCCCTTCGGGCAAGAGGAGCGTTACAAAAAATTGGTGAAATTCAGCAAACGATGACTGCCAGCTACAGTGTCTCTACTGTATTCTATATCGAGCCATTGTTGCCGACTAATTTCGGTCGACAAATCGGCACCTGGCACATTCCCCTTGAAATGCGCCAGGTACAGCTTTTTGTTTATATGATTAAGAGGCTTTCCTGCGAGCGATGCCGACCAGTCCCAGCAGGCCGGAACCAAACAGCCAGACGGCTGCCGGGACAGGAACAGAGCTGACAGCGCCTGCATCGAGCGTCGGATCTAACTGTGTAGCTACGTCATCGAAAAATGCCGAGGACTGGATAACCAAGCTTGAAGTGCCCACAGTTAACACTTTCAGATCGATCGTTGCAATCGTAATGTTACCAGTAGGTGCGACACCGAACGTATCAAAGCCAATAGTCCCCCAAAGACCAGGCGAAAGCAATCCACCACCATCTGGTAAGAACTCATAGACAGCAGTATTAATGGTCACAGAATTGATCTGCACATGGGCACTGTCAAAGGCCAAATCAAAGGTGCCACCCGCCAGTGGATCGATAAAATCGGTGCCAACGATATCAACAGTTATAGTATCACCTGGATTGACAGTCACTGGATCCGGATTGAAGCCCACCGTAGCAGCCAGAGCCACTCCACCAGTGCTAAATAGTAATGCAGTCGCACCGATTAGTCGCAAAAATCGTGTTTTCATTGTTGTTTCCATCCATCGAGTCATTTTGTCTTCCCCTCAAACTCTGAACTGAGTTTTTAATGCGCTAATTATGCTTATAATTTCACCACTCAAACTCTACACGACGGGAACCCACAGATAACTTACTGATTTGATTTTCCGGATGAAATAGATACAGGACGGGATAGCTGTATATGCTCCGGTCTCAGTTCAGTGAACACCGTGCCCCCCTCTGATTGGGAATCAGAATTTGTAGATGCTGGTATTAGCGAGAAAGTTGGGCTAGAACACCCCGCAGCATGATGGCCCGGGTGGTTTGCGGTGCAGGCCCTTGTAGATATTCAGATCCAGGGTGTTGATCGCCCCGTCCCCGTTAAAGTCCGCATCGACATCGTAGTTGGCATCTCCAGCCGCTGAACGGTGGGCCAGCTTGTACAGGTTCAGGTCCAGGGTGTTGGTACTGCCGTCGTTATTCAGATCGCCGTCGCACCAGTTGCCGTAACCATCACCATCGGTGTCGCGCTGGTCGGGGTTGTCATGCAGGATGCAATTGTCGTCGGTATCCAGGACCCCATCGCCGTCACTGTCGGCGTCAGAGACAGTAAAGGGATCTGTGATTACCTGTTGAGAGTTCGCATAGCCTGGCGCCAGGCCCTCGATACTCAGGCAATAATCATCACCGGTATTCAGTGGGACAGTCCATGACAAACTGCTAGCCCCGGGTGAAGTCGTGCCGGCGGGCATCCACGGGGATACACCACTGGTCAGAGACACGTCATCAACATACCAGCCATTTCCGGAATAACCTGCATCTGATGCCATGCGGAAACGTATATATACATGCTGCCCCGAGTAACTACCCAGGTCGACCAGCGTTTTGATATAGCCGCCACTATTACCGCTGAACGCGGCACGGCCACCTATCGGACTGTCGTAGAATGTGGGAATCGTGCTGTTATAGCCACCCTGCGTCATGTAGGGCCCAAGGTCATTCCAGACAAAGCCGTTAGTCGAGACCTCTACCACGCCGCCATCATAACCGGCCTCCGTGTCATAGCTATGCCAGAAATTGAGTTGTCCGTCGGCCGGCACCGTTAGCAAACCGGCAGATGACAGATACTGGTCACTGACAGTGCCCGGATCGCTGGCAAACCAGGCACTGGTACCACTGTGCGGATTACCTGTGCCCAGTGCCCAGTCAAGGGTGCCCGCTCCATTGGATATGCTCCATAAACCACCGCCACTCTCCATGTCGTCACTGAAGAATACGTCGGGGGTGCAATCGTCCCTGTATGCCAGGTTGTAGTATGAACTCACCGGTGCCCCGTTGGTATTCCATGTCACGTCAATCGTGGTGGCAGCATGAAGGGTTTCGCCACCTGATGGAAAGACAAATGTCGGCGTGGCGACCTGAGGCAAGAGCGCCTTGTCGATATTGATACGGCGCATACCGGTGACCGAACCAGAGGCGCGCTGATCATCAACAATGGTGCCTGTATTCTGTAGAGCAGCAAGTATCGTCGAAACCGTCGCACCCGGGTCTTGCTGTTTCATCAACGCCCATGCCCCGGCAACGTGTGGTGTTGCCATGGAGGTGCCATGCCAGCTTTGGAATGTGTTCACGCCAGGCGTGGAAGACGAGATCAGAGATCCTGGTGCGAGCAGCGAAATAAAATAAGCGACGTTTGGGTAATCAGGGATATCATCAACCGCCGCACACCCAGAGCCTGCCGTGGCGCTGTCACAGGTCGCACCCACACTTACCGCCGTGGAAATACACGCAGGTGAGTTCATCGCAGATGTATAGTAACTGTTACCGGAGGCAATAACGGCAGCGATATCGGCGACCCGCAGATTATCAATACTTGCTTTCAGGCTGTCGCCATCGCAATTTGATGCGTAATGCCCACCTCCCAGGCTTATGTTGACCGCAGCGATATTGAATGTTGTCCTGAGAGCGTACACCCGTTCCAGCCCGAGCATTAGATCGGACGAATAACTGAGAATACAAGGGCTGGGCAAACCAAAGTCCGTGCAGTCGGGCCCGGCGAATTGGGAGAAGACCTGAATGGCGATTATATTTGCACCATTGGCGATACCATTATAGCCAGGGCCATTGATTGTGTAGTCCTTACCCGCAACTATGCCTGCCACATGTGTACCGTGATCACAGCCATAAGTGACAAGGGAACAGTTCAAACCAGAGTCCGCAGCGGTAGAAGAAGCTGCATGACCAGGGCAAAGTGACGTTGCGCCACCTCCGTTGGTCGAATAGCACGCTTCGGAGACAACCTTTCCGGAAAGGAAATTGTGGTTTTTATCGACACCCGTGTCCAGCACAGCGACAGCCCATCCGCTTCCGTCGTAACCCAGCCCCCAGACTGCATTAGCGCCAACCACGCCAGTGCTTTCAGCTAGCGAAGGTGGAACGACCACGTCCTCGCTAATATCTATCACCATCGGGTTTTTCGCCAGGGCCCGCAGAGCAGTAGCGTTTACCGTCACGGCCAAATAAGGAACATATTGGTATTTTTTTACATTAGTCGCATTCATCCCCACTAGCGATTGAATGACAGCAACCCTTGCTTCTGCGATGGCGTTCCGCTGCGCAAAAACCCCCGGGGCGGAGAGATTGCCTTCCGCTTTGAAGTTCATCTTTAACCTGAGTATCACGGGAACCTGACCTTTTGCCTGCGCTTTTACGACCAGCGAGTCTAGTTGAGTGAACGCATTAGCGCCGACTGCAGCCGCGGCATGATGCGTTGCATTCCTGTTTTGTTCGTTTCCCGCCACCTCAGTCCAGAAGATGCTCGCCATACACACTACAATTACAAGTACAACAGAGGACCACGAGCCTGTCATTTCTAGAATATCCCGCAGCATGACGGCCCCGGTGGCTTGCGGTGCAGGCCCTTGTAGATATTTAAATCCAGGGTATTGATCACCCCGTCCCCGTTGAAGTCCGCATCGACATCGTAGTTGGCATCCCCAACCGCTGAACGGTGCGCCAGCTTGTACAGGTTCAGGTCCAGGGTGTTGGTACTGCCGTCGTTGTTCAGGTCACCGTCACACAGGTTGCCGTAACCGTCCCCATCTGTGTCGAATTGATCAGGATTGGCCGCCTCGATGCAGTTATCCAGAAAATCCTTGAGCGCATCACTGTCAGTATCCGGTGCCGTGTGAAACCCGCTGTTAAGTGCATAGTTGGTGCTTACCGCTGAATCTCCCACCGCTGAAGGCTGGCCCGTGGAGCCGGTCACCGTGTAGTTGGTGGAGATTGCTGTGCCACCACCCCCGTCGAGCACGTACCATGGAATCATGTAGTTGGTACTCGACGTGCCCATGGCCTGGACCAGGCTACTGGTAAGAACCAATAGCAGTGCGCCGCCAGGAATAACTAATGCGCCGAAACCACGAGT
>Ga0209013_10004585_pt1 | contig 12084 bp, 9 predicted proteins | sample Cruoilmetagenom2_FD_187291 | JGI IMG/M metagenome (GOLD analysis project Ga0209013, IMG submission 187291) | Oil polluted marine microbial communities from Coal Oil Point, Santa Barbara, California, USA - Sample 2 (SPAdes) (version 2) | ecosystem: Environmental > Aquatic > Marine > Oil seeps ...
TTGGTTAATTCAAGTTTCCGCGGCCCCGGCAGTTTCGGTAACAATTCTACCAAATTCTCGATCAGTTTGTACTGATCTGATGGTATAATTCTCACTTCCCCCGCTGAATCGGGATATTGCTCTGATAAAGTTGCACTCAGGAAATCAGAAAGTATTTTTATCTCGTTAGGTTCTTTCCCGTCGAGCCTGACTTTTCTATCCGGCTTTGCCCGCCAAGCCTTTTTGGTTTTATCATAGGAATCAAGTTGTAACGAAAGATGATGGAGCTTATTTGTCTTTGGATTGATGATTTCAAAGATAGTTGCAATGCGGTAGGCTCGAGGCCCAGCCTTCAATACAACTTGATGGGTTTTTCTAATATTAGGATTACCCAATGTTTGCTGGATCTTGACCTTTATATCATCTATCGAAAGATCGGGGGGATAAACATCAGCCATAAAATTACCTAATCCTTCCGCCCAGAACGTCTGCCCGGTAAAAACGAACGGATGTGCTCCTCGCTGGTTCTATTTTGTCAGGCATGAATAAAGCTCCTCGAAATTTATAACATACTGTTTATGGATAATACTCATGATCCGGATTTCAAAGAGTATTATAGTCTTGTTTGAAAGGAAGTTGGAAAAATCAAGTATTTCTGATCAAAATAAACGATATTATCACAAATGGCTCAGGTTAAAAGTGTAACAATCAACGAGGCAGGAAGCCCATTGGTCTTTATCAACAAAAAAAGGGTTTACAAGATACGTTCGTATCCGGTAAACCCTTATATTTCTGGAGGCGACGATCGGATTCGAACCGGTGAATAAAGGTTTTGCAGACCTCTGCCTTACCACTTGGCTACGTCGCCCCTTGAATTAGTGGGCAATTTATACCAAAGTTTCAGGATTTGACAAGGGGAAACCGTTGGAGAAAAAATTTCTTCACGATTTTTTGGTAAATACACTTCTTCCAACATGGTCCAATGGCGGTAACAATAGACACTCTCGTCCAGGATAACAGCACGAAACTGGAGGAGTTGCAGGAAAGGATCGGGTATCATTTTCGTGATGTCCGGTTGCTGCAGCAAGCTCTTATTCACAGTTCTTTTGCCTTCGAGCGAATGAAGAACGGTCGCCATAATGAAACCCAGGAGTTCCTGGGGGACGCGGTGATTGACCTTACCGTTGGATATATCCTTTTCAGCCGTTTTCCGGAAATGCGTGAGGGCAAGCTGACCAGGATTCGCGCTGCCCTGGTCAGCGAGGTCGGCCTGGCGGAGATGGCACGCCGGATTGATCTCGGAAAATACCTGTTTCTCGGTCATGGTGAAGACACATCAAATGGAAGGGAGAAATCTTCTATCCTTTCCTGTGCCTATGAGGCATTGGTCGGTGCCCTGTTTTTGGATAGTGGTTATGACGAGGCACTTGTCTTTGTCAGACGCTGGTTTGAGACGCTGATCGACAGGCGCAGGGAAATGTTGTTGACGGTCGATGCCAAGAGCGGCTTGCAGGAATTGCTGCAGGAGCGCTTTAACGAAGGGCCCGAGTATGTGCTTGATGATGAGCAGGGACCGGCCCATGCCCGTATTTTTACGGTTTCGGTCCTGTTTCAGAACAAAATTCTCGGGACGGGAAGCGCAACCAATAAAAAAGAGGCGGAACAACAGGCAGCCAGGACAGCGCTGGAAAGTTTGAATGCCAAAATCAATGAATAATCCCATTTTACCCATAGTAACACGTATACATTAAGCTCATGCCGCTCATTATTCCGGTTTTTATTCCGCACCAGGGGTGTCCCCACTGTTGTGTTTTTTGCAATCAGTATCAGATCAGCGGTCAGTCAGATCCTGAATCCGTTACCCCCGATGTTGTTCAGGGTATTATTGAAAAGTGGCTGCAGCGGTCAGCGAAAAGGGCGACGGATGAGGTCCAGGTCGCTTTTTACGGGGGCAGTTTTACCGGGTTGCCTGTCTCCCGGCAGGAAGAGCTGCTTGATGCTGTGGTTCCTTTTGTTCGCAGAGGAGATGTTCAGACAATCCGGCTGTCAACCAGACCGGATTATATTGATCGTCAACGTATCAGCTTGCTCCTGGAAAAGGGTGTGGGTATTGTGGAGCTTGGTGTTCAATCAATGGATGACCGGGTACTGGAAGCAAGTAATCGCGGCCATAGCGCCAAACAGTCGGCTGAGGCTGTCGGCCTGCTGCATGAGGCAGGGTTTCTGGTCGGTGCCCAGATCATGATCGGCCTGCCGTTGCAGACAACCCGGTCTGTATTGAAAACAGTCCGGATAATTGCCGGCTTGAAGCCCGATTTTGTGAGGATTTACCCGGTGCTTGTGTTAAAGGGAAGCGGTTTGGCTCATCTTTATGAACAGGGGAGATATAAACCTCTTTCGGTTGCCGGGGCTGTTGTCAGGGCAGCGCGGATAAAGAAAATGCTTGATGAATATGGTATCAAGGTGATACGGATGGGTCTGCAGTCCGGAGTGGACCTGGAAAACAATTTGATAGCCGGGCCATATCACCCGGCCTTTGGAGAAATGGTGGCGAGCAGGATTATGTTGCAGCAGACCAGAAAAATACTCGCCGGCAGAGGAGAAAAAACCAAGTTAATCCTGCGGATTAATGAAAAGGACCAGTCGGTTTTCCGGGGAATTAAGTCGTGCAATATGCACAGGTTGACTGAGCTGAGGCTTATCGACCGTTTTACCCTGCAGACGGATTCCGCTCTGCCCCGCCAATGTATTCAAGTTGCCCATGCACCAGCCTCTTAACCCTGATTTTTTTATATATATCATGCTGTCAATAAACAACCTTAACCTTCAGTACGGCAAAAAACATCTTTTCAAGGATGTATCTGTCCAGGTCCATCCTGAAGACAGGATTGGGCTGGCTGGAGTCAATGGGTCCGGCAAGTCTACACTGTTGAGGATCATGTGCGGCAAGCAGGAATCTGATCCGGGAACGGTGAGCAGGGCATCATGGTTCACTGTTGCCTACCTGCCCCAGGAGGTAACCATCAGCCTGGGCAACCTGACACTGTACGAAGAGGCTGAAACTGCATTCAGCGAGGTTCTGGCCGGGCAGAAAGAGATGCAGGAGATCAGTGAACGACTTGCCGACACCGCTTCAAAGGATCCGGAATTGGATTCGTTATTAAAGAGACAGGGCGACTTACAGCATCTGCTCGATGGGCGTGATGTCTTTAAAATCCGTCCGGAGATTGAACGTATTTTAGCCGGGCTTGGTTTTTCGCCGTCAGACCTGACAAAGGAGGTCAAAAGCTTTTCCGGGGGATGGATTATGAGGCTGCTTCTGGCCAAGCTGCTTCTGCAGAAACCGGCATTTCTCCTCCTGGACGAACCGACAAATCATCTTGACCTTGAATCCCTGACCTGGCTTGAAGAGTTTTTGCGTCAGTATCAGGGCGCAATCATTGTCATCTCCCATGATCGTTCATTTCTTGACCGGTTGACCACGACAACCTGGGAACTGAGCCTGGGCCGGTTAACCGTTTACCGCGGCAACTATTCAAAGTACCTGGTTGAAAAGGAAGAACGGCTGGAGATTGAGCGGGCTGCCTATGCGAATCAGCAGTCAAAAATAAAACAGACGGAACGGTTTGTCGAACGGTTCAGGGCCAAATCGACAAAGGCACGCCAGGTACAAAGCAGGGTCAAACAGCTTGAGAAAATGGACAGGGTCGAGCTCTCTGAAACAGAGCGGTCGATCCGGTTCACCTTCCCTCCTGCAGCATCCTCCGGTAGACAGGTTCTCGAACTTCGAGGGCTGCATAAAGAATTTGACACCCAGATACTTTTCAGGGATGTAAATCTGTCACTGCATCGCGGCGATAAGCTGGCCGTAGTGGGGGTGAATGGTGCCGGAAAAACAACCCTGTTAAAAATAATTGCCGGGATTGAGCCTGCTGACGGAACCATTCAGCCCGGCCATAATGTCACTTTTACCTACTTTGGCCAGCATCAGGCCCAGGAGCTTTCCCCTGAACTGACTATCCTGGATACAGTTTATCATTCGGCCGAGGATATGACAGTGACCCAGGTTCGTTCTCTGCTCGGTGCTTTTCTCTTCACTGGAGATGATGTTGAGAAAAAGGTGCATGTCCTTTCCGGTGGTGAAAAAAGCCGGGTTGCCCTGGCGCGTATGCTGGTCAAGCCAGCGAACCTCATGCTGCTTGACGAACCGACAAACCATCTCGATATAAGTTCGCAGGAAGTCTTACAGGATGCCATGGCCCAGTACGAGGGAACAATTATCGTCGTTTCCCACAACCGTTTTTTTGTAAATTCATTTGTCAACAAGGTGCTTGAAATACGAAATGGCAGGGCCACCCTCTATGAAGGCAATATTGATGATTATCTGGAGCGTCGTCAAAGAGAGCAGGCGGAAAAAGAGGCGAAGGCCCGAAACCAGTCGCTGGAGCTAGATAATCAAAAAGGGAGGCTGCCTCCGGATCATGGTGCAGACAAAAAGGCGCTGCGGCGGCAGCGCGCCATGGCCAGGCAGCAACGCAGTCACCTGCTTAAGCCTCTGAAAGATCAGGTCAAAAAGGCTGAAGAGCAGATCGAGCAGCTGGAGAGCAGGAAGCATGAACTTGAAACAATGATGGCAGACCCGGAACTGTATCAGGACCAGAAGCAATGGGCGGAAATGAGTAAAGAGTACAAAATTGTCGAGCGCCGTCTTGAACGAAATTATACCCAGTGGGAGGAAGCACAGGGGCAAATTGAAGAGCTCGAACAGCAGGAGGCAGACTAAAAGCGAAAATGCTTGCTAATTCGAGGTCCTTTGAGGTAATAATTATTATTTTATTCTTGAGGTTTTGTTGTGTGAACAAGCTGTAATTCTATTCTACGGAATTTAATTAAAACACTGTCAGGAGAAGGTTATGAAGTCCTGGAAAAATATTGTATTCTCGGCAATGCTTCTTGCATTGTATTGTCTGCTCAGTACGCAGGGAGCACTTGCTGCTGAAGCTGGTAAATCTGTGGCAATTCTTCCCTTTAAGTTAAATGCTCCTTCTGATAAGCAGTACTTGCAGGAAGGGCTTCGCGATATGCTTGGCAGCCGCATGACTGCCGAGGCCGGAGCATCAATTGTTCCAAAAGCCAAGGTGGATGGAGCCCTGCAGAAAGAAGGCGGCAGGTTGATTGCCCAGAACATGTCGTCTTTTGCCAAGACCGTCGGTGCGGATTATCTGGTTTTTGGCTCCATTACCGCCCTGGGCGGCGGAATGTCGATTGACGCCAATGTTTACACCGCCGGCGGGTCGGGTGATCAGGCTGTTCAGACCTTCTACGGCTCAGCCACCTCAAACGACCAGACCATGCGCAGTATAGATGCCCTGTCCTGGGATATTATTGAAAAGCTGTTTAACAAGCAACGTCCTGCCTCGCTGGCGCCGATACAGTCTGCCCAGGTAAAAAGTGATGTCCCGACCTTTACAACTGCCCACCCGGACAAGACCTTTATGTCCAGTGGGGGAGGGTATGCCATCAGTGGTGGCCGCAATTTTGTGAAGACCCGTAATTTTGACATGGGGATACGCGGGCTTGACCTGGGTGACATAGATGGCGACGGTAAACTGGAGGTTATCCTGGCGAGCAAAAGCGAGGTGCAGGTTTTTCGACGGGAGGGTACAAGGCTGAATCTTATTGGTTCGGTCAAGATGGCGGTCAGATACCAGATTCACAATGTCAGTGCAGCAGACATAAACGGCAATGGCATGGCTGAGATTTATATCAGTGCCAATGATCCTAAAATGCCCGGTTCCAGGGCTGTTGAGTGGGACGGAGAAAAGTTCGTCGATCTTTTCCGGGAAGCAAGATTTTATATCAGGCCCATGGAACTGCCGGGTATCGGACTTGCTCTTCTTGGTCAGGGTTCAAGGATGCAACCGGTCACCGAGGGTATTTATCGTCTGTCGACAGCAAGCGGCAAGCCTAAAGTGCAGGAACGGCTTCCAATCCCGAATAAGGTGAATCTGTTTAATTTTGTTTATGCTGATATCGAAGGAGACGGTTCTCGGGAAATAGTGGCCTTGGATGAATCGTTTAAACTGGTGGTTTATAAGGGGGGAGCGCTGGTCTGGAAAAGTGAAGAGCGATTCTGCGGGACTAAACGCTTTTTAGGCGGTACACCTGATATGATGCCTGGAACAAGCCCTCTGCGGAATGATGAAGTAGATGGCATAGGTGAACTGTACGCGGAAACATATGTTCCGTCGCGAATTCTGATCAGCGATGTGGATCATGACGGGGTGGATGATATTATTCTTAACCGCAACCCTGATACACTCTCTACCGTTGTGCCCAGGATGATTCAGTACCAGAGCGGAACCATGGTTGGCCTGAGGTGGAATGGCCTCGGTCTGGAGGAACTCTGGCGAACCAGGAAGATCGATGGTTATGTTGTGGATTATCAGGTTAAATCTCTTGTCAGCAAACTTGATTCTGCTACTGCTGATGAACTGTTTATCGGTGTTGTCCTCAATTCAGGGACATTTGATTCTCTTCTTGGAGATCAGTCGACTGTGGTGATCTATCCCTTTGCGTTTGAGCAGCCGGCAAAACAGCAATAGATGAGCAAGTCTGTTTTTGGGTGTTTGATTAAAGGAGCAGCGCGTGACTTTGAAAAGTAAAGAATCCCTCTGGCTCTCGGGTAACGAGGCGATAGCGCTTGGGGCCTGGGAAGCCGGAGTTCAGGTGGCTTCAGGCTATCCAGGGACACCATCGACCGAGATTATGGAAAACCTCTCGAAATACGATGGTGTCTATACGGAATGGGCACCCAATGAAAAGGTTGGCCTGGAGGTTGCCATAGGGGCATCCTTTGCCGGAGTCAGGGCACTGGCGACCATGAAGCATGTTGGCTTGAACGTTGCGGCTGATCCGCTTTTCACTGCGTCATATACTGGAGGCAGGGGCGGGCTGGTTGTTGTGACCGCGGATGATCCTGAAATGCACAGTTCTCAGAACGAGCAGGACAACCGGAATTATGCATTTGCAGCTAAACTGCCCATGCTGGAACCGTCTGACCCCGCCGAGGCCAGAGAAATGTTGGCCCGTGCCTTCGAGATCAGCGAACGGTTTGACACGCCTGTACTCTTCAGGACCACGACCAGGATTGCCCATGTCAAAGGTGTGGTGGAACAAGGCGATCGGGATGCAACAGCAGGGGCCTCTATCGAGAAAATGCCCGGCAAATTTGTGATGTTGCCCGGGCCGGCCCGGGTTCGCAGGGCTGAAATTGAAAAACGGATGCGCTCATTGCGGGAACTGGCTGAAAACCTGGAGGAAAACCGGGTTGAAGAAGGGACGCGAACGAGGGGCTTTATTACTGCCGGTACCTCATATAACTATGTAAAAGAGGCGTTTCCGGATGCAGCGGTTTTGAAACTGGGTATGATCTGGCCTCTGCCGGAGCAGAAAATCAGGGATTTTGCCGGTACGGTTGACGAGCTGATAGTGGTGGAAGAACTGGATCCGTTTCTTGAAACACATATCAAGGCTATGGGAATACCCTGCCGGGGCAAGGACCTGATTCCGGCCCAGGGAGAATTGAATTCATTTATCGTTCGAAAATCTATTGACCCGGATACCGTTGGACAGCTTTTTGAACCTCTCGACCTGCCGATGCGACCACCTAACATGTGCGCCGGATGTCCCCATCGAGGTCTTTTTTACGGCCTCTCCAGGATGAAGGATGTGTTTGTCTCTGGTGATATCGGTTGCTATACCCTCGCTTTCCTGCCGCCCCTTTCCGCCATGGATTCGTGTGTCTGCATGGGAGCATCGATAACGATTGCCCATGGTATGGCCAAAGCGCTCGGTAAGGAAGGTGAAGGAAAGATCGTGGCCGTACTGGGTGACTCAACCTTTATGCATTCAGGGATTACCGGGCTGGTCAATTCAGTCTACAATAACAGCTATTCGACAGTCATTATTCTCGACAACCGCATTACCGCAATGACGGGGCATCAGCATAATCCGGCCTCTGGATATACTATCAAGGGTGAACCTGCCAATGCCATTAATTTTGAAGAGTTGTGCAGGGCGGTGGGTGTGAAGCAGGTGGTTGTTGTCAATCCCCATGATATTGATGCAACCCGCCGTGTTCTCAAAGAGGAAATTGCCCGTCCGGAAACATCCGTTATCATAAGCCGCGCTCCCTGTGTTCTACTTCCTGAAGAAGTTCGACGCAAGAAACCGGTCTATATGACGAATACGGACAACTGTACGGGATGCATGGCCTGTATCAGGCTGGGATGCCCGGCAATCAACTGGAACCCCATAACTCCGGAAGAGGCAGTCGCAAGAGGGTATAAGGAAAAACAGAAAGGGTATTCCATGATTACCGAGGAGCAGTGCAACGGATGCGGACAGTGTGCCTGCCTGTGTAAGTTTGATGCAATTGCCGGCAAGGAGGAAAACTGATGAAACAGGGTGGAAATATTCTCTTTTCCGGTGTCGGCGGTCAGGGGATACTCCTTGCCAGTGAGTTGACGGCCTATGCCCAGCTGGAAGCCGGGTTTGATGTCAAGAAGAGCGAAGTACACGGTATGGCCCAGCGCGGCGGTTCTGTGGTTGCTCATCTGAAGTACGGTGAACGGGTCTATTCGCCTCTCATCGAACCGGGGACGGCAGATATACAGGTTGCCTTTGAAGAACTGGAAGCCGCCAGGTACCTGCTTTACCTGCACAAGGACAGTGCGGTTGTCGTCAATACCCAGAAAATTTTGCCACCGGCGGTTGCAACGGGGAAGGCCTCTTATCCGGATAATATCCTTGATGAGCTGAAATCACGGGGGATCAATGTCGTTGCCCTGGATGCATTTGCTATTGCCCGCGAAATTGGGGAGCTTAGGACTGCCAATGTTGTTATGGTCGGGGCGATGTCAAATTTTCTTTCTGTCAGTCCGCAGATCTTTCTCGACGTAATCGACCAGCGGGTTAAGAAACAGTTTTGCGAGGTCAATAAAAAAGCCTTTCAGGCCGGACGGGACATTGTCTATTCCTGACCGGAAAAGTCTGCTTTAAAGAATAGGAAAAAAAATGAAGATGATGCGGGTTGAGGAGATTGAGAGTCTGCCCAGACCGGGCTTGGAGTCTATCCAGCTGAGACGCTTGCAACGGCTGGTTGCACGGGTGTATGATCGGGTGAAACCGTACCGTGCCAAGATGGATACAGCCGGTGTTAAACCAGAGGATATTCAGACTCTAGCTGATTTGAGAAAGCTCCCCTTTACAACCAAAGATGATTTGCGTGACAATTACCCTTTCGGCCTGTTCACGGTTCCGATGGAAGAGGTTGTCAGGGTGCATGCTTCATCAGGAACAACAGGCAAGTCGACGGTTGTCGGCTATACCGCCGCGGATATCAGTACCTGGGCGGATGTCATGGGCAGGTGCCTTGCAATGGGCGGTGTCACCAGGCATGATATGCTTCATAATGCGTACGGGTATGGTCTTTTTACAGGAGGACTCGGGGCTCATTACGGGGCAGAGCGGATTGGCGCAACGGTTATACCTGTATCAGGAGGCAATACCAAGCGGCAGATAACCATTATGCGCGATTTCGGTTCAACTGTTTTGCTATCTACACCTTCCTATGCCCTGAACCTTGCAGATGCCATGGATGATCTCGGTGTTACGCTGGATGATCTGAAATTACGAGTAGGGATCCACGGGGCAGAACCATGGAGTGTCAATATGCGCGAAGAGGTGGAGAGGAAACTCGGAATCCGGGCACTGGATATTTACGGGCTCAGCGAGGTCATTGGTCCGGGAGTGGCCATGGAGTGCCCGGAAAGCGAACGGGGAATGCATATCCTGGAGGACCACTTCCTGCCTGAAATAGTTGATCCTGAAACATTTGAACCTCTTCCTCCCGGCCAGCCGGGGGAGCTGGTTTTTACGACATTGACCAAGGAGGCCTTCCCGATTATCCGCTACCGGACCAAGGACCTTTCAACAATCTATGTGGAGCAATGCAGGTGCGGACGAACACTGGTGCGTATGGAAAAAGTGACCGGTCGGACCGATGACATGCTTATTATCCGCGGCGTCAATGTCTTTCCGTCCCAGGTTGAGCATGTGCTCATGGGTGTTGAAGGGGTTGAACCGCATTACCAGATTGAGGTGAACCGTGAGGGGAACCTGGATACGATGAAAGTGCTGGTTGAAGTGAGCGACACGGTTTTTCATGACGAGGTTAAGGTACTGGAAGGGTTAAGCAAAAAAATCCAGGTGGAGATTAAGGATTTGCTTGGAGTGACCTGCGGTGTTAAGCTGGTTGAACCGCGCACTATTCAGCGCAGTGAAGGAAAGGCGCAGCGGGTTATTGATAACCGGAAGATGTAGAAAAGTTTAAAGTTGAAAGTTTATCAAGTTGAAAGTTTGTCAAGTTCAGTCTCCCGCCTCAGGCAGATTGTGTTAAATTTTGGATTTAAAATCGGAGGGCCTGCACATGAGAGTTGAACAGATCGCTGTTTTTCTGGAGAACAAGTCAGGGCGCCTGGCCGAGATTACCTCGGTGCTGGCTGAAAAAAATATCAATATCCGTGCCCTGTCCGTGGCTGACACGGCTGACTTTGGTATTTTGCGTCTTATCGTCGACAAGGTTGATGAGGCAAAACAGGTGTTGAAGGAAAACGGATGTACCGTGGGCAAGACCAATGTTATAGCTGTCGAGGTGCCCGACCGTGCCGGTGGCCTGGCCAGTGTACTGAAAACTATAGAGGCGGTCGGGCTGAATGTTGAGTATATGTATGCCTTTGTCAACAAGAGTGGTGAAAATGCCGTGCTCATTTTTCGTTTTGATGATATGGACAAGGCTATAGCCGCTTTGACAAAGGACAATTTTACGATATTATCCGGTGATCAGGTGTGTGCTTTATAAACTGGGTAAACTATGGTGAGGAGGAAGTGTCTATTCATTTTCCTCGTCCTTCATTTTTCATTTTAATTTAAGGAGGGTGCGTAGTGAAAAACATGTTGAAAAAAGCAATACTGGCAGTTGCAGCCGTTGGCCTGCTGTCATTTGCAGGGGTGCAGGCCGCGGGAGCGGAAACGATAAAGGTTGGTGCCATAATGGCCGTAACAGGCGGGGCATCTTTTCTTGGCGGCCCTGAGGCAAGGACTCTCGAAATGCTCGTCGAGGAAGTAAATGCCAAGGGTGGAATTAATGGCAATAAAGTTGAGCTGATTATCAAGGATTCCGGTGCCAGCCCTGAAAAAGCTATCTCTTTTGCCAAGCAGCTCATCGAAGAGGAAAAGGTTTTCGCAATTCTTGGGCCTTCCACCAGTGGCGAGACCTTTAAAATTATGAAAATTGCCGAGGACGGCAAAACCATCCTGCTTTCCTGTGGAGCTGCCGAGCAAATCGTTAACCCTGTGGCCAAATACGTCTTTAAAACACCCCAGAAGGATTCCTTCGCCGTCAAGAAAATTTACGGCGAAATGAAAAAGATGGGTATTTCTAAGATCGCTGTTGTTGCCGGTAACACAGGCTTCGGTAAGGCCGGGAAGGGTCAGCTCTTGAAAATTGCCCCTGAGTTCGGGATTGAAGTAGTTGCCACGGAAGTATACGACAAGAAATCAACCAACCTTTCTGCTGTTGTTGCCATGCTGATGGCAAACAAAGACATCCAGGCGGTCGTCAACTGGTCCATCGTTCCGGCCCAGGCAATCATTGCCAAAAATATGCGGCAGGCAGGTTGGGATGTACCGCTTTTCCAGAGCCATGGTTTTGGCAATATCAAATATGTTGAGGCTGCCGGAGCAGCTGCCGAAGGGATTATTTTTCCGGTCGGCCGTCTGCTGGTCGCCGACATTCTGCCGGATTCAGACCCGCAGAAGGCCTTGCTCCTCAAATACAAGAAGGACTATGAGTCCAAGTTCAAGGAGCCTGCCTCCACCTTTGGCGGACATGCTTACGATGCTTTCCAGCTGGCTGTCATAGCCATTGAGAAGGCTGCCAAGTCCGGGAAGGTGACGCACGCCAGCATCCGTGACGAACTGGAGAAAATTACAGGTTTCGTGGGTACCGGCGGGATCTTTAACTATTCCGCCAGCGATCAC
>Ga0209013_10004586_pt1 | contig 12081 bp, 9 predicted proteins | sample Cruoilmetagenom2_FD_187291 | JGI IMG/M metagenome (GOLD analysis project Ga0209013, IMG submission 187291) | Oil polluted marine microbial communities from Coal Oil Point, Santa Barbara, California, USA - Sample 2 (SPAdes) (version 2) | ecosystem: Environmental > Aquatic > Marine > Oil seeps ...
CCAACCGCTTCTCCCTGCGCCAGGAACTGTTCCGGGTAAGGATGGACACCGCTTCCAATGATACCTGGCGGCAGGTCCTTGATTCCTACCGGGAGGATGATCTCTGGAATGTGCCGGAGTTCAGGCGCTACTGCCGGCCCTTCGCCGCTGAAGGCATTGCCCAGCCCGGCCTTGTCATACCGTTCACCACCTCGGTGACCTCGGGGCTCAACTTCTTCAAGTGGCCCTTGGGTGGCGGTGACAGCTATTATTCATCCACAAACTATGCCACCAAAATCCGTTCCGTTGGTGTCTGGTTCAGTAACTACAACAGTGTCGGCCTGGCTCAGACCCCGCGGGTCTACCTGGTGCCTGTAGGCGAGGATGTGCTGCGGACACCATCCTCTAATACTCAGGAAATCAGGACCTGGCAGGTGGTGGACCAGAAACTGCCGGTGCCGTTCCCCATCGAAACAACGGAGATGGAAAATGATCCGGGCTGGATTCCAACGGTTGACACCATCTTTGACGAGATGTTCGCCATTCGCAAGCATTCCGATTTTCGGGCCTATCACGACTCCGGCTACCTCACGCAGACGGAAATGAGCTATGACACCCGGTTGATAGGCAGGTCGGTCTGGAATTCAAAATGGCTGCTCATTATACCGGGCCAGAACCTGCTCTATGATGCAGACGAAGGTCTGGATACCTTTATTGACGGTCCCTTTGTTCTGGGTGGAACAGGGGAGCGCACCGGGTTCGGTATTTCAGACATCAAGATCTTTTTTGAGACCTATGGTTACTCGGGAAATTAACAGAGTATGAAAAAAATACACTATACAGCAGTCTGCGTGGCAGTGACTCTCTGTCTACTGCTGCATGGCTGCAACAACTCCAACCGGGAAAAGGATACCTCTTCTCCACCTCCTGCTGTCGATGATCGTCAATATGTGGCGCATGTCAATGGTGACGGCATTACGGTGGATGACCTGCAATGGTATCTTGCCGGTAGGCCTGATGGCGGCAGGACCGGAAACAGTGATGATTTTGTTAAAGGCAGGTTTCAGGAACTGGTCAGCATGAAGGTTCTTGCCCTGGAGGCGAAGCGTCGCCGGATTGACCAGGATCCTGCGACTAAGTTTGCCATTGAGCAGATGCTTGCCCACAAACTGCTTGAAGATCAGGTCAACAAACCGGCCCTTGAACGGCAGATTCCGGACAGTGAGGTGGAGGGGTTTTACAACGCGCATCAAGATACATATGTCCGGCCCAGGCAGATACGGCTGGCCGATATTTTTATCGCTGTGCCGCAGGATGCGCCTGCAGCTATTCGCAACCTCAAAGAGCAGCAGGCAAAGGGCATCCTTGCCGAGGCGTTGCAGACAGGTAAGGAACGCTTTGCCTTTGCCACCCTTATTAAGGAAAATTCGGATCAGCATCCACTTTATGGCAAAGGTGATACCGGTTTTTTTGATGAACAGGGGAAACCGCTTGGCCTTGGTCCGGATTTTGTTGAGGAGGCCTTTGCCATAAATGAGAAGGGAAAGGTTTTTGAACGGCTTATTAAGACCGCTGATGGGTTTCATGTGGTCATGCTCGTCGGTGAACGGCCGGCTGAAAACACAGAACTTGCTGACGTATCAGCGGAAATCAGACAGCAGATACGGCGCAATGAAATAAACAAAAACCGGGAAAAGTTTATCCAGGAGCTGACCAGTCAGGCTTTTCTGGAAATCTCGGCTGACAGGATAAATTCCATACTTGAGAAGAAATAGATTGATTCTTGAGGGGCCGGTATCTTTCGGCACTGAGAGTTGGGCAATCGGAACAGGTTCATATTAGCAATTACGGTGAAATTATGAAAAAAATCAGCTCCTTGTTGGCAGGGATAACAATAACCGCCGTTGTGCTGCTGGTAACGGCAGCCCATGCGCGTCTTCCCGAGCCGCCCAATATTATTTACGGCATGATGCCCATGGGCAAGGGGGTCATATCCCTGCAGGTAAATGGCGTTGAGGTGGCATCCTACACTCTGGGGGAAAATCCGGATGCAGGCGATTATTTCATCCTCAGGGCTCCCATTGATGCCCTTGACCCGCCTGCTATCGGTACGACACGACCGGGAGATCAGGCGATCTTCTTTTTCGACGGTCAGCAGAGTGCTCCCCTGGAAACCGTGACGATTGGTGAAAAGGGTACCATCCAGGAGGTGGTTCTGCTCGGGTCGGATGGTGATGGCGATACCGTTGCATTTAGTGAGGATAACTGCCCTGCAGTAGCGAACCAGGATCAGGCTGATGGGGATACGGACGGTGTGGGTGACGTGTGTGACAACTGCATTGCCGTTTCCAATACCGGGCAGCAAAATTCTGACCCAGACAATTATGGTGATGCCTGTGATAACTGTATAACTGTTGCAAATAATGATCAGAATGATGCGAACAGCAATGGACAGGGAGATGCCTGTGATGCATCCGACAGCGATGGCGACGGCTACAGCGACATGCTTGAGTACTCGTATTTCATTAGCGGCCACTTTGACCTTGACGATAATCCTTACGATCCTTTTGTCACGAATGCGCCGGGAGATGCCGGCTACGTGCCCGTGAAAGACAGCTTCTGGATACTTATGCTGCCTGCGATCCTGAGTGGTTCTCAGGCCCCGTAAAACAAATGAGACAGCCTCTCGACTGCTTGGTTAAGGGGCTGTCTATTGGGGTATATTGTAAAAAGTGTAATCTGTTTCTATAGATGTAAATGTTGCCCTATGGAAGCTTGTTATTCTTTGTTTCCCCATTCTCCCCATAAGTTTTTCTCGACATCTTGACGAAATAAATCCCAACCAGCCAATAAAAAAGGGGTTACGGTAAAATAACCGTAACCCCTTAATATTTCATTGGTGGAGGTAAGCGGGATCGAACCGCTGACCTCTTGAATGCCATTCAAGCGCTCTCCCAGCTGAGCTATACCCCCTCCACATTTTGACAGCGCTGAAATACCATGGTTGATGGCGGATTGTCAAGAGAATTTCGTTTTTTGATCGGCAGAAACTTCTATTAAGTTGCCAGTTTTTTGTCCTGCTGGTAGTGTGTAATATTTAATTGTAAGCTGAATGTTCAGCCAGACGCTCTGCAGCCGAGTATGTATTTTGGCATCATTTTCCGGGTCTGTGCTGTAGAATAACTGACTTTTTTCACAGGTGATATCGGATGTTTTCTCCGTTTAATTTTCTTTTTGGCTGGATGTCCAATGACCTTGCTGTTGATCTGGGCACAGCCAATACTGTTTTATATGTCAAGGGCAAGGGGATTGTCCTGCGAGAGCCTTCGGTTGTTGCTGTTCGAAAGGACCTTCGCGGCAGCAGGGTGCTGGCGGTCGGCAAAGAGGCAAAGGAAATGCTTGGCAAGACGCCGGGCAATATTGACGCGATCCGGCCCATGAAGGATGGTGTTATAGCTGACTTTGAAGTTACCGAGGCTATGCTTCGTTATTTTATCAACAAGGTGCATAACCGGCGAACCCTGGTGCACCCCCGCATCATCATCTCCGTGCCCTCCGGGATTACCCAGGTAGAAAAGCGGGCCGTGCGCGAGTCGGCCGAGTCGGCAGGAGCCCGGGAAGTCTACCTGATTGAAGAGCCCATGGCTGCCGCCATTGGTGCGGATCTGCCTATCACTGAGCCCACGGCCAACATGATTGTTGATGTGGGCGGCGGTACCACTGAAGTAGCAGTTATCTCTCTGGCCGGTATTGTTTATGCCAAATCGGTGCGGGTGGCCGGTGACAAGATGGATGAGGCCATCCTGCAGTACATCAAACGCAAGCATAATTTGGCCATCGGCGAACGCACTTCCGAGTTGATCAAGACCACTATTGGTAATGTTATGCCGGAAGATCCATATGAAACGATGGATATAAAGGGACGTGATCTGGTATCCGGTGTGCCGAAAACACTGACCATCACCTCCCAGGAAATCCAGTCCGCCATTGCCGAGCAGGTTGATGTCATTGTCGATGCCGTACGAGTGGCCCTGGAGGTGACTCCGCCCGAGTTATCCGCCGATATTGTAGACCAGGGGATTGTTCTTACCGGTGGCGGTGCGCTGCTTAAAAATCTGGATAAACTGTTGATGGTGGAAACCGGAATGCCGATTATTGTTGCCGATGATCCCTTATCTTCAGTTGTGCTTGGATCCGGGCAGGCCCTTGACAACTTTGATATCCTTAAGGAAATAGCCATTGACTGACAATTGGTCCGGCACAGTCGGTAACCGGCCATCGCCCCCTGCGGGTTCTCTTTTTGTCTGATGAGGAAAAAAAGTACAAGGAAACGGGGGAGCCGTTTCAGGACATTTCGCCTTGTTCTGCTCAGTGGAGTTCTGCTGACAGTGGGGTTGATTTTCTTGGTTATTGTTTTTGGAGACCAGCAGGTCGGGCCGATGCACAAGTTGCTTTTTGAGACCACCGGACCGGTCCAGAAGGTGGTGTCCCAGGCAACAGGCTCTATTCAGTCGCTGAAAAAAGACTATCTTGACCTGCTCTCGGTGCGGGATGAAAAAGAACGCCTCTGGCAGGAACTGCAGAAGTGCCGCGTAGCCGCATATCAGCACCGCGAGGCCGTGGCAACCAATGCCCGCCTGCAAAAATTGCTTGATTTCAAAAACTCCTCCGGCCTGCCCACAGTTGCAGCGCGTATAATTGGTAAGGATCCTTCTCTCTGGTTTCGCAGTGTGGTTATCGATAGGGGAAGCAGTGAAGGGGTCAGCGAGGGGATGCCTGTTGTCACCGGAGACGGTATCGTCGGCCAGGTGTATTCCTCCTCACCCAATTATGCCAAGGTGCTGCTCTCCATTGCGCCATCCAGTGCCCTGGATGTATTACTGCAGGATTCACGGGTGCGTGGTATTTTGAAGGGAACCGGTAAGGACACTTACCGGTTGGAATATATTCTCAAGACAGTGGAGGTCTCCGAGGGAGATCACGTGGTTACCGCCGGCTACGGCGGCCTGTTCCCCACCGGGCTACCTGTGGGGATTGTGTCCAGGGTTGTTAAAAAACGGCGCGGTATGTTTCTTGAAATAGAGGTAACGCCGGCTGTCGACTTTGATACCCTGGAAGATCTGCTCGTTATCGAGCAGGAGAGACCTGGTGCTGAGTTGTAACTGATCACGGGCAATTTGTACGGAGTCTGCCTTATCTCTTCGTGTGATCCGCCTGTCCGCTGGAAGGTTCTATGGTGATCAGTTGGCGTACACAAATCCTCTACACCCGTGACCATTGACAACAGGATAGCAGGTGATGGCGTAGAATTATGAATCCTGTAACTGGTTACCTCAAATAGTTATGCTGATTGCTGGTTTTTTAGTCGTGGGGTTGTTGCTCATTGTCTTGCAGACAACGGTGTTTATGTTCACTCCGACCTGGGTGGCTGCGCCTGATTTTTACTATATTCTGGTCGCTTACCTGGCATACCGGTTAGATCTTTTCCGGGGCGTGATCATTTTGCTGCCCATCAGCAGTGTTCTTGATGTGTTTTCCGGCACCATTCTCGGCATGTATCCGGCAATTTGTTTCAGCGGATATTTCCTGCTCAAGTTTATATCCGTTAAGATGCCCGTCCGTGAATCTCTGTACCAGGTTCCGTTTGTAGCGGTGAGCTATATTGCTGTCTGCTGGCTGGTTTTTGTGTCTCTTGATTTTATGCAGCCCGATACCCTCGTGCCATGGTCATGGCCGGTCATGCTGCTCAGGGCGGGATTGATTATCCTGTTTTCCTCTCCCCTTTTTCGTTTTTTTGAGTTTCTGAATCATCATCTTCGGGGCAGGTTTTTCTCTTTTAAAGTATCCCGTTCCCGCTCGGGTAATACGTACCGGTAGGCTGGTGCTGTTGTTATGAAAAGTATCAGGAAGCGCAACAGGAAACGGACCAAGCCGGAAGAGGATTTTAACCGTCGCCGTGATGCCGGCAAAACCAAGATTACTCAACGTGACGACGGTGAGCTTGATTTTTTTCGCCGTCGGGCCATGGTTGCCTCCGTTGTCCTGATTTTCTTTTTTGCCATCCTTATTACCCGTCTCTGGTACCTGCAGATCCAGCGTGGTGATGAGTACAAGAAATTGGCTGAAAATAACCGGGTTCGCTATCTCGAGATTGCTGCCCCGCGCGGTAATATTCTTGATCGTAAGGGACGGGAAGTTGTGACCAATCGGCCATCTTTCAACGTGGTCTGGGTCCGCGAGGATAACCGGCTTGATGATGAATTGATCAAGAGAATGGCCCGGATCCTTGACGTGGATGTGTCGGAGCTGCTGGCCAAGATTCGTAAGATGGCCGGGAACCCAGGTCACATTCCGATCCGGCTTGCCGAGGATATTGATTGGGAAAAGGTGGCCTATGTAGAAAATAACCGCATGGAGTTGCCTGGTATCAAGATTGAGGTGGTCCCGCTACGGGTGTATCATTACGGTAATACGGCCTCCCATGTCATCGGTTATCTGGGTGAGATCAATAAAAAAGAGTTGAAAAAGGCTGAACCGGGAGTGTACCGCGGCGGTGACATGATCGGCAAGATGGGTCTGGAACGTTTGCAGGAAAAGGATCTGCGTGGTGAAAAGGGGCGGCATTACATGGAAGTGAATGCCCTTGGTTTTGAGCAGCGGAACCTGAAGGGGTTGGATCCTCTACCGGGTAATGATCTGCAGCTTACCCTGGACGTGGACATGCAGAGAGCGGCCGAAGACATTATGATGGCGGAAGAAAAATCCGGAGCTGTAGTCGCCATCGAGGTCAACACCGGACGCCTGCTCATGCTTGCCAGTTCGCCTGTGCTTGAACTTGATAAGTTTATCGGCGGTATTTCCCATAAGAACTGGAATGAAATGCTTGACAATCCATTTCATCCTCTCCTCAATAAAATTGTCCAGGGGCAATATCCGCCCGGTTCAACATATAAACTCGTCACCGCTGCTGCCGGGCTGGCCGAAGGGGTTATTACCCCTGACACCATTATTTACTGTCCTGGTTACTACCGGTTCGGTAATCGTACCTACCGTTGCTGGAAGCACAGCGGCCATGGTGCGGTGGACTTGAAACGGGCACTGTCGGAGTCATGTGATGTCTATTTTTATCAGGTTGGACAGCGTCTGGGAGTGAACAGGCTTGCCGGCTATGCAACACGGCTGGGACTTGGGGAAAAAACCGGTGTGGAGATGGAGCATGAAAAGGCCGGTCTTATTCCCACGGCTGAATGGAAGATGAAGCGGTATGGAAAACCATGGCAGGAGGGAGAGACGCTGTCTGTTGCCATCGGCCAGGGCTTTGACCTGGTGACTCCGCTCCAGCTGGCACTTATGACTGCCACTGTTGCCAATGGCGGCACCCTGTATAAACCGAGTTTGATTGAGACGGTACGGGATCCGGATGGCCGGGTCCTCAGGCAGTTTGAACCTGTAGTGTTGGATCGATTTACCGGCCAGGGACACAACCTGCAGCTGGTTCGTGCAGGTTTGACTGAGGCGGTGAACGGTCGGCATGGTACAGGGCGTCGGGCACGATTGGAAAATATTACTGTTGCGGGCAAGACCGGTACCGCCCAAGTGGTTCGCTTGAAGCAGTATAAGCACCTCAAGGAAGAGGATATCCCGTATAAATACCGCGACCATGCCTGGTTTACCTGTTTTGCCCCGGCGGAAAATCCGGAAATTGCCGTCAGCGTGCTGGTGGAGCATGGGTTGCACGGTGGCTCCGGTGCTGCGCCCATTGCCAAGGCGGTCCTGGAAAAATATTTTGTTAATCGTCTGCAGGATCCGGAAGAGGTGACTACCGTTATCCTGCCGGGACGATTACTGGTAGATGCTGTATCCCCGGCCTCACAGGCGGCTTCGTCGGCTGCAGGTACGACTAATTGATTTGTAACTGCTCTTGAGCAGTTACAGAGCAGTGGTTTTACCAACTTTGGGGCACTACTTGAATAGTTACAATTGAGTTACAATATGCTGCGTTTTGACCGACGACTGATTCACCATTTTGACTGGGTAATGTTGTTGATGCTGGTGCTGGTATCAGCCATGTCTCTTGCCAACCTGTTCAGCTCAACCTGGAGCGGCGGCCCGGGCCCTTCTTCGGTTTTTTTTAAACAGCTCTATTTTTTCCTGTTTGGCTTCACTCTGATCCTGATTTTAATCAGTATGGATTACAGGAGATTGGAGAAATTAGGCTATTTGGGCTATGTGGCTGTTTGTTTGCTGCTGCTCTATACGAATCTGTTTGTTCATACCATTGCCGGCACCCAGCGCTGGATTAATCTCGGTTTTTTTCATCTCCAGCCCTCGGAACCGGCAAAACTTATCCTGGTCCTGGTGCTGGCAAGCGTATATTCACGCAGTGATGTCGGGGCAAAGGGCTACGGCCTGCTTGACCTGATTAAACCCGGTATCCTGACCGCTGTGCCCTTTGTTCTGATCCTTGTTCAGCCGGATCTTGGCACCGCACTCATGCTGGGGATCCTGTTTGTTTCCATGACTCTGTTTGTCAAGCTGCGCTGGTCAACCATGGGGATACTGGGAGGAGCCGGCCTGGTCCTTGGTTTTCTGGGTTGGAAATTCGCGCTCAAGGACTACCAGCGCCGCCGTATTGAAACCTTTCTCAACCCGGAAGGTGATCCCATGAACCACGGTTATCAGATTACCCAGTCCAAGATAGCGGTGGGCAGCGGTCAGGGATTCGGTAAGGGTTTTATGGAGGGTACCCAGGGACATCTCCACTTTCTGCCCGAGCGGCATACCGATTTTGCCTTTTCCGTCTGGTGCGAGGAATGGGGATTTGTCGGTTCTCTGTTCTTTCTCAGCTGTTACTTTTTTATGATGCTCTGGGGGATTAACATTGCCCTGACCGCCCGGGATAAATTCGGGGTTCTGCTTGCCTTCGGCCTGGTTATGCTCATCTTCTGGCAGGCCGTGATCAACCTGTTCATGATCATGGGTTTTCTGCCCGTGGTGGGAATTCCGCTGCCCCTGTTCAGTTACGGCGGTTCATCGTTGTTGACCACCATGCTGGCTGTCGGCATTCTGATGAATATCCGAATGCGCCGTTTTCAGACCCAATAAAAAATCGGCAGTGTTGCAGTAGTCGGGCGCTATTTTTTATTTACTCTCTTCGGCTATCCTCTGCAGTCCCTCCGCAACCATCTCCGCAAAATCGCCAACTGGTGGTACATTTTCTAATTCCGGCAGGATCCCTTTTGTGTAACTGAAATAGCCCTCTTTTATAGCCAGCAGTTCAAATAAAGCATCCTTGTCGGCAAACTCAAGATAACGGACCTGAATAATTTCTCCCTCTTTAAATGAAACAGTCGCCGTACCTGTATTGAGAGCCAGGTCAATAGTGCCGGTCTTGTGGTTGGAATTAATAAGTTGAAGAAGATCCACCGTTTTTATCTCAGCAAGATCTGCGGTCATGCCGGATGTAATATAACCGGAACGAAGGGTCATTGTCTGGGCGCGATCCACCAGCATTTTTAAAAGAAAAAGGTGTAAAATCGGATACTTTTTTAAGATATGCTTGAAGTTCTTATTGCTGAGCATGGCGACTTGTGTCCCTTCGATGGTATGAATGGAATTAGTCACCGGTTCCCCTGAAAGCAGACTCATTTCACCAAATATTTCTCCACTCTCTATCTCGGCAAGATGCTGGCCGTCATCCGCCATCACCGCCACCTTACCGGATAGAATGATAAAAAGGGAGGTGCCTGGTTCACCTTTTTTGAGAACTACTTTGTCAACCGGAATAGTCTTTAACTCCAATAATGAGGTCAGATCGATTAAGGCATCATCATCAAGGGATTCAAAGATATCAAGTTTACGCAATACAGCAAAAAATTTATCCAGATGACGCCTTCGGCGACGTTCTTCCGCCTGAGTCAGCAGTTTCATCTGTAACGTAGCAAAATCCTTTTCTTTTTTAAATTCAAAGCGAATCAGTCCGGCACAGCCGCCGCAATCAAAGCTCGACTTTTGCGTCCTGTCCAAGTTGGAAAACCCACTGAAATTATCCCGAGAAGTGGCAATTTTTATTAATTCCTCGGCTAAAAAGAGACAGACTGATTTAAACGACGGTACAGTGATGCTGGAGTTTTCTATTTTCAGTTCTTCGCCGACATTATAGAGGGGACAAGACTTTTCCCCGGTCACAACAAAGATTACATCACGGATTTTTCTATCCTTTTTAATCATACTATTCTCCGGAAAGACCTCTGGATAAAAGAGTACCTTGAAAAAATAGAACAGTCTGTTTTCGCAACAAAATACGGGACAGATTTACTGTGATGACCTATCTGTGAATTTAAATTCTTGTTCTTTGACAATTTGACAACCGCAGTCACATATACATGGGATTGTTGCCGGCCGATGTCGGCTCCTGCCTGATTCGTTGCAACTGTTCTGCGAGATCGTTGATCTCTTCCTGCCAGTAGAGTTCATTTCCCCAGTCTGGATTCTGGTTGGCAAAGCCAAGGTCATGGCTCTGTTTGGCGCACCAGGCAGCATAATGAATATAACGCATGGCCCGGAGGGGCTCAATCAGGCGCAGACTTTTTCGGTCAAAGCTGCGAAACGTTTCATAGCCCTCCAGAAAAAGTTCGATTTCCGGTAATGACTCGCGCCGGTAGGAGGGAAACAGCATCCATACGTCCTGGACCGGCGGGCCGTTGACCATATCGTCAAAGTCGATCAGGAAAAATGATTCATCCGGTCGGTGAATCAGGTTGGCAAAATGGCAGTCTCCGTGCAGTCGGATTGATTCCATACCTTCAAACATGGGTCCAACCAGTTGGATCAATTCGCGGCAGATTGCACTGAACCGTTTCTGCAGGTGCGGGGGCATGAAGTCCCCGTTCGTCAGGAAATCAACCTGGTCTGCAGTGGTGTGCATGGGGTGGAGGGTATCCCTGTTTTCGGCAGGCCCGGTCGCCCCCACCCGGTGCATTCGTCCCAGCAGTCGTCCGATCTCAAGCCACTGTTCATCGGAAAACTCGTCCAGGAATCGGCCGCCCATGCGGGGGAAAATGGAAAATACGGTTTGCTCATGGGCTGCCAGTGAAGCACCGTTTTTCAGGATCAGGGGCGCTACTACCGGTATCTCTTCGTGCTGCAGTTCGCGGACAAACCGGTCGGCCTCTAGAATAGTCTTTCTGCTCCAGCGATCGGGCCGGTAAAATTTGATCACCAGTCCCCGGCCGTCTTCGGCCTCCAATTCATAGACTCGGTTGATATAACTGTTCAGCTGCCTGCAGATAGCCTGACAACGGCAACCCAGGTGCTGTTCGGCAAGGGTAATAACCGTGTCGGGTGTAAGAATGGGGAAGGCTACGTTGCCATGGTTGTTGGCGTTCATGGCCGAGAGCTGATAGTCGACAGCACGAGGTTGCGCAGGGCGGCAATAAACTGCGGGTCATCGTTGAGTCCCCTGCTGGATTCCAGCCGCATGCCAAGTTTTTCAGCCTGCCCCTTGTAGAGCATGTCGATCTCGTACAGGGTCTCAATATGGTCGGAGACAAAGGAGATGGGGACCATGAGGATATTTTTACAGCCCTGGCCTGCAAGCTGCTCAAGCATGTCCGGAGTGGAGGGCTCCAGCCACTGGACCGGGCCGCTGCGGCTCTGGTAGCAGAGCATTCCCTGTTCCCCGGTCTGTTGTTCAACAGCGGCAATGGTCTGCTTGAGTTCGTGTACGTAAGGGTCGCCTTCGTCGATAAATTTTTTGGGCAGGCTGTGGGCACTGTAGACAACCTGGGGGTGCTCGTCAAAAAGTTCAATTCCTTCCCGGATGCGGGCTGCCAGGCAGCTGATGTATTCCGGTTCAGTGGGCCAGGAACGAATTTCCCGTACAGGCAGGTTGAAGTTGTGTTTTCGGTTCTGTTGTTGCAGGTCGTGAAAGGATGAGCCGCTGGTTGCCTTGGAGTAATGAGGATAGAGGGGAAGTCCGATAAGTTCGCTGACCCCGGCATGGGCCATTTCCCGGATTACCGGCTCGGCAAAGGGGTGCCAGTAGCGCATACATGGGCGGACCATGAAGTTACCGTCTTCGGCCAATGAGTTGGCCAGTGC
>Ga0209013_10004587_pt1 | contig 12080 bp, 14 predicted proteins | sample Cruoilmetagenom2_FD_187291 | JGI IMG/M metagenome (GOLD analysis project Ga0209013, IMG submission 187291) | Oil polluted marine microbial communities from Coal Oil Point, Santa Barbara, California, USA - Sample 2 (SPAdes) (version 2) | ecosystem: Environmental > Aquatic > Marine > Oil seeps ...
ATATATCTTCTGCTGGAATTCCCTATTTCTATATCAAACACAACTCCGCGACAGATTTCTTGGACTGGGATTGGCTCAAGTCCCTCGACCTGATCAGTGAAGGAAGATATTTTCGGCATGTCAGGACAAAAAAACCACTGACAGTGATTGCCAATGGGAAAAACCGTTCGGGAAAGATCATCAAGCCGAAGTAAGAAAAATCTCTACTCTCTGGGAGCCCATTCATTTTTTCGATTTCAGGTGCACGTCCAGCTGGGGGAAAGGTAGTTGGATGTTCTCTCTATCAAGGGCTTTGTATAGAGCGGTATTTACGCGGTCGAACATGCGCCGGGTATCAACATAAGATTCCAGCCACCACCGTACCCGAAATATCAAGGATGAGTCGCCGAACTCCAGGAAAAGGGCTTCCACAGAGCGATCCTTTAAGACACCCTCCACTCCCTGAACAGCTTCTACCATCACTTGGCGGGCTTTTTCCAGATCAGTGCCATAAGCCACCCCGATATGGATCTGCAAACGGTATTGATCATTGGGGTAAGCGTAGTTGACCACCAGGCTTTTGCCGATCAGGGAATTTGGTACTACTACCATGCGGTTATCCCTGGTTCGGATCCGTGTACTGCGGAGACCGATATCCACCACATCTCCCCAGGTGTCCAAGTCCAGAAGCTCGATCCGGTCCCCGATCCGGTAGGGCCGGTCGATCATTATTAGGAAACCGCTAATCGTGTCCTCGAGGGCGTTCTGGGCTGCCAGGGCCACTGCCAGAGACCCGATTCCCAATGTAGTCACCATGGCAGTTATGTTGATATCAAAATGGGACAGGATCGTGATGAGACCAATGGCACTGATCAGTATCAAAACGATTCGCTGGAAAAATGGGAAAAGCTGTTCATCGAGTGTTGCATTGGTTTTAAGGGAAACTTCATCTCCCAGCCAGGTGAATATGTGAGTCACCAAGCGCCAGGCAAAGGTGAATCCTACAAGAAAATATAGAATAAAGAATCCGTCTTTTATCCAGGAATTCCAGTCTTCAGGGAGAAAATTGAGGCGACCCAAGGCGGCGGCCAGGGCCAGGGTTACAGCAAGCAGGTATAAAGGTACCCGCAAAGCCTCCAGTATCTGGTTGTCGAGATTGTTTTTTGTTTGTCTTGTAATCCGGGAAAAAACTCTATTGAGAAAGAATGAGATCACAATCCTACCCAGCAGCAGCACGCCAATCAGGATGCCCAATGAGATTCCGATATCCAGCCATTCTTGGCCAGTCAATCCAAAGAAGATACGTTCCATGGTTTTCTCCTTCTAAATTAAAGAGAATAAATCTTAAATTAAGGACTTAATCCCTTTCTTTGTTACATTTTCCTGATCCACTCCGCAGCTCGCTCCAGCTCTCGCTCAAAAAGCGGACCTTCCGTATCGGCTACATAAAAACCTTCCGGGGGCAGGACGATTTCCGCTCCCTTTTTTTCCAACCGGTCTGAAATAGGTTTGGCACCATATCCAAAAATCCGCACAAAAAAGGGCAGTACCTTGGTCTGGCTGATCTTCTCCTCGGTAAAACGAGTGTCAAAGGCCGCTGCCCTGACCCCCCTTAATCCGTCCCGGGGGATGGTTTTGATCCAGTTGAGAACAGCTGGAGTGGCACTTAGCTGCTGAGTAGGGGAGCCTACTATCAGGCGGTTGATTCCCATTAGATCACCAGGTTGGACATCGGATGCGTGCATAACAAACACCCTGCCGATTGATTCCAAAGCCCAACCGATCGCTTCGGCAATCAACTTTGTATTGCCAAATTGGGAATCGTAAACAACAATACTCTTCACTTAAAATACTCCTTCTTGTTAATGAAGTTACTTATCATCTGACACCAGCGGTACGATGGGGAGATCGTATCCAGCTTTCCAGAGGTGGTAGGCATATGTTGCATGAAAGGGATCCCCTTTTGGAATCTGGGCAAAATCAGATGGGTAGGGATCATTTAGATCAAATACCAGGTCAAGTTCTGATGCTGAATAGAGACCTGACTCCGGACCTATTGCGGTCGTGCTGCTGATCCCTTTAGTAAATATTCTTTGAATTCATTATAGACCAGGTTTTCTGCTCAGTGAGAGGTTATGTTCAGAATAGTGCTGATCACAAACAGGACCGCAAAGACGTACCACAGAGGGCGATGGAGCAGAGCCAGCGGCCACCAGTAGAACATGATCGTGCCCAGGTACAGGGTTACATAGGGGAGCATAATGTCTTTTTGAAGGGGATTGCGCCAGTTAATGCCCTTGATGTAATCAATCCAATACCCGTAGGAAGACCAGAAAACAAAGATGAAACCGCCCAGCCAGAAGGACCAGGATTTTCCTCCCAATAGCAGTACAATGCTGAGAATCAACGCTGGTAGGCAGAGGGCGTAAACGATCCAGCCATATTTCTTTGTGTAGCTCTCAAAGAGCGGTTTGCGGATCGCAAAATGGATGATCAGAATAATTTGCAGCGAAAATGCCCAGATCACGAATAAGGTATCCAGGCGATCGAGTCCAAACATGATCCCTCCCCGCAGATATATGGATTCTTATTCAGTATACGTTTTTCAGGATAAAAAGTTCTTTTTGATAGCCTGGGTCATCGCGGCCCTGATGTTCTGATCCGGATTATTTCCTTTGGGGATCAATTCCAGGCAGGCCGGATCGAAGTTATATTCTTCTCTCCATTCCCGGTATTTTTCTGCCAGCTCGACGATACTCTGGCCGATATATTTCACTTCCTCATCGGTCATGGTGGGGTGCAGCGAGAGCCTCATCCAGCCCGGTTTTTCGGAATAATCTCCCTGGTTTATCATATCTGTGATATGTTTGGACCGGCCTGGATCGATATTCAATAGATAGTGACCATAGGTTCCGGCACAGGAGCAGCCGCCCCGAGTCTGGATGCCGAATTTGTCATTCAACAGCTTTACACCCAGATTGAAATGCAGATCGTCGATATAAAAGGAGACTACCGCCAGGCGGTCTTTATGTTTTTGAGCGAGAATATGCAGATTGGGCAGGGGAGAGATGATGTCCCACAGGATATTCAAGAGGTGATGTTCCCTTTCCAGGATCTGATCAACCCCCATTTCTTCCTTGAGTGTGATGCACATGGCGGCTTTAATGGTTTGCAGGAATGCAGGTGTGCCGCCATCTTCCCGGGCTTCGATATCATCGAGGTATTTGTGCTCACCCCAGGGATTGGTCCAGTCAACTGTTCCTCCTCCGGGATTGACTGGTGCTTTTCGGTTGTAAAGATCTTTATTAAAGATTATCACGCCCGATGAGCCGGGACCCCCCAGGAATTTATGGGGGGAAAAGAAAATGGCGTCCAGATCAGCGCCTTCCAGATCAGGATGCATATCGATCTTTGTATACGGGGCAGAACAGGCAAAATCGACAAAACAATATCCGCCGTGTTTATGCATCATCTGGGCGATTTTGTAATAGGGGGAGGAGATACCAGTCACATTGGAACATGCTGAGATTGAAGCGATCTTTATTGGCCGATCTTGATATTTTTTCAAGAGTTTTTCAAGAGATGCCAGGTCTACCAGTCCATCCTCCGTGGGCTGGATGATCTCTACAGTCGCTATCGTTTCGAGCCAGCTGGTATGGTTCGAATGATGTTCCATATGGGTGATAAAGACAACCGGGCTTTCCTCTTCAGTCGGCAGGATATTCAGGTCTTTATTTGCTTTCATACCTAACATGCGCTGGAATTTATTTACCAATCCAGTCATACCCGAACTGCGGGTGATGATGATGTCCTTTTTTCCGGCATTAACGTGTTTTTTGATCTTTTCCTGGGCGGTGTGATAGGCGTGGGTCATGGCCATTCCCGTCGTGCTGGTCTCTGTATGGGTATTGGCCACCAAAGGCATGATCTCCGTCCTGAGCCGATCTTCTAGAGGAGCATAAAGACGGCCGCTGGCAATCCAGTCAGCATATATTATCTTTCTTGAAATTCCATCCGGACATTGGATCTCTTTGTTGATACCTATGATGCCTTCCCTGAATTTCTGAAATTGATCTTTCATAGCGATTTCCTGGTAATTCCAAATTCATTATTGAGTATAAAATCCGGATACGTCTTAATCAGCTGGAAAAATATATTTGCTTCCCTGGGGGAACGAATGCGGTGAAATTTGATTTTCGAAAAGTCCTCATTATAAATATAACCGACGTTCCGTTTTACATGCCTGTGGTATTTCTGAAGGGTCCAGAGGACAATCGAATCCTTACTAAACAGCATCTTTAGGCTTTCCCTGTTCCCTGTTCCTGGCCAGAGTTCTTCCTGATCGAATAATCGGCCCAATGCTCGTTTAATCGCCTGGTAGACAGTTCGAGCAAAACTGAAATTCAACCAAACCACTGCTTGGACACGGTCCCATTTAAATCCCATTGTGCGTGTGTAATTGCCGTCCAGAACCCATTTCTCCCCTTCAAGCAATCCAGATAGTCTTGAAATGAACTCCTCTTCTGGAGGAAAACTCCAATTGGGACCCCAATAAACAGCGTCCATTTCAATACAGGGAAGATCCAGAACATTGGCAAGCTTTCGGCCAAATGTCGTCTTGCCGCTTCCGCTGGTTCCTATGACATTAATTCGCAAGGTTTTTCCTCTCTCAAATCATAACCAGTAATATTGTAGCTTATTTGAGAAATAAATAATGCGCCGCAGAAAATCCTGGGCGCATTATCCTAGTAAGGGATCCAATCCCTAATTAATATTTAGGGTTTCCAGACTTCCCAGACCTTGCCTACCAGATCGGGGCCAGGTGTGAGTGTAATATCACCCGGTTCCCATCCGGAGGGTGTCACTTCGCCGGTTTTCACAACATGCTGGAAGGCTTTCACCTGGCGCAGGAGCTCTGCCGGGTTGCGTCCAACTTCTGGTGTGAGTACTTCCATAGCCCGGACCACAAAATCAGGGTCAATGATAAAACGGCCCCGGATATCTACACCTGCGGCATCGTCATAAACACCATAGGCCGTGCCGATTCTTCCGCCACCGTCGGAAAGCATGGGGAAGGGCACTCCACCATCTACCATTTTAGAAAGTTCCTCCGCCTGCCAGATCTTATGCACAAAGCGGCTGTCAGTGCTGATGGATAAAACTTCAACGTCTAAAGCTTTGAATTCAGGATAGAGGGCAGCGACCGCTGCCAATTCTGTCGGTCAAACGTAAGTAAAATCCCCCGGATAAAAACAGATCACGATCCATTTGCCTTTGTAATCAGAGAGTCTGACGGGTTTAAACCCTTTACCGGCAATAAATGCACTGGCTTCGAAATCTATGGCCTCTTTGCCAACTTTTGCAACCATTTTTATTACCTCCTGGATGATACCTGGGCTCGCACTGGAAGATCCTTCAGTTTCTTCCATGATAGGACCCACGACAGGCTTGACACAGCCGTCTTTTAATTTGGACATTTCTTCTCCTTGATCAACATGATGGAGACTGGGACTTCTGAGATTATTATACTATTTGGAAGAAATATATGACAGGAGGAGTAATTATTAATCGGTATTTAGTTTTGGAGTTAAAACATCCAGGATCATACGCCAACTACTTTCTTCATGGCGATAAACGGAAAAGAAGTGGGCTTCATCATCAACCATTTATAAGGAGGAGAAGAAATTTCCTGTAGGATATATGGCATCTGATCTGATTTGTTGCAATTATTTTAACTTCCAGCTTGTAGTGCTTGATATAATCTCTTTATATGTTTAAGAAACGATACCGCAGGATCCTGTTCTTTTTTGCCCGGGTAGTTATCAAGATTGCCTTCTTGGATATCTTTCTGTCTAAGATTGGACTTAGGAAAATCTCTGAAAAAGGCCGCGATGCGCGCATTCTTGATGCCGCCAAACGCTACCGCAACCTGGCAGTCGAGATGGGTGGCGTGTTGATCAAAGTCGGCCAATTCCTGTCTACCAGAATCGATATGCTGCCAGCAGATGTAACCGAGGAGCTCAGCGGGCTCCAGGACCAGGTGCCGGAGGAAGATTTCCAGCGAATCCGTAAGCTGGCTGAAGAGGAATTAGGACAAACCCTGGAAGAATGTTTTGCAGAATTTGAGGAGATTCCCCTGGCTTCGGCTTCCCTGGGACAGGTTCATCGGGCGGTGCTTAGACCAGAAGATTCTCTGGCAGTGGAAGGAGCGGAAAATATCACAAAGGTGGTTGTTAAAATCCAGCGACCTGATATTGAAGCCATAATAGATGTGGATCTGGCCGCATTCCGAATTGTCACCGGCTGGTTGGAACGTTATAAACCGATCCGAAAACGGGTTGATCTGCCAGCCCTGATGGATGAATTTTCGACTATCCTGGGGCAGGAAATTGACTATATCAATGAGGGAAAAAACGCCGAGCATTTCTGGGAGATTTATAAATCAAATCCCGAGATCAAAATTCCCAGGGTGATCTGGGTCAAAACAAAACAGCGGGTTTTGGTTCTTGAAGACGTTTACGCTATCAAGATCACCAACTACAGAGAGATCAAGGAAGCCGGCGTGGATTTAGATGAGGTCGCTTTGAGGCTCTTTGCCAGCTATATGGAACAGATATTTGAGGAAGAATTCTTCCATGCGGATCCCCATCCCGGGAACTTATTTGTGATCCCGCCAGAAAAATCCCCCACCGGCGCCTGGCAGTTGGCTTTTGTGGATTTTGGCATGGTTGGCCAGGTGCCTGCCAGTGCCATGGATGGTTTGAGGGAAATGGTGATTGCGGTAGGCACTCAGGACGCCAGCAGAATAATAAAAGCCTACCAAAAGCTGGATTTCTTATTACCGGGTGCAGACCTGGACTTGATTGAACAGGCTGAGGCAAAAGCTTTTGAACGTTTTTGGGGCAAAAGTATGTCTGAACTGCAGGATATCGACCACAAAGAAATGATGGCTTTTGCAAATGAATTTCGGGACCTGATGTATGATATGCCATTCCAGATTCCCCAGGATCTATTACTTCTGGGACGGACAGTTGCTATCCTATCCGGCATGTGTACAGGACTGGATCCCGGATTTAATGCCTGGGAGAGTATCCGCCCTTATGCGGAAGATCTGGTGAAATCAGAATTAACAGGAAATTGGGATATATTGTGGGGGGAGATCGAAGTCCTGCTGAGATCGCTGATCAGTCTGCCGCGCCGATTGGATGGATTGTTGGATCAGGTTGAAAGAGGAGAGCTCCGGATTCAGGCACCCGGGGTTGAGGGTCATCTGGCGAATATCGAAAAGAACCTCCAGGGTTTAACTGGGGCGGTTCTATTCGCAGCTTTGTTCATTGGTGGAATGCAGTTGGTCCTGGCAGGATTCTCACTGCCAGGATTTATTCTGCTTGGAAGCGCTTTAATCCCCCTGCTGGTAATTCTCTTCCGGTAAATTGGGCGGCAGAGGATTACACTTCCTCTTCGTCAATTTTATCCAGGGCAGCATCGATCAGGCTGCGCAGTCCTTTTAGGACTTCCTGCTGAGCTGCCTGTCGGTGTTCTTTTACTGTGGGGGGGAACATGGCATCGAGTCCTTTTTTGAACTCTTCTTTAGCCGTGCCGAAATGATCCTTGGCTTCCTGGGGTACATGATCCTGTTTGGGGGTTTTGGTTTCTTCTGTCATCTTTTTTTACTCCTTAAATTCAATAATCCCTTCCATATATTATGGATTGAATGTGATCGGTGGTCAAGTTAATAGGAGAGAAAAGTGGGATTGATGATCTCTCTTAAATATATACGGAATTATGGGGAAGAAGTTTCCTGCGAGGGTTGGGTTTTTCTGGCCTTGATCTGAAAATTGATGATTATCAATACTGCTCCGAGGATTGCTAACAGGACAAAGATGAGATGTTTTGTAGTGCCTGGAGAGTAGGCAAAGATATCAAAACTAAGGTTGCTGGTGGTGTGCAAAAGGGTGGCAGCCATGATGCTGCGCTGGTTCCCATAATAACACCAGGCGGAAAAAACTGAAGAACTGATCGCGAAAGCGATAAAGATCAGGAAATCGATTCCAAAGCCCATTTCGATTTGATTGGTTCCCACCACCCAGAAAAGAGGTAGATACCAAAAAGTATGGATGATACCGACCAGCAGGGAGCTGGGTGCTGCCCCCATTTTCTGGCCAAGTTTATCCTGTAGATAACCCCGCCAACCTAATTCCTCCATTCCAGCCTGGAGGAAATAGAGAAAGACCACCAACGGAATGGCATTGGGTTGGGAGAGGAGCTCTGCCAGAAAACCTGATTCCGGGACTGGCTGGCCCAATAGGGTAGTGATCCCGATAGCTAAACCGTGTAAAACGGGCCATAGAGTCAAAATGATCAGGAACCAGGCCGGCCGGATGCGTTTGAAATCGTAGATCCGCTGTCGGAAATCAGTGATCTGATCCAGATCGCTGTCCAGATAATTTATGATGATTGCAGCCAGGCCAGGTCCGAATGCACCCACCAATGCTACAGCCAACAAATAAGGGGAGCTATGGTAATCTACCCTGGTCAATGCAACAGGGATCCAGACAGCCCAAGATATAGCAAAACTCAGTCCCAGGTAGATCCAAAGTTGTTTTTTAGAGTTGGAGGGCATTATTCAAATAGCACAGTTTCCGGCTCTGGCTCTTCAGGTTTATCTTTTTTTAATGCCGCATATCCCCCCAGGCCAGCAAATACAAAGCACAATACTGATACAGCCAAAGTGATCGGTTTTAATCCCAATAGATAATACGCACTGACGCCGCCCACAAGATAACCGTTAAAAGCTGAGAACCAGACATCTTTGGATTTCATCACACGGGTGGTGATCCACCCGCCCACAAATAATCCGATGAACCCGGAGATGATGCCGGTGATCAATTGGTATTGAGGCTCTGGATCCCCAACCAGCCAGAGAATATATAATACAATCTGTGCGGTTGAAAGTGTGGCCAGGAAAGACAGGAAGCCAGCAATGATGATTTGCATGAAGTTGGTGGTTTTTTTACTCATATTTATAATGATAAACTATTTTTTAGCCCTAAGTTTACAGTTTAATTAGGTTGATCATTCCTCTTGTTGAGGTAATGTTTATGAAAAGTAAGGTATTTGCCGTAAATTATTAGTCGTAAGGTGTAAATTTTGAGGGATTAATTGGGGGAAAATACCTGTGAACGATGAAGTTAACAGTGGTCAGTATTCAGTTTTCTACTCAGTCAGATATGAAAATTCCCCCATCTTCGGTCCCCAATCTTCTTTTAAAGTAAAGACCACACCAGTTGGTATGGTCTTTAGTTCATCAGATTAAAGTTAAGAATTACCCAAATTTATAGGATACTCCAAATCCTCCCCGGGGGTTCTTCCATGAGATGTTCTGGTATGGGCAAAGGACCCGGCATGTGCCGCATTCCACGCAGCTCTGCACAGCGATCTGCACAGTTCGTCCATCCTGGGCCCTGTAGGCTCCCACAGGACAGAATTGGATGCAGGGTTGATCCTCGCAAGCCTGGCAGACAGCGGGGTCAATGATAGCCAGGTGTAGTTCTTGTTCGTCGGTGAAATATTTCAACGACCCTAACATGTCGTCAATATATACTTGAGGAAGCTCACGCTTTTGTTTGTTCTTATCCATAGTAGCTATCCTTTCCTAGATACCGATAATGGACCGGCCAAAGGCAATGATATCGCCAATTGCTTTAAACAGCGGTCGTCGACTGGTGAGGGATCGAAAAATATCCTTGTACAATTTGCGTTTCGGTTTTCCAAATCCTGTGAAGAACATACCCAGTGCGTCGTTGATGAAAGTCGGGTAAATATCCATGAACTGGGGATGGTTTTTCAGGAAGGCTGAGAATTTTCTGTACTGCTTCATATCCTGGAGAACAAATAGATCACTCAATTTGTCCTGGTAGGTCGAGAGGCTCTTGGCTGAGAAATCTCCTTTTTTATGGGCTTCTACAGCCGTAAGGCCAGCCTGTTTGCCGGCAGTGATGGCCATATTTGTGCCTTCCCAATGCAGGGCATTGACCATCGAGGCTGCGTCTCCAGCCACCAGAACGCCGTCAGTGTAGAGCCTGGGCATGGTGGTCCATCCACCCTCGGGGATCAAGTGAGCTCCATATTCCATCATTTGCCCGTCCTTGATCAGCGGAGCGATAGCCGGGTGTTCCAGGTAGCGCTGGAGTAATTCGTAGGGTTTAATGCCTGATTCCTGAAGCGCATCCAGGGTCACACCTACACCGAGTGATAGAGCAGAGTTGGCAGTATAGAGGAATCCAAGGCCAGCCAGCCCCATGGACACATCACCCATCACGGAGATAGCCATGCCGTGGTTATTATCGGGCAGGCCTAATCTAGCGTTGATATCCTTGGCAGGGATCGAGATCATCTGTTTCACGGCCAGGGCGGTTTTAGAGATCTTGATATCGTGGTCGATCAAGCCCAGCTTCTGGGTCAAAAGATTGTTGACACCTTCACAAATAATTACCACAGGAGCGTAAACATCACCCTCGGGCCGATCTGTCTTGACCCCGACAACTTTGCCATCTTCGTAGAGGAAGTCATTAACCAGTGTTTTAGGGATAATAAAGGCGCCCTCTGCAACAGCCTGTTCGGCCCACCACGGGTCGAATTCAGCTCGCAGCGCCACATAAGCATCAATAGGATCACTATTTACGACTCCCCCCTGAACGGTGGCTTTTACAAGACCATCATCAGACAAGAACCAGAATCCGGTCTCAGTGACAGGACGTTCCAGGGGAGGTTTGCGGTCGAAGAAATCGGGATAGATATCCACCAGTGCGTGAGTGTATAAAGCCCCACCGAAATAGTTTTTGCTGCCGGGTTTCACACCGCGTTCAATCACGGCGACATTCAAACCTTCTCGGGCAGCGATGGCAGCCGCAGTTGATCCGGCCATGCCGGCGCCTACGACAATAACGTCATACTGTAATTTATCTTTGCTCATGCCGAAGCTCCTTTCTGAGCACGGAGTTGTTTGATCATTTCAGGGATGACCTCATATAGGTCTCCCACTATACCCAGGGTTGATACTTCAAAAATTGGTGCCTGGGGATCGGTGTTGATGGCCAGGATATAGTCAGAATCTTGCATGCCGACCTTATGCTGGATGGCACCGGAGATTCCACAGGCGACATACAGTTTGGGGCGGACGTGTTTACCGGTCTGTCCAACCTGGTGGGCGTAATCGATCCAGCCGCCGTCCACAGCGGCTCGGCTGGAGCCAACTACACCACCCAGCTCATCAGCCAGTTCTTTGATTAATTCAAATCCCTTGGAATTTCCAAGACCTTTGCCTCCCGATACGATCACTTCAGCATACTCCAGGTTGAGGTTGGTAGTTTGATCGGTGATGAATTCCACCAGTTGAGCAGCCATCATTTCTGGAGTCACTTCAAAACTTTCTTGGATGATCTCACCCTTGGCTTTTGGATTGCGGACAGGGGTTTCAAATACCCGGGGACGGACGGTAGCCATCTGAGGGGTGTGGTCCTTGCAAACGATAGTGGCGATTACGTTGCCGCCAAAGGCAGGCCGGGTGGCCAGTAAAAGTTTCTTCTCGATCTTGCGGAATGGACCCATTTCCAACTTGGTGCAGTCCGCGGTCAGGCCCGTTTTTAGTGAGGTGGCCACCGCTCCGGCCAGGTCACGGCCCAATGTGGTGGCGCCGATCAAAAAGACTTCCGGTTTATATTTTTCAACCAAATGGGTGAGGGCTTCAGTATAGGGCCGATTGAGATAATGCTCAAAGGCGGGATCGTCAATATGGTAGATCCGTTCCGCGCCGTACATCAAGGCTTCCTTGGCAACATTATCAACATCATGTCCCACCAGGATGCCTTCCACAACGGCTTCTTCGCCGCTGGCTTTCAATTCATCTGCAACTTCAGAGACCAGGCAGTTTGCAACTCCGAGCAGCTCGGCTGCTACTGGATGCATTTCCCCATGGTTCTGTTCAATAAATACCCAAAATCGTCTGGTCATTGTTGATCCTCCAATAAAGCGGCCACGGATGTGTTAGAGAGCATCTTTCCCAGAGCCGCCTCTACAGCGCCGGCCAGCCCGTTTTCTTC
>Ga0209013_10004588_pt1 | contig 12080 bp, 10 predicted proteins | sample Cruoilmetagenom2_FD_187291 | JGI IMG/M metagenome (GOLD analysis project Ga0209013, IMG submission 187291) | Oil polluted marine microbial communities from Coal Oil Point, Santa Barbara, California, USA - Sample 2 (SPAdes) (version 2) | ecosystem: Environmental > Aquatic > Marine > Oil seeps ...
CCGGAAGAAAAGCGCATGGCTGTAGGTGAGACGTTCATCAGGGTATTTGAAGAAGAGGCCAGGGAACTCAATGCAAGATACCTTATCCAGGGTACTATTTACCCAGACAGGATCGAATCCGAAGGCGGGATTAAATCTCACCATAACGTTGGTGGATTACCATCAGTCATCGATTTTGATGAAATAATTGAGCCCGTCTCTGAATTGTATAAAGATGAGGTAAGGGAAGTGGCCCATGCCCTTGGACTTCCCGACGAGATCTCAAAGAGAATGCCCTTCCCAGGGCCGGGTCTGTCTGTAAGGATAATCGGGGAAGTTACCGAAGAAAAATTAGCTGCTGTCAGGGAAGCAAATGCTATTGTAGAAAATGAACTGCTTGAAAAGTTCAAACCCTGGCAGACATTTGCAGCCTTGCTTGGAAAAGGGACCGGAGTGAAAGGTGACCAGCGTATCCATGGCTGGATCATAGCAGTGCGTGCAGTGGAATCCAGGGACGGTATGACTGCTGTACCTATGGAACTCCCGTGGGAAACATTGAAAAAAATTGAATCACTAATAACCAGTGAGATTCCGGGTGTTGCCAGGGTAGTCTATGATATTTCACCAAAACCTCCGGCTACTATTGAATTTGAATGAACGACCAGACATATTGAACTGATTGAAACATATACAAGTACACAGGAACCGGTCGTATCAGGTAACCTCATATGAAAGAATTGACAGGGTGCCATTCAACCGGGCTGGAAACATAGCTGATATGTATATTCCATGAAAGATAACATTTTGAGTGTTTTACCGTGAAAATAAAGCGATATTCTCCTGACATACCAGTAGCAGTCTGGAACGGACACGACCTCCATGATGGGAGAGCCGTTGGTTCATTAACTGTGATCTTTCGTACCATCGGATGCTACTGGAGTCGTAAAAACGGGTGCACAATGTGCGGATATTTCAATGATGCTGCATATGAACCTCCCCTGGAAAGTGACCTTCTGTCCCAGCTTGACCATGCCCTGGGGAAAATGGTAACCGGAACATCCCTGCTAAAGATCTTTACCTCTGGCAGTTTTCTTGATGAAAGGGAGGTATCCCGGGAAGTAAGAAATGCGATGATGGAAAAGATAGGAAAAGCTGGTTCTATAAAAAAGGTCATGGCAGAGACCAGGCCCGAGTTCGTGAATGAAAAAATTCTTGGCACCATTCTTTGCATACTTGAAAAATATGACATTAAATTCGAGGTCGCAATCGGACTTGAGACCAGCAGTGATACCATACGAAAGGACTGTATAAACAAGGGTTTTACTTATAATGACTTTACCAGGGCATCAGAGATAGCGTCAAAGATGGGAGTATCCATCAAAGCGTACTTGCTGTTAAAACCCCCATTCCTGTCTGAGAAAACAGCAATCGAGGATGCCCTTATCTCAATATCAGATGCAGCGCCGTATGCCACTACAATCTCCCTGAACCTGACCAATATCCAGAAAGGTACACTGGTTGAAGAACTGTACAACCATAGGGATTACCGGCCTCCATGGCTTTGGAGTGCTGTATTTGTTCTTAGAACTGCAAAGGAGAAATTCCCGGAACTTACATTAGTATCTGACCCGGTAGCTGCCGGTACGAAAAGGGGACCACATAATTGCAGGAAGTGTGACAGGGATGTTGCCCAGGCACTGCGTGATTTTTCCATCACCCAGGACATTGAGGCATTGTCCTGGCTTGACTGTGAATGTTACCCATTATGGGAAAAAGTGGTTGAACTGGAAGATTATGCCTTCGGCTCTTTCCTGGTAAAATAAAAATATAAAAAAAAGAGAATTCCGGTAAATACCGGAACATCGGTTTGTTGCTTAGTACTTCAGATCAAGAACTTAATAAGATCTTTACTGAGCCGGGTCTCCATACCAAGGCGGTCCAGTATCTCATCATTGGAGTTTCCTTCCTTCCTGAGATCCTCTATGCGGTCGAATATCTGTGGTTTGATCTCATAGTATTCATTGATGTCCTTCCTGTGGCCCCATACATCACCTTCTAGAAGGGCAATACTCTGCATATCAAGGAACATCTGGATGGATTTGGATATTGTCTTGTTATACGAACTTGGTATATGAATTGCCTTTAGGTTATTGCATGTCTGTACAAGCGTGAAAATATCCTTGTTAGACGGCCTAAATGCCAGATGGACAATCTCCTCTTCACCGATAGTGCTTATTTCATCTTTTGAACTTACGACTCGAATTTTCATTTTATGTCACCTACACTTTTTACCATTACGATTGTAAATAATTAGTTACACGGTTATGAAATGCATATGTCAACAAATTATTTAAATATTCTCCATTATAATAATATTTTCAGCGATAATTATATTTATCTATTTAAATTTGTTTCCTGCTGCATAAGTATTACCATTTATTAATTCAATAGTATATAAACAGCTGAAAAGATATGATATGTAGCATTGATGCTGTTATTGAATACTACAAGTTCATCCGTACTTAAAGATAAACCTTTATGATGTTACCTATAATATATAGAAATAATAACATATAAACTATGTATTAACATTTGAGGGTCCTATGTACGATGATATTGGGAATATTTCACGGGCATTACACAGGTACAGGTTCTATTACAAACTGGCAGATTTTATTACGCTAACCCTGTTACTCTATGCCCTGTCATATTATTTCAATGTAGGTTCACTGTTCCCAGAATATATTGAATATTATATTGTAGATGCAATTTCCCTTGACGAGGTACTGGTAATGGCATTATCTATCCTGGTCTCAGCAGTGTTGGTCATTATACTGTACTTAACAAAGCCTGTTATTGACACTATAGGGGTGATCGAATCCAGGTATGAATGGATGCAAGAACGGTTCAAAGCTGCCTACGACACCAGGAATGAGGATAATGTGGTAGCAGCCGACCTCAGGAACCAGGTTACTTTTAAACTAAAGGACGTTGATGTAAGTTCATTCCTTAACAGGCGACATTTGCTTACCAGGATAATGGTGTCTTTCGTGCTGGCAATACTGGTTACCGGACTACTTACCACACAGATTCATGTGGACATTACCCCGGAAGATATTACAGCCCTGATGGATGAACTGGGAGGTAAACTGCCAGAAAGTACTCTTTTATCCAGAGACAACCAGACAAACTCCCCTGGCGAAGGACTGGATGAAGAGACATACGGGGAAACATCTATTGCAAGTATCGAAGGGGAAAATGTTGAACTGTTAATAATTCCTGGTGTTGGGACCTCTGTTACTATACGGCATGCAGGCCATGATGATGAAGTCCAATTCGTCCCATCCCAAACCTATCCCGTGGATGTGGTATCCTCCGATGCTGCTGATGAGAGTTACCAGTTGCTCCAGCAGCTTTCCATACCGGATAAGGACCTGATTAGGGAATATGCCATCCGGCAGAGTCAACAATAATAAAATTGATACATTAAATGAATAATAGAACTGATATATAAAATGAATAATTTGATTAATATATTATGTAAATAAATACAGAATGTAGCGAGGTATCGAATGAACAGAAACACCAAAGACCTGTCAGATACATACTGGCGTTCCAGTGATATATTCAGGTCGATCTTTGACGAGATAGGTAAAGTGATCGTAGGGCAACATGAGGCAATTACACAGATGTTGATTGCCATCCTGTGCGAAGGACATGCCCTTATCGAGAGCAATCCCGGGCTTGGCAAGACACTTACAGTCAATACCATCTCACAGGTACTTGACCTTAAATTCAACAGGATACAGTGCACTCCCGACCTGATGCCGTCTGACATTACAGGCACTTATGTAGTAGAAGAAAGGGGCGGCGGCAAGGAGTTCAGGTTCGAACCCGGGCCGGTATTTGCCAATATCGTACTTGCCGATGAAATTAACAGGGCTTCTCCAAAAACACAGAGCGCACTACTGGAGAGCATGCAGGAAAAACAGGTTACAGTTGGCAATGAAACCTATCGGCTTGATAAGCCGTTCTTTGTACTTGCCACCCAGAACCCAATCGAGATGGAAGGAACATTCCCACTGCCTGAGGCCCAACTGGACCGCTTTTTACTAAAGATCAACCTGGACTATCCCTCGTTTGAGGAAGAAGATGAAATCGTAGAGAGATACACCCGCAACGTGGTTCCCAGCGTTGGCAGAATATTGACAAGGAATAAACTACTTGAACTCCAGACCTTGGTAAGGGATGTACCCATTTCAGGTGAAATGAAAAAGAGAGCCATCAATATTGTTATCCAGACCAGGAAAGATACAGAGTTTATCGAATTCGGTGCCTCGCCCAGGGCTAGTATAGGGCTTATCCTGGCAGCCAAAGCAAGAGCACTGATCAACGATCGCAACTTTGTCAGCGAAGAGGATGTGGTGAATATGGCCTATCCTGTATTAAAACACAGGATCATCCTGAACTTCGAGTCCCAGCGAAAGGGCATAACCCTTGAACATGTGATCGACGGTATCATCAAACATGCAAAAATACTCTAATGAATAAGGTCCGGATCTTTTGACCAACATGATATCGACCGATTTCCTCCGCGAACTTGAACGCTTCTCTTTTGTAGCACAAAAAAGGGTATCCAGCCAGTATACAGGAGCCCGGCGTTCCACTAAGGTGGGAAGGGGCACAGATGCATATGGTTTCCGTGAATATGAAAGAGGAGATGATTTTAGGACAATAGACTGGAAGGTATATGCACGAACCGAAAAGCTGTATGTCAGGCAGTTCGAGGAATACCGGGACCTGGTCACACATATCCTGCTTGATACCAGCGGCAGCATGGATTATCCTGCCGAAGGGTTGAATAAATACGAATATGGTGCCATGCTGGCACTGGGATTTGCTTACCTGGTCATGAAGGATAACGAAAAGTTTGCCATATCCACTTTCACTGACGATATCAATATATCCAAACCGGGTAGGGGAAGGGTGAACCTGCTGGCCTCGATCGACCATTTGAATACCACCAAACCCGGCGGTTACACAGGACTTAACGAGCCAGTACAACAGTACAGCAGTGTTATCAAATCAAAATCCAGGGTCATTATCATTTCTGATTTTCTTGCACCATTGGATGATATCAAGCCTGCCCTATACAGAGTGGGACGGCATGACCTGATCATTATCCAGGTGCTGGACCCGGGAGAAATAGAACTGAAAGAACTGGGAGCTGTCAAACTGCGTGACCTTGAGACTCATGAGCAGATGTTCACAGATGTCAATACTGGCTTCATTTTAGAATATAGCAATGAACTGCAATCCCACAATGCTGCCTTGAAATACGAGTGCGACCGGCTGGGTGCGGATTTTTTTACCTTCATGACCGACCTGCCCATCCTTGAGGCTATTTACAGGACCATCCACGGGAGATGATATTGTTGGCTGCCATTCCTGAGATCCTGTTTTCAAATCGGCTGGCACTGCTGGCACTGGCCAGTGTAATTCCGTTGATAATCCTCTACCTGCTGCGCCCAAGGACGATCAATCTTGATATACCATCCCTGCTGTTCTTCTTAAAACGTGAGCAGCAGCGCAATAAATTATCACTGCTGCTAAGAAAGCTCATCCGTGACCCGCTGTTTTTTGTCCAGCTGCTCGTACTGGTACTGTTAAGCCTTGCCGCTGCCGCCCCCTATATCATGGAGGAAAAAGAATCTGGCCAGCATACGGTTATCGTTATAGACAACTCGGCCAGTATGCAGGCAGGCGGCAGACTGGATGAGGCAAAAACCCTGGCAGCAGATAGGCTATCGGCTGTGAACAGCGTGGTATGGGCACAAAATGTTCCCGTAATGGCCTTAAAAAAAGGTGACAAAACCCGGGCAAAGGAGGTCATAGCCTTAACCCCCCAGCGGGGGATACGGGCAGATATCGCCGCTGCCATAACCTATAGCCAGCGGCTGGCAGGACCGGGAGGGACCGTGATTGTATTCTCTGACTTTGCCGCATGGAGCGGGGATGACCCGCTGGTGGCAAAGGGTCTGGCAGAATACAACGGTGTAAGAGTGGAGTTTGTACAGGTGGGAGGGAAGAGTAATAATGTAGGTATTGTTAATGGTTGGCTTGAAGTGAAGGATGGGGTATACAACCTGAACCTGGTTGTTAAGAACTTCAACGACCGAAAGGCTACGGTGTCACTGGATATCAAGACAGGGAATGAACAAAGAGGCGGTACCCTCAGCATCCCTGCCGGCAGTACCCGTGCATACATTGTGCAAAACCTGGAAACCGGAATAACCGAAATTTCCATCACGGGCGGCGGTGTGTTGAATATTGATGATACTGCTTATGTTTATATCCCGGTGGCCGCCAGGGGCCGAGTCTTGATGGTAGATACAAGGAAGCAGATTGCCACCAGGACTCCCACAATGACTGCCCTGGAGTTGTTACCCGAAGATGTTGAATACAGTTCATCCCTGCCGCCGGACCTGTCCGGTTATGGCATTGTTATTTTGGGAATGGTGGATAATAATTCCCTGGGTCCTGACCCTGCGGCCATCCTTGGCGGGTTCGTAGACGGTGGGGGTGTGGTGATCGCCACTGCATCGCCGGGCCTGGCGCATATAGAAGGCGGTTTGTTACCCATTACGATTATAGACATATCAAATGAGACTGACCTGAAGCTGATCATGGAGAACCCGATAACTGCCGGCATCCCGGTGACGGACCAGAAGGTGGTATACCATATCATGGGAGCTGCGCCCGAAGAGGTTACTGTGTTGATGGAAGCTTCTGACAAATCACCTATGCTTTCTTACCGCAGGCATGGTGAGGGAACTGTTGTTTACCTGGGGTTGAATGATGTAACAGGCGATGATGCCTGGTCAGGGTTTGCAGCCATGCCGCAATTTCCCATCTTCTGGAAGCAGATGCTTAACTGGCTTGGAGGCACTGACATTAGCGAGCACAATGTCAGGACCGGCACTGTTATCAGGATGTCTTCCATCCAGTCAATTACCAATCCCGACGGCACCACTCTTACTTCATCCAGCCTGTGGGTAGACCAGGCCGGGTTATACCATGTCGGTCCGCAGGTGATAGCTGCAAACCTGTATGATGCCCGTGAATCTGATGTGAATGAATTTTCCCTGGATGCAAGTACGCTCACCAGCAGGTACACCGAACGACCGGAAGTTGTCCTTGAGGAAGTGAAACGAGATATTACTCCATATCTTATCTGGGTGGTACTGGGACTGATCATACTTGAACTTATTATTATCAAGCGCAGGAGGGAGTTGTCATGACAGACTCTGTCCCGATAGCCTTTGAGAATCTTGAATACCTGCTGGGTGTGCTCCCTGTCATTATCATTGGCTGGGTGCTGATACATAAAGGGGCCAGGCGCAGCCTGATACTGAGCCGGATAATAATTGTATCCCTGCTGGTAGTTGCACTAGCCGGGCCGTATGATCCGGTGACTGTGACCGAGATCAATGAAACACCTACCATTACGGTGCTTTCCGACGAGACTGATAGTATGGATATATTCGAAAGTGGTACGGCACAGGAGATATTTGATAAACTGCAGGATACCACTCCTGCCAGGATGGAGAAGATTCGGGGTTTACGGTCTGATATAGGTGATGAGATACTGGCATCATCCACTGGTGATGACCATATTATAGTGGTTTCTGACGGGAACAATAACTTTGGCAGCGACCTGATTGAGACAATTGATTTTGTTTCTGACACGGGCACAGTCGTATATGCCGTGACCCAGACACCAGAGGAGAATGATCTGAGTGTGGAAATTACGGGTGCCAGGACAGCGGTGCTTGGGAACGAGAACACGTGGGGTGTGGAGGTCAGGCAGGCTCTGGCCGATGCAAACTATAAACTGTCCATTGAGGTGGATGGCAGTCCTGTGTCAAGCCGGACTATGACCCAGACCACTTCTATAAAGATTGCAGGTTTCTCAAGTACATTCCAGTCGCTGGGACCACATTTGATAACTGCCAGGATATCCTCTGGTGATGATATGCGGGCACAGAACAATGTATTCAGCAAGACCATATATGTAGTACCCAAACCCAGGATCTTATTGGTCACATTAGATACTGATTCACCTCTGCACCAGATACTCAGGAGCCAGTATAATTTGGACACCGTTTCTGTACTGGAAGCAAATAAACTGTCTGATTATAAGGCTGTAGTGCTGGACAACCTTAATGATGGGCGCATATCTGCCACTGCCGTTAAGGAGCTTAGAGAGTATACAGCCAGCGGTGGCGGGCTGCTAGTGGTTGGGGGCGATAATAGTTATGACAATGGGGATTATCTTAATTCCAGTTTTGAGACCATCCTACCTGTGGAATCATATGCTAGCACCTATAAGGGCAGTGTAAATGTGGTTATATTGTTTGATTTAAGTGGATCTACAAGATTCGAATATCCTATTGTTACAAATCGTACAACAGATCGTTATGGAAAAGTCGAACGCACTTATGGTGGGGAATCAATACTGCAATTTGAAAAGGCAATAGCCCTTGATCTATTGAGCCAAATGGGAAGGGATACGAACGTGGGATTGGTTGCTTTCGGAACAAATGTGGGAGATTTAACAAATGGGATGATACCATTATCTAGCAAAGTAAACAGAGAATATTTAATAAATATCACAGAAACGCTGGAAACTGGTTATGGAGAATCTACTTCATACTATAATGGACTGCAAATGGCTGATAAATTACTTGCAAATACTAGCGGTGAAAAAAATGTAATACTAATTTCAGATGGTGTTTTTTCCGGAACTGATGCTAAAAAACAGGAGACCTATGATTTAGCAAAATCAACTGCTATCGTGATGATTAATCGTGATATTAAGATTTTTTTTGTTGAAATACTTCAAAGTCCTACGCATCCTTTTGAGATATTATCAGCAGAAGTGGGCGGTGAGTATAAACCAGTTGAGAAAGGTGAAGGTCTTGATCTTAAATTAGGCAAGGAATCACCTGATGTCCCTATATATGGGGATGATATGTTTTTTATTGTTGAACTGGACGAAGAACATTTTATTACTAAATATCTAAACATCTCGGGCAGCATCTCAGGTTACAATGACGTGACCCAGAAGGTAGGCGCCCGCCGGCTGGTCACTACAAGCATGGGCAAACCCGTGGTCACAACATGGGAGTTCGGCCTGGGACGGGTGGTAAGCCTCAGTTCGGATAACGGCTACCAGTGGGCTGGTGCACTGTACTCGGGAGAGAATGCCCGCCTGCTGCCAAGTATGATCAACTGGGTTGTTGGTGACCCCAGGCCAGAAGACGGTATTGTGGTCTATTCGGGTGATATGAACCTTGGCTCCCCTGGAACCGTTATTATCCGGAGTGATGAAATGCCTGACGTGGTATTTGGAGGACAGGATGTGCCGGTCAGCCAGACCGGGGAACGTACTTACGAAGGAGTGATAGAACCCGATCTCATCGGTCTGTTCAACCTGGAAGTATCGGCCGGTGGTGTTACGGTTGAAGATACGGCTGCTGTAAACTATCCTCTGGAATACAGGGATGTGGGCAACAATCCCGATTTCCGGGAAGCTGTGTTGCGTAATGGTGGCGGGTTCTACGATGTTGACCAGGCAGGATCACAGCTGTTTAGCGATATCAGTAAGAATTCTATCATGACCACTGTGGAACATGTGAGCTTGAGCTGGATGTTTTTGATCACTGCACTGCTGGTCTTCCTGGGAGAAGTTATTCTGAGACGGGCAAAGGGTATTATTGATATCAAGACGAGGCGCAAGGGTAGGACACAGTGATGATTGAAGCTGAGGAAGATCGGCCAGAGGATATGCGAAATAAATTCGGATGTATACCATGGCAACAATGTTGTCTATTTAAGTACCAATGTTACTATCATTGTAATAAGAGCCTAGAAAATAGAGCATTGAACTACGCCCTCCCACCTCTGGCTGGATATAGTGATGGGGGAGAAGGTGAATTATGGGAAGTTTAGGAATCTGCTCGATGATGGGAAAACAATCATCGGCAGCTCAGGGTACTAAGATAGCTAATAATTGGAGATAACACGATGCTTAACTCATTGGAAATCAAGAACTTCAGGATATTGGAGGACTTTAAGGTCTCCAAGCTTGGGAGAGTCAACTTAATTGTCGGAAAGAACAACTTGGGAAAGAGCTCCGTGTTGGAGGCGCTACGTATCTATGCAGGTAATGCTCAGCGCGAATTGCTTGAACAAATAGCCGCAGGTCATGATGAAAAATATCCCCTGAGAAAAACAGAACAAATCGAATCCGATATACAGCTTCCTTTCGAGGACTTCTTTGTCGGCAGGCAGTTCCCTCAAGACGAAACACTTGCGATCAGTATTGGTGAATTTGCGTCAGGTGATGATGCGCTACGAATAGAGCATGGATTTCTTTTTGAGGAGGAAAAGGTTTTAAAAGACGATTCAGGAGAAATTGTAGAAAGAAGTACCAGTATGCGTCGCGTGCCAAAAGATTCACTCGATAAATTATCGCCGGAGATTATCAGTCATGCGCTTTTTGTAACCAAAAGGAAGCGTTCATTTCCTCCAATCCGGCTGGATAAGTACATACCCCCTTTCAGAATGGAGATTTCTGGAACATTGCCTTGCAGCGTGATTCCGACTCAGTTTATTTCAATCGATGATCTGGCTGATGAATGGGATAAGATTGTCTTCACTGAACATGAAGACGTAGTCAGGGATGCTTTGCGAATTATTACGCCAGAGTTCGAGAAACTGACTTTTGTTCGCAATACCAATGACAATATAGTTTCACGCCGGATTTTTCGTCGTTCTGCCAAGGTGAAACTGTCTGACTCACCGCTTCCGGTGCCCCTCAATAGTTTAGGAGACGGCATGTTGCGGGTGTTGCAATTAGTGCTGAAGGTTTTTCCGGCGAAAGGCGGGTTCTTGCTGATTGATGAATTTGAAAACGGACTTCATTTTAGTGTTCAGGAAAAGGTGTGGGCACTGTTGTTCGAGATGGCACAGAAACTTGATATTCAAATATTCGCCACTACTCATAGCTGGGACTGCATCGAGAGTTTCGCCAAAGCGGCTATCGCTCGCAAGGATGTTGAAGGCGTGTTGTTCCGGGTTGGTCGGAGCGTTAAGGAAAGTAATCAAGGCAAAGTGATTGCGATTGTCTTTGATGAGGACGCACTTTACAACATTACTCAAGCTGATGTTGAAGTGCGGTGATGGCAATGGCCGACCGTAAGCTACTGGTTGAAGGTGAGGCAGACCGAAGTTTCTTTGAGGAGGTTTGTAAAACTTTGGGGCTGCATGACATCGTGACAGTTGCACCACCAAAAGATATTGGGGGTTCCCATAACTCTAAAGAGGGTGTGTTCAATCTTCTCCCTTATCTGCTAAATCAACTTGGTGATGCACAGATTACACGCCTTGCTGTTGTTGTAGATGCTGATAGTGAAGACAATGGTGGTGGATACCAGCGTGCAATTGGTAGGGTTACAGAAATCGTGGAACCGTATGGCTTTACTTTGATACCCAATCCAGTTGGCGGCGTTCTCTTTCAGCACGACGACGGCTTGGCAGATTTTGGACTGTGGGTGATGCCAAACAACTGCGATGAAGGCATGTTAGAAGACTGGATAAAGAGTTGTGTCCACCCGGATGAAAATCAACTTTTTGCACATGCTGAGACTGTGGTGGACACATTGCCACAGAAAAAGTTCAAATCGATACACATTAGTAAAGCAGAAGTAGCTACGTGGCTGGCTTGGCAGAAACAACCCGGACATGGGCTTTATCGTGCCGTTGAAGATCAACTGATTGATACGAACAGTGCGTTGTTTCTGAAATTAAATGATTGGCTTACTCACATCTACTGTTTAGAGGATATATAAGCACAAGGATATCTCCCCACTGAGATGGGAACAGCTTACTCCCCTAAAGAGGGGGCACAAAGGGGCAATTGGAACAAGACCGTGATAATTTGATCCTGATGATATTGATCTTGTAGTTGAGCATGGTATGGAAGAGCTTATTAAACATCGTATTGAACGGCTTTTTAATGAAGCATTCAGTCAAAA
>Ga0209013_10004589_pt1 | contig 12079 bp, 12 predicted proteins | sample Cruoilmetagenom2_FD_187291 | JGI IMG/M metagenome (GOLD analysis project Ga0209013, IMG submission 187291) | Oil polluted marine microbial communities from Coal Oil Point, Santa Barbara, California, USA - Sample 2 (SPAdes) (version 2) | ecosystem: Environmental > Aquatic > Marine > Oil seeps ...
CGGGCGGCGGGGTCGTATGACCCATTCGTGTATTCATTCGCCATCCCGCGGGAATGGTTCAACCGCTATGCATACGTCTATTCAGACAGCATGTTCGCCGATCTGCAAAGACCCTATCCAGCGACCACTTCGGCCCATTCAAGTGTCAACTGACCATCTCAACAATGACTCAAGTCAAGTCGTCGGCACGACCGCTGCCAACGTTGTCACCGGTTGGGTCTTGCGAGGGTTGGTTTGTCGCGACACGGGGGCAGCGCAAGGCGACGGTGAAGCTTGTGGAACCGCTATGTCGCGTTGCTATTAAAATTGCAAGGGCCCAACGCGGTTGATGCTTGCATGCTGTGCCGCGTCACGGTCGATCGGCGGATATTCCAATTCATCGACGGACCCAGTTCGACCGTGGGGCTTCCACCTTTACAATGCAATCTTTCCGGGCGCGTAGTACAGTCTTCTTCACGTTCTGAGCAACAAGCAACGCGGAACGCCCCACCGAACAAGCAAAGCACGAGCAGGGTTGATGCCGGACGACAACACCGACAATATAGATGATCACCAAACAGCCAACAATCGACCGGACACAAGACCCGATCTCCAACGCACAAACGAGCGACCTTTTGTTGTGGCGCCAGACACTGATTTGCACAAAATTGTGGTGGTCGGTGGTGGTGCCGGTGGTCTGGAGCTTGTCACAAAACTCGGCGACAAGCTTGGCCGCAAAGGCAAGGCACACGTCACGCTTATTGAGCGTTCTCGCACCCACATCTGGAAGCCTTTGCTGCACGAGATCGCTGCGGGAAGCATGGATGTTGCACGCCACGAACTAAGTTATCTGGCCCAGGCTCATTGGCACGGTTTTCAATACCGCTATGGAGAAATGATCGGCCTCGATCGCGAGAAGCGGCTGGTTCACTGCGCCGCAACTTTCGACGAGGAGGGCCGGGAGATCACGCCGCCTCGGTCATTTCCTTATGACACACTGGTGATCGCGATCGGATCGGTTTCGAACGACTTCTCGACGCCAGGCGTCCAAGAGCATGCGATCATGTTGGACACACCGGAGCAAGCAGAACGCTTCAACCGGCGGCTCGTCAATGCATGCCTCCGCGCGAACACACATCCCGATCCAATCGAGCCCGGGCAGCTGCATGTGACGATCATCGGTGCTGGTGCGACCGGCACAGAGCTATCAGCAGAACTGCATCGAACGGCGCGCGGGGTTGTCGCTTTCGGATTGGACAAGGTTGATCCGGAACGCGATATCAAGATTACTCTGATTGATGCAGCACCCCGGATTCTACCTGGGCTCCCGGAACGTCTATCCGAAGCGACCGCAAAGATACTCGAAGATCTTGGCGTTGAGATCCTCACCAACGCGCGCGTCACGAAGGTCACCGAGAAAGGTGTCACGCTGGAAGCCGGCCAGTTCATTCCGTCGGCCCTTGTAGTTTGGGCTGCAGGCGTAAAGGGGCCGAACGTGTTGACCCATCTCGACGGTCTCGAAACGAGCTCCGCGAACACCTTGGTTGTTGAGGACACGCTGCAAACAACTCGCGACGACGACGTATTCGCCTTTGGGGATTGCTGCTATTTGGTGCCGGAAGGTCAAACGGAGCCGATCCCACCACGTGCCCAAGCCGCCCATCAGCAAGCGTCACTTCTCTTCAAGCAGATAAAACGGCGACTTTCCGGTCAGCCGCTCAAGCCGTTTGTTTATCGAGATTTCGGCTCGCTCGTTTCGCTCGGTGACTATTCGACGGTTGGCAATCTAATGGGATTTGTTCAGGGGCGTTCGATGTGGGTCGAAGGCCTGTTTGCAAAGATCATGTACCGCTCTCTCTACAAGATGCATTTGAAGGCGCTGCATGGAGTATCGAAGGTCGGTATGGATACACTCGCAAGGTCTATAACCCACCAGACCGAACCGAAGGTGAAATTGCATTAGGTGACGCGATTATCGAGCGCCGCGCCAAATTCAAGACACAAGAATCGCAATTATGTGGACGAGGGGAAAGGAGAAATTGCAGCGACGACACGCTTGCCGTGTCGCAAGAACTGAATGTGAAGGGGGAACTTCCCATGGACGAGGGGACTACTTTTGTTGCTTTGATTGTTGGCTGGGGTTTGATTTTACCAGCTGTCGGCGCATCCACGGCGCTGGGGTACTTTAAGGGTTGGCCGCTCCTGTCAACGGTTTGGTTCGGTGCGGTTATTGGGGTATTCGTAAACGCGCTAGCGCTCGAAGCTCTGCCACCCGCGACAGCGAAGATGGTGTTCTCATCCTACGCCGCGGCGCTTGGTTTCATCCTCATCGCTGGGGCATCCTACAAGGCGCTCAGGGCGAAGAGTGGCAATCGAGGCTTATAAGAGAACTGTCCGACGGACTGAGTAAAGAAGAGGCCCCGGGGCTAATCTCGGGGTCCCTTTAGTTTTGCAGTGTCGCAGAAGCCGAACGGGGCCGAGACCACACTGCTGCTGTTTTGCTGGCTTGCGCCAGCAAGCGTACAGCCTATTCCAATCGGACGGTAGATAGAGCGCGTTCGTTCACGTGCGTTGCGCCGCTACGTGTCGGCCTAGAACGGACTTTGACCAAAAGGTGCTGTTCGGCTCCTATTACAGGTATGTGCGCAGCCAAAACCGGAACGCAAAAAAAACAGACCAAGTTAACTCCAGAGGCAGCTGTAGATCAGCTCGAAGAGCGCTATCAGCATGCGGTAGCGGCTCTTGAAACAGCCTTCGATGAATACCTGCATCGGTCCCGGCCGCCTTCAGCCAAAGAGCGATTGGCATTCCATTACCCCCTGCTGCGCGTGCTGTACAACGACGTTCCCGAGCCGCCGCCATTAAGCAGGCGTGCTTTCGCCAAGTTGCAGAGACCGGGAGTCTATGAGACGACCATAACGCATCCCGCTCACTTTCGAGATTACCTCCTGGAGCAGCTTCGGCCTTTGGTTGCGGAATACGGTGCCGAGATCGAGGTCACGGCAAGCGATCAGGAAATTCCCTACCCCTATATATTAGAACGCACCCAGGAAGTTGCTGAGGCTGGCGTCAATGCCGGCGAACTCGCCCGTTACTTCCCAACGCCAAATCTTGCTCTTGTCGGTGATCAAATTGCCGACGGTCTTGTGAGCCTAGAGCCTGGCACCTCATCTCCGCTGGCGCTGTTTGATGCGGTACGCGTCGACTTTTCTTTACGGCGGCTGGTTCACTACACGGGTAGCGATTGGCGCAATACACAGCGCTGGTTGTTGCTCACCAACTATCACCGATACGTCGATCAATTCGTGCGACTAGCCATCGAGCAGCTTCAATCTGGTGGGCCATTCGAGCGGCTAGTATTACCTGACAACATAACGGTCGATCGCGGCACGCCGACCGAAGAGGCTGAGAGAAGCATTGCCGCCTCGCAGTGGCAGAAGTACCAAATGCCCGCCTACCACCTTGTTGGGGCGGGTGGCGAAGGCGTGACGCTGGTCAATATTGGAGTCGGCCCGTCGAACGCTAAGAACATTACGGATCACTTGGCGGTCTTGCGCCCACACTGCTGGTTGATGGTGGGCCACTGCGGTGGACTACGCGAAAGTCAGTCGATTGGAGACTACGTTCTCGCTCACGCTTATCTACGCCAAGACCGGATACTTGACGCCTTGGTCCCGCCTGAGGTGCCAGTTCCTGCACTAGCGGAGATTCAGGTCGCGTTGCAGGATGCAGCAGCGACCGTGACCGGTCAACGCGGCGACGCATTGAAGCAGCGTCTTCGTACTGGCACCGTTGTCACCAATGACGACCGTAACTGGGAATTACAATTTGCCCAGCAAAGACGCCAAATCAACATCTCGCGTGCGATAGCGGTCGACATGGAATGCGGCACAATCGCAGCGCAGGGATTTCGCTTGCGCGTGCCGTATGGAACACTGCTGTGCGTCTCGGATAAGCCTCTACATGGCGAGATCAAACTACCCGGCGCAGCCAATGCTTTCTATGAGACGGCCGTAGCGCAACATCTTGAAATCGGTCTGGAGGCCATCGCGTTGCTTAAGATGCGGCTCGATACGCTGCATTCCCGCAAGCTGCGGTCCTTCGAGGAACCACCATTCCGTTGATCGTCGAAGGAGCGCATTTCGATGCGGAGCTGTACACACTAGGGATAAGGGTTCGCGTTCAGCCCGAACAAAAGTGGGAGCACGACACCTTGCCTGTCATCTAGGGTGGCCGCCCAACTGTCGACTATGGATGCTCTGGCACGAGCCGTAACAGTGTTGAGGTCTGAGTTGAGTAAGTACCTCCTTGAAAGCCGCGAGGGTGAAATTGAGCGCTTAGCCATCCAGAGCGCTGCCATGGCGCCAGAGACAATCCGAATGCTTGAACTTGTTGGGATTGAGCCAGGATGGACCTGCCTTGATATTGGATGCGGCCCCGGTGGCATCACCGATTTGCTCAGCGACAAAGTCGGAGCAAGCGGCAGCGTAACGGGACTGGATATGAACGCCGGCTTTCTGGAGCATGCCCGGGCAACAGCTCCACCAAATGTCGCGTTCGTTGCTGGCGACGCCTGCGGGTCGGATCTCCCAACAGGAAGCTTCGACCTGGTTCACATGAGGTTCGTTGCAAGCCCGACTGGCGACGTGGAGCGATTGCTTGCGGAAGCTATCCGGCTAACGCGTCCCGGGGGTATCGTTGCCCTACAGGAGCCTGACGGAACAAGCTTGAATTGCTACCCACCAAATCTGGCGTGGGACAAACTCAAGGCCGCTCTTCTCGGCGCCTTCAACGGTGTTGGTGCCGATCCAGAACTCGCGAAGCGCCTGTATCATGCTGTGCGTCAGACGGGGCTGTCGGAAGTCCAACTTCGGACATTCATCGTCGGTGTTCGCGCAGGGGATCCGCTAGTCGACTATCTACCCTCGACGGTTGAGTCTCTTCGTAGCACCGTATTCAAGCTTGGTTTGCTTTCCCCTACTAAATTGCCAGGCCTGCTTGCCGAATGCCGCAACCATTTACAGCAACCGGACACCTCCTTCACGATGTTCACGGTTGCTCAGGTGTGGGGGCGAAAGGCACTATGAACCATCGGCGCCGCAATCAGCTCAAGCCTGCAGTTCAGCCAGCAGCTCTGCGAGCAGTTCCATGCCAGCGCCCCAACCCTTGTCCATGCCTTTGAGCGCGGCTGCAAAACAGGCAATTTCAGAATCGCTCGCCTCATGCGGAACCCAGGTCAGGCGCATCTTGGTCTGAGCACCATCTTGTTCAAACGTCACCGCCGTCAGAAGCACCCGCGGCCAGTCCTCCATCATGGGATTTGAAATGATATTCCAGTCCGCATCTGAAACAGAGTGCAGCCAGGCCAGCCGCTCGGGCGGACTGACTTCGGTGTATTCAACCCGTTGATAGTTGGACTTGTCGCCCCATTTCATTTCTCCGAGCCATAGTCCGCCGGGCTTTACGTCCAGGCGGTGGATAATCGTCTCCACCTTCGGACCGTACCAGCGCGGTAACAACTCCGGATCGGTCCAAGCCTTCCACACCAGCCCACGCGGTGCATCAAATACCCGCTCCAGCACATAAGTCGGCAAATCACTCATTATCGACCCTCGTGGTCTCAGCTTTTTTCAATTCATCCAACAGGCCATCGGTTTGATCGAAACTCGACGGCCAAAACTGTTTGAACTCTTCGAGCCAACTCACCGCCGCCGCCATCGGCTCTGCCTTCAGCCGCGCCGGTTTGCGCTGTTTATCGACATCCCGCTCGATCAATCCCACCGGTTCTGCGGTTCGCAGATTTCGGTTATACGAAATATCGCGTAGGTAATGCAGCGTAGGTCAGGCTGATATGAAGCAATGTATAATTGTAGCCCCTGGGTTCTTGGTAAGTTTGATGCCAGCGCTCCAGCCGGTCGCTGCAGAGATACCATCGAGCTCAGCAGCAAGGAATACTACGATGTCACTTGACGAAGAAAAGAGTCTGTCAAGGCGCTCACTTGAAATGTGGTCGAGCACGAGCACGGACAAGCCCGAAGAGATCTTCGCAGCCAGCTACATCAACCATCAAGAACCGAACGCTGAAGGCGGTGTGAAGTCCGTTGGCCTGGATGGCTGGAAAGAAATTGTTCGCGACAATCATCGTGCGTTCTCGAATTTCCAGGTACGTATTTTGAAGCAGATCGCCGAAGACGAACTCGTCGCTACGCGATGGCAGTTTTCGGCAACACACACTGGTATGTACCTAGGGCATCCCGCGACAGGAAGGCACGTGAATTGGACGGGCGTGCAGATCGACCGTTTCGAGAATGGCAAGATTATTGAGAGTTGGGTTGACTGGGACAAGTATCGCCTCTTTGAGGAGCTCGGGTTTTTGAAATAGCCAGTGGTTTTATCGGTTGATGGAACCGCTTTGGCTTCTCCTCACGAACATATGAAGAGATCCGTCGCCCCCTCGAGCAGTCTTGAAACCATGTGGGTACCAGTGATCCACCACGCGCAAAAAAGCACTGCGCGGACTGTTTGTGGCAACTTGTCCGGCTTCCGTCGGCGCCCACGCTTCTTCGGGCAGAATCGCCGGCGAATGGCCTACATGCCGCGCCAAGCATGACGCTCGGCCCAGGCGTCCAGCCTGCGATTCGTCGCAGCAACCCAAGGGGAAATTCCGACGGCTTCGAAAACGGCTCGTGCCTACTGGCGGCACACCCGAAGGAATGAACTCCCACACGAAAGGCAACTGATTTCGGCTTGGATTGGCTCCATATGGTTCCAATGAGTGGAGCGAATCGGTCATGGTACGGTAACCGCTATATCTGCGGCATGGTCTCATGGGGATAGGAATGAGATTGAGTAGACGATTTGTTCTTCTTGCGATCGGATCGGCCGGCGTCTTTACGAGCGCTGCAGTGACACTGCGGCATCGTCTCACGCGGACAGGAATGAGATTGAACAGACGATTTGTTCTTCTTGCGGTCGGATCGGCTGGCGTCTTTACGGGCGCCGCAGTGACACTTGGGCTCGGTCACTACGGAACTACAAAAGATGAGCCTTTGACGGGGCCACGCCTTGCACATACTCCCCCGAACCATTCAGCTCTCGGCTTTACGCCGTTAGATACGACACGTACCTCCCGTTTCACTTACATGCCATTCAGCGAGGCGCCTCTGTTTTTGCAGCCGCCTGCAGACGAGCCGCTGCGCGGTGCGGAAAAACCAGAGACGTGGTCCACGGAAACGCGACACGAAGCGACCGCGTCAGCAGTAGCCACGAAGCTGGCCCTTGCCGTACCGCGGCGCCCACGTAAGAAGGCTGCATCTCGGCGCACTCGATCGCGACGCTACACACTGAAGCAGCGCCTAACACAGATTTCACCAGAAGCACGAAAGCGCATCGCCAATAAATTTGAAGCTGCGAACGCTGTATGGCCGCCCGCTGCTGTCGGTCTCGTGGCGATCAAGGACGAGAATCTCCTTGAGCTTTATGCGCGGCCGGAGGGTGGCGAGTGGACGTTTATTCATCGCTATCCGGTGCTCGCCGCAAGCGGCGGCGGCGGCCCGAAACTGCGCCGGGGTGACAAACAGGTACCCGAGGGGGTCTATGCCATCACGTTCCTCAACCCCAACAGTCGCTATCACGTCTCACTGCGTGTCAGTTACCCGAACGCCTTCGATCGTAAAATGGCTGCAAAAGATCGCCGCAAGGACCTGGGCGGCGACATTATGATCCACGGCAAGAACTCATCCGCCGGCTGCCTGGCGATGGGCGATGAAGTTGCTGAAGAGCTATTCGTACTAGCAGCAGATGTTGGCAAGCGGAACATCAAGCTTATCATTGCGCCGACAGATTTCCGTAAGAAGGAGATACCGGCCGCTAAATCGGGCCAACCTGGCTGGTTGCCGGATCTTTACACCGAGGTTTCAAGCGCCATGTCGGAATTCAAGGCGCCGCCTGAAGTCAGTCTGCTGACTTTATTGGGGCTCTAAGTTTCAGGCCAGCCTCCTAGCAGGATCCGCGTGAGCATTCACGGGTCAGATAGAGCTGATTTCGTGAGAGGCTATGCGGCTCATGTTAGCCCCTTTGAGGACCCTGCCATCACGGCAGTGACTTGAGATTAAAAATGGGCTGCCGAAGCGACATAGCCGATGCCCACCACATTTCTTGTTCACGACGAAGGATCTGCTAGCATGCGCTTATGGTCTATCATCTCGTAGTTTTGGCAGTGAGCTAGGCGTTATGGCGCTTGCATGGCAGCAAGTATTTTCAAACTACATTGAGTGCGCACACATTAGTCCGCTGGTGCCATCGGCGAAGCGAATTCTGGGACAAATGCTACCCGATAATACAATTGAGATACCAGAGGATAGGGTGCTGATTTCAGCCCGTCTTGTCGCTGTACCCGGCGCCCCAGAGACCACATGGCAGTATATTGATAAAGCTGGATTAATTCTTTGCCAAAGGGGTACGGATACCAGGGTATTCGTTCGTATGATCGGCTATACCCTGCAACAGCCCCCCGCACCACCCAAGCGGCCCGCACACATTGTCGAGGTCGAAGTTGGTGGCAGCTATGATAGCCTCGCACACAGCGGGTTTGAGATAGGCATGTGGTGCAACATCCTGATCGATACCGAAAAGGGTGAATTCCTCAAATAACTAGCCCGACCATATTGTAGGAATTTCAATCCAAAGTTTCCGGGGAACTAATGAGTAGTCACGATCTCCAGGCGCGTTGATCGGAACCGCCCCCGCGCTGAGTTAGAAAAACTGGTACGCGCGTGGACGAGAGTTATCATGGACCACCTGGATTGGTTTGGTGGCAATGCTATTGCTAAACTCGCTCAGCGGCTCGCGCCGCACAATTACCCACGACCAGATCAAGCCCTGAACACGCGCGCCCCGTTGCCAAAGACAATTCTAGAGGGCACGCATTTTGGCGGCCGATAGGCGGGGGGCTCGGCTCGAATGCAATGGAGAAAAGCCCTACAGCCCTACGCGATGGCGAAAGACGCCATCCTGGATCGTCGCCAGGACCTTGATCTTCGAGATCTTGCGTGGAGCAACTTTGCTGATGTGCTGATCGAGAACGACAAGGTCTGCGTTTTTGCCGACTTCGATCGAACTGATCTTGTCACCCGACATCCGATTCTTGCCGGCCTCCAGGAACTCCTTCGACAACTTGAAGTAAAGACCCTGGGCAATGCCTTCGCGACGGCACGGCTCAGCAATTGAGCATTCACCACACAATTTTTCCAGGGCTATGCGGATCTTCTCTTCCGAACTGTACTGCTTGCGGGTCTGGCGGCGGATCTCACGGACGTGTTCTTAGGGCGATGACTGCGGCCCGGATTTCGATTCGCCTCAAAATGTCTCACGAAGGTGTTGTCACATTAAGTCTGATTGACTGGAATTTGCCGACAGCCACTGATTTTGACGCGTGGGATTTCAAAGGCTTAGCCTGCCGGTCGATCGTCCATATTGGGCCAATTTCGCTTAATGTGACAATGCCGTGCCAAAAGCTCTTATCAGTCCATCATGAGGTAACATGAGCATGACCGCTTTGAGAGTTGAAGCAGAAGCAAAAAACTCTGGCCTAGTCTGTTCGCATCACAAGCGCACAATCAGAAGATTCTGTGCTCTTCGGTGAGGGGTTCCAAAACTCGCCACTGGCGATGGAGCGCTACGAGGAGCATAGGTGGCACGTGTTCTGGTGAACCGGAGCAGGCGATGAAAGCCCAAGGGGAAACACGTTGCTCGGTCTCGCCCCCTAAGTCTGGACAACCCGATTGCAGTCAATGATGATTATCTGACTCCGCCACCTTTTGGCAGCAAACACCCCGCAGCTGGAGCACCAGAGAACATGCCTGATTACACTTACGTCACACCACAGGAAGTCCAGCGAGTCTGCCAGGAGATCGGAATAAGGGACTGGACTGATCTAAAAAAAATCGAAGTCGAGGGCCGTGAGGCTGAAATCATTCGAAAGATTGTTGGTGGAGAAGCTCTCAACATACCGCCAGACAATTTCAAGCTCGGCCTTGAGATCGAGCTGGAACACGGTCTCCAGTATGAAGACGCCAACGTTACGAACAACCACCCGATCCTAACGGGGCGAATTGTGCTCGCACACCTTAAGGAGGGGCTCGACTATTACCTCCGTCTTGAATGCATGGAGCTGGAAATGGAGCTCGCTGATGCACTAACGACCAGAAATTTAGAGAAGGCGGTCAAGAAAAGACGCGAGCTAGCCACGGCTAGAGGGAAGCTCGAGGCGCAAGTTCTCCAGCAGCTCCGCTAGCCACTGCAATCGGCTGTTTCAGCCCTCTTGACTGCGCCGATTTCCGCTAAGTGCACATAGCCTTCACTGGACCCTCCAGTTTAGCCCGCAAGCCGCTCGTCCGCTGCTTGCCGCTGTTCGCCGCCAGCACTCACAGGACAGGTTGAGCTGACGGGGAACATGCTGGATCACATCGACCGGGAAGCGATGTCGACAAAAGGAAGGACTGCTCATCGGACGTTGATAGAACACGGCGCCAAACCAGCTTTGGCAAACTGACTTCACGCATCTGAAGGTCGCAGGGTGGGGATGGTTCTACCTGTCGACGATCCTGGATGACTTCTCGCGCTACATCGTTGCCTGAAAACTCTGCTCGACGATGAAAGCCAGCGATGTCACCGACACGCTGGAGATGGCACTGGCAGCCTCGGGGCTCGATCGTGAATGGATCGGAGAGTTTTCGGGTTCCCTCCGGAATCTCTGGAGACGAATTTATTTTCTCACTTCAGGAAGCGGAAAACTGGCTGATCAACTTTGAAAAATTGACATCTCGCAACTAGTGGCCTGCCACCCGTTCTTTGCCCGCATGACCATGCCGAACAGGTCGTGGGACCCTCCAGGCAAGCACTTTTCTCCTAGAAGTTTTGCCGCTGAAGATAATCAGCTGAGCTCCGCGATGACTTTCCACCTCGTACTCGTACGGTCGCCAATCCTTTCCACACTCCACTTGCTGTCGTCACGGAGCTCCACCTCGCCGGTTCCGTTGTCGACGTTCCATGCGAGAGCTTCACCACCGCCTGGTTCGCCGTTGGAAAACTGCAGGGAAAACTTGTCTTCAGGTTTCGGATGAATTTTCCGCGTGCGCCCATCCTCTTCGTCGGTCACTTCGAGAGGCTCCGGCCAAAACTTGGTGTCAACTTCCCAAACGCTATTCTCGACGTGCCAATGGAACATTGAACGGGCTCCCTTTCTGCTGGGGTACTTCAAAAGATAAAACCGGCTCGGTTCAGTTGTCGTGGGACCCTCCAGGCCTGCACTTTTCTTAGCGGCCCCAGTCGAACCCGCCGAGGGCGGGGGACCAGGCGCCGTATTCCTTCAGAGCAACGACGCGGCGATCCTCGACCAGGCGATCGTCTGCATCCCAGTAAGCGTTGAAATGCTCTTCGCCCTTCTTAGGTCGGATCAGGCGGTTCGGGGCGCAGTAGATGTCTTCGCCCGTCAGCATCCAGTGGAACCGCTCAATATCCCGGCGCCAGGCTTCGTTCTCGTGGCAGCTCTTCCACTTAACGCCAGGGATCTCTTTGGCTCCGGTGACGCGGTGGTCGATGTGGATCATCTCGCGAAGCAGGATCCCCTTGGTGGCGCCGACCAGCTGCTTGCCCTGGTTCGGCAGGTTCAGGCAGATGTGAAGGCAAGGAAGGCTCCTTACCGGCACGGATAGTATTTCTCAAATATCGCGGTGGCCAAGCGCATAGCAGTCAGTTCACCCACTTCCGATTGTGACCGAATGACCCTCGTCCTCCCCCGCTCGTATAACACAACGAGGTTCGTGTGGGTTAGCCCCGCTCCCGTGCACACCTTCCCTGCAAGCATAGCGTTGTCGTGTACAGCCTGGAAGAAGCCGTTGCAGAAATCAATCCAGTCCATCGACGGCGCTGTGCAGACCTTCAGGAGATTCGAAGCTGGCATTGTGTTGAAGTGCGCAGCCGCACTCAGAGCGAATGTGCACGCCGCCACAAGGATTAAGTGTTCTGGTCATTCGGTTTTCTCCGAAGCTGGTCCCCTTGTCGGTATTGCTTGCGGTCTACTGCTGGTCACTGACAGTCA
>Ga0209013_10004590_pt1 | contig 12077 bp, 11 predicted proteins | sample Cruoilmetagenom2_FD_187291 | JGI IMG/M metagenome (GOLD analysis project Ga0209013, IMG submission 187291) | Oil polluted marine microbial communities from Coal Oil Point, Santa Barbara, California, USA - Sample 2 (SPAdes) (version 2) | ecosystem: Environmental > Aquatic > Marine > Oil seeps ...
AATTAGGCAGATTGGAGTTCATTGGCGATGAAAAATAAATTATTTTATAAAGACGCGTACCTAAAAACGGTAGACACGATGGTTGTAAGTCAATCTCAGGATGAGACTGGAAAATGGTATGTCACTCTTGAGGAAACCATCTTCTATCCAACAGGTGGAGGACAGCCGCATGATATCGGCATGATAAATGGTGTACAAGTAACCGAAGTGGAGGAAGTTGAAGGAGAAATCCGTCATTATATAGCCGGACCATCATTTGAAGCGGGGACATCAGTAACCATCGAAATCGATTGGAAGCGTCGTTTTGATTTCATGCAACAACATGCGGGTCAACATATTTTGACGGCTGCTATTGTGGAACTGTTCGGGATTCAAACCATAAGTTTTCATTTAGGAAAAGAACTTGTGTCTATTGATTTAGATGGGACAAAGATTTCCGAAGTACAGTTACAGGAAGTAGAAAATCTTGCGAATCAAATTATTCTAGAAAATAGACAGATTGAAACCAAATGGGTCACGAAAGCAGACTTGGCGGCATATCCACTACGGAAACAAGTTACTGTGGATGAAGATATTCGATTGGTCATTATTCCGGAATTTGATTACAACGGATGTGGAGGAACACACCCTGCATCAACTGGTCAAGTTGGAGCAGTGAAGATTATGGACACAGAGATTCAAAAAGGTAAGGTACGTGTCCATTTCGTCTGCGGTGGCAGGGTGTTAAAACAACTGCATGACAAACAAAAGGTCTTAAAAGACGTAACGCGCCTGCTAAGTGCACCTGATGAAGGAGTGGCGAAAGCAGCGCAGAACGTTCTGGATAATGTCAAAAAACTTGAGAAGATAGTAGATGAATCCCGCGAACAATTGATGTCGTATGAAGTAAAGGAATTCTTGGAGGAGATTCAGGATGGGGATGCCTCGATTGAACGTGTCTTCCAACAACGGTCTATCCAAGAGTTACAGAAACTAGCACGCCTAGCGGTCGCACAAGTACCAACTAGCCGTGTGATTTTCATTGCCGAAAATGAGGATCTACTCCAATTTGTATTAGCGAGAGGAGCTGAAAATGGAAGTAACATGAAACAGCTTACTGCACAAATTCTTCCCCTCATCAATGGAAAAGGCGGTGGCTCTGAAGCTTTCTCTCAAGGTGGAGGGTCAACCGAACTTTCAGGCAAAGAACTATTGGACAGCATTCACCAATTTGTAGGATGACTCTTTATCACTAAATGCCAGGCACCAATACGTTGAGTGGGACAAAAACGTCTAGCAAAACGGTAGGTGCCTGGCAATTTTGTTGAGATCCCGATTAGTAGAATGCATGTTCGATTGGTGGTATACTTTTCTTACTTATAGATTGACAGAAAGTAAGGTGGGGTTTTGATGAAACCGGTGATTGTAGCAGAAAAACCGAGCCAGGCGAAAGCGTATGCAGATGCGTTTAAGGTGAAGAAGCATGAAGGCTTTTTTGATATGCAACCTTGCGTTGCTTTTCCGCAAGGAGCTTATATTACTTGGGGAATTGGCCATTTAGTTGAGATACGTGATCCGAAATCCCACGATCCGAAATGGACGAAGTGGTCACTGCAGACATTACCCATTCTGCCTGAACAGTTCCAGTTCCAAATTGCCAAAGGCAAATCAAAACAGTTTGCAGTTATTAAGAAACTTATCCATGAAACCGATACCGTCATTAATGCGTGTGATGTGGATCGAGAAGGCTCAAATATTTTTTATAGTATTTTTGATTACACACGTGCCCGAAACAAAACAATTAAACGTTTATGGATTAATTCCCTGGAAGTCGATGAAGTACGTAAAGGATTTCTTCGATTGCAAGATAACCGCAAGGATTTAATGATGTATGAAGAAGCAAAAGCACGTCAAATGAGCGACTGGCTCGTCGGCATGAATGGATCGCGACTTTATACTATGCTCATTCAACAAAAAGGAATTCGCGAAGTGTTTTCCATAGGCAGGGTTCAATCACCAACCGTTTACTTGATTTACCAACGTGCGCTGGAAATTGAACGTTTTGTACCGGAACCATTCTTCGAGCTGGAAGGAAGTTTCAAAGCGGAGCATGGTTCTTATAAAGGAAAAGTAAAAGGGAAGTTGAAGTTACGCCAAGAAGCGGAACTGCTATTGCGAAAGCATGAAATAGATGGGGTGCTCCCGGGAATCATTCAGCAACTGAAGACAGAAGATAAAAAAATACTCCCGCCGAAATTACATGCACTATCCACCATTCAAGCAACCGCGAATCGCAAGTGGAAATATAGCCCTGCGAAGGTGCTCAAAACCATGCAGAGTTTATACGAAAAGAAATTGGTCACTTATCCAAGAACGGATACGCAATTCATTACTCCGCATGAATTCACCTATCTAGAAAGCCAAGTGGAGGCGTATCAACAGTTAATTCACCAACCTTTCGATGTTGCTTCAAGAAAACCAAGTAAACGCTATGTTGACAGTTCAAAAGTTCAGGAGCACTTTGCCATTATCCCAACGAAAAAAATTCCGAGTGAGAAAGCGTTAAACGGATTATCAACTGAAGAACGCAATTTATACGAAGAAGTTTTACGCACCACGCTTTCGATGTTCCATTCCAATTATTTATATCAAGAAACGACTGTAAAGACTGATGTAAACGGACTTAGCTTTTTCTCGAGCGGTAAAACGGAGATGGATAAAGGATGGAAGAGTTTATTTTCAACGGACAAAGATCCAAAAGCTTCAAATGAGCCTTCATTACCCAAGCTTTCACTTCATGAACAAGTAAAGAGTAACGTGGCAATAAAAGAAGGTGAAACGTCACCGCCTAAACCCTATACAGAAGGTCAGCTTATTGCCATGATGAAAACATGTGGAAAATTTGTAGAAGATGCGACGGAAACTGAAATTCTTAAAGAAGTTGAAGGACTTGGAACGGAAGCTACACGAAGCGGAATTATCGAGACGATAAAACGACATGGCTATATTGAAGTGAAAAAAAACATTGTGGCTATCACCGATAAAGGACGCGTACTTTGTGAAGCAATCGAAGGGAATTTATTGGCTAGTCCCGCGATGACGGCCAAATGGGAAACGTACTTGAAGAAAATAGGGACTGGAACGGGTTCTTCTGAACAATTTTTGGGTAGTATCGCCAAATTCTTAAATCACCTTATCCAAGAGGTCCCGACTCAGATTCAAGGGAAGACGTTTCATATGACAACAGAAAAAGTTGTCACCAAAAAAGAAGTGGCCACGTGTCCAACATGTCAAAAAGGAACAATCATGTCTCGTAAAAATTTTTATAGCTGTTCAGGGTATAAAGTAGGCTGCAAACAAACGTTTCCGGCCAACTTTTTAAAAAAAAGCTTGTCGGCCAAGCATATAGAAGACTTATGTACTAAAGGGACAACCGAAGTGGTGAAAGGATTCGTTTCCAAAACAGGAAACACGTTCAATGCGAAACTTGTTTTAACTAACGGCCAACTCAAATTAGATTTTCTATAGGAGGATACTATGACCAAAAATTATCAAGCATTAATTGATGATCGTATTTTTGTTGGGGGTGTTGCTGATGTACAAACCGCAATCCAAGAAGAACGAATCGATGTCGTATATGATTTACGGGCAGAAGTAGCAAAGCCGTCAAGTGGTATTAGTAAACACCAGCCCATTGTAGATGATGGAGCATTCCAAGACGAATCAATCCGGACGGGAGTCAAGCAAATCGTCCAGGACTATCAGGATGGCAAAAAGATTTTCTTCCATTGCAACACAGGTCGAGGTAGAGCAGGCGCCATGGCAGTAGCTACATTGTTGGAACTTCAATTAGCGGATACAATAGAAGAATCTGAAGCGAAAGTGAAATCAATACGACCGGAAGTTGATGTAAAACCTCAACTGAAAGAAGCATTGAGACGAATTTATGGCGCATAATAATAACAAATAAATCAGTAAGCAAACTTCTGTTAAAGAAGGATGCTTACTTTTTTTTACTTTTCACTCATAAGAAATTGATTCAACGACATTTTTCATGGGAATAGGAGGTTTTTTGCACAATATTTCATTCATATATAGGTCAAGAGCAGCTTTATGTGAAATTTCTTTCAAACAAGTGTATACTTGTAATAAGAGACTTTTTAGAAGAGGTGTTATTATGGATACTAACCAAACCCCAGGTGATGTGAATAAAGACTTTTTAACGAATGAATTAGGGTTGATTCAACATTTAAATACAACGATTTTCAAAAAACGAGATTTTTTTGTATTATCTCCTTCTGTTCAGAATAAGTCAAATGGATTTGATTTAAGAGAAGTTAGCTTGAATAAATATAACAAAGTAGCCCATAATGGATACTTGTTGATTCGTTATAAAGAACGGTTCTTGATTGCTAAACTTGCGAACTTCAGAAAGAAAATGATGCGTGAAGAGCTAAAAGTCATGAATTCTTCGAAGACCTCTCATTGGAAGTTTGTTATCAAGGAAACTCCGACACTTCATGTGGTTTGTACGACCGATCCAGAAGAAACGTATCCATTACAAGAACCATCAAATAGTCAATTAATTAAATTCTTCCAATAACATTCTAAGACCAAATCGCCAAATGATTTGGTCTTTTACTTTTTGGTAAAAAATCTTAATTGTAAAGAGTAAGATGTCCAGGTCGCTTTGGAAAGCATCACATTGCGTGCCAGATAGTCTAAGGAAAGTGGGAAGGTCGAAGGGACGAAGTCACGGAGTCCATTCCATCCCTTTTTAATTTGTAGCCCATAAAGAAGTAGGAGATTTAGTCCAAAGCGTCCTGACTGTCTTAAAAAAGAACTCAATTAATATCCACATAAATATGGTCATACGGGATTTTTGTCGAAAATGAGACTTTTTCTTTGATTACACAATGCAAGTTTTGAATCAGCTCGGGAGAAGAGTTCACTCGAATCAGTGTATATACTTCATCCTCATTTATGCACCATAATTTCACATCTTCAACAGATAATACGTGCGAAATTTCGTCAACAATTGTTTGAATATCTTCCACGCAGTAGCCAATTGGCGTTCCTTCCATCAAAATATTGAAAGCTTCTTTTGTAATGGAAATCCCACCACGAATGATAATGAATGAAGTCACGATACTTCCAATGGGATCCAACCAAACCAAGTCGAAATACAAGATAGCAAGTGCAACGATTACTGCACTTAAACTGGTGATTAAATCCGCGAAAACATGCAACATGGCACTTCTCATATTAAGATTTGAATTTCCTTTGGATAGAATATACCCGACCAGTGCATTTATCAGTAAGCCAATAATCCCTACAATCAACATTTCCTTTTCCTTGATGTCGATGGGGTTCACCATCCGGTTAATTGCTTCATAAATAATGAAAAGAGGGATGATGACAAGCGTTAATCCGTTAATGAATGCAGCAATGGGCTCGAAACGCTTGTATCCAAACGTCCGTTTACTTGTTGCAATTTTTGAAGCCATAATCGAGGCAATTAACGAAAGCGTCAACGATATCGCGTCGGAACTCATGTGAACGCCGTCCCCGATAATCATCAATGAACCCGATATGAAACCATATATAATTTCTAGTAACGCGAATGCAATCGTCAATGAAGCAGCCCAAATGAATAATGTCTTATTTTTACTTGTACTAGCATGTTGTTCATCATGAATACTCATTATTTTGCTCCTTAATTAGAATTATTATAATTTAAATGATAGTACTATCCTATGCAAGAGTCAAACATAATTGAGAATATTATTTTTAATTGAGAATGATTATTGGATGCAATTAGTGTTTTAGGGAGAGTTAAAGTATTTTTATGAGAATAATTATTATTTATGAGTATCTTAATTCAGTGTTTTATCTTAACCTCTAATACCCTCTTACAGCGTCTTTGAAGCAATTCACCACAATAATCCAAACCTTGTTTAATTAAACAGGGTGAAAGAGGGATTTAACATTTTTGATATCCGAAAGTATTGGTGAATCAAGTGCATAAAAAAGATCCATCCAGTAAGCTGGATGAATCTTTGAGCCTGCATTTGATTAATAAGTTTAAAAACATTGGAAAGATGAAATTCTGTCTAAATCCGTTCCGTAATAATTCCATCTAAAACCGTTCCATCTAAAACCAGCGATGGATTCCCTACCGACATATGTCGGGTAAAACCAAAAAGCACGACCGTTTCTTAACCATACGTACGTAAAACGGAACAAACAACCACGAATTGCACCAGGATCTACTGCGAATACACCAACTCCGCCTCTAGCAGAAGATTGTTGCGGAACGAATGATGGTGGTGGACCTGTTGGTGCACTGGAACCTCCTTGACGTGGAGGGTCTGGTTGTCTTCCTTGACCAGGAAAGTCAGGTTGTCTTCCTTGGCCGGGAAAACCGGGTGGTCTTCCTTGTCCAGGGAAGCCTGGGGGTCTACCTTGACCAGGGGAATTTGGATTTCCAAAGCCTGGCCCTCCTTGTCCAGGAAAGTTGGGACTTCCAAAGCCTGGCGAGTCATCGTCGGGGAATAGAAATGGAAAAAACTGATTAACCAAAAATGGGTACCTCCTTTATTCTGTATTCGAGTTAGTATATGACTGTATTGAAGAATAGTTTGGGTGCCGGTCATACATACGAAACTCGGATGCAAAATGTCCAACATAAAGGAAAAGTGCCAGGCACCGATACTTTCAGTGGGACAAAAAACGTCCCGATAAAGGCTCGGTGCCTGGCACTTAAATTCTTTGAACTTAGATTACATAAAAATAGACACATAGGAAATGGCAGAACGTGCCTAACAAAATGAAGATGTGGAAGATTTCGTGAAATCCTAGATGATTGGATTGCAGAAATTTTGGTTTTGCTCCATATATGAAGCCGCCGATTGTATACATCAAGCCGCCAATTACCAGAAGCCATAAGCCTGTTGCACTCAAAATTTTCGATAACGGTGAAGCGAGAAAAACGATAATCCAGCCCATTCCGATGTAGAGACCTGTAGAGAGCCATCTTGGACAGTTGAACCATACCATTTTAAACAAGATTCCGGAGACTGCAATGCCAGTCACAACGGAGAATAAGGTAAATCCGGTGATGCCATTGAGTGAAATTAAGCAAAATGGTGCATACGACCCGGCAATCAACAAAAAAATCATGGAGTGGTCAAGTTTTCTTAAGAAAGCAATCACATGGTCTTTTGCGAGTACCGCATGATACGTAGCTGATGCAGTGTACAATAAAATCATGCTAATCCCGAAAATAATGACCGCAACAACATGGATTGCGGGTGCTTCACTCAGTACAGCTTTGAACGTCATGGCAATTAACGCAATGACGGATAAAATAGCACCTGCTAAATGTGATAAAGCATTAAAGGGTTCACGAATATATGCTTGCATATGAAATTCCTCCAAGTCCATAAGTAGTTATGTATTCTCCATGTTATAATACAACCACCTAGTCATCTAGTCGATGTTTTAAGAGCGAGATAACAAAACCCAGAAAATAAATTCCTGAATTCTAAAAAAGTGCCTGGCACTTTCAATAAGCATAAAAAAAGGAGTGACACGATTGTTAGAGCAAGCGAGAAAGTATTTACAAAATTATTTTGGATATGAGACATTTCGAACCGGTCAGGAACAAGTAATCAAACAAGTACTAAGTGGGGAGAATTCCATTTGCGTAATGCCAACTGGTGGCGGAAAATCGATTTGCTATCAAATACCTGCCCTTGTCTTGGAAGGGACTACAATCGTGGTTTCTCCTTTAATTTCGTTGATGAAAGATCAAGTAGATACGTTGCTGGAAGCGGGGATACATGCCGCTTACATAAACAGTTCGCTCAGTCATGAAGAAGTGCGTGAAGTCATGTACGATGTTGAGCGTGGCGCCGTTAAACTATTATATATCGCTCCTGAACGTCTAGATTCGCAAGCGTTCTTAAATGAACTACGTAATATCCCTGTTCCACTTATTGCGGTGGACGAAGCACACTGTATTTCGCAATGGGGCCATGACTTCCGACCAAGTTACCGCTTGATCAGTCGGATGACGGAGCTCTTTCCAAACACACCGACAGTACTTGCGTTAACTGCTACTGCAACACCTCAAGTAAGGGAAGATGTATGTCGGATTCTCCATATCAATGAAGAAAATACAGTGATGACTGGATTTGAACGTTCAAACCTCACTTTTTCGGTCGTACGAGGACAAGACCGGGAAAAGTTCGTGAAAGATTATGTAGCACATAATGAAAATGAGTCAGGCATCATTTATGCTGCAACACGAAAAACAGTGAACCATATTTACGAAATGCTTCAAAAGCGTGGCGTGAGCGTTGCGAAATATCATGGTGGGATGTTTGATGAGGACCGTAGTTATGAGCAAGAGCGTTTCCTGAAGGATGAAGTTCAGGTCATGGTCGCAACCAATGCATTCGGAATGGGAATCGACAAATCCAATATACGGTATGTCATTCATTATCAATTGCCAAAAAACATGGAAAGCTACTACCAAGAAGCGGGAAGAGCTGGACGCGATGGTCTGCCAAGTGGCTGTATCGTGCTATATGCTTCCCAAGATGTACAGACTCAGCGATTTTTGATTGACCAAGCGCAGGATCCCAGTCGGATACCGGCAGAACTCATTAAACTGCAAGGAATGGTGGATTATTGCCATACAGAGGATTGCTTACAACAATTCATCGTTCATTATTTTGGGGATACAGATGCAGAGGCTTGTGGTCAATGCAGTAATTGCACCGATAATCGCGAAAGCCAGGATGTCACTCAAGATGTCCAGATGGTGCTTTCCTGTGTAATTCGCATGGGACAGAAATTCGGTAAGACGTTGACTGCCCAAGTGCTGACGGGGTCTCAAAATAAAAAGGTCATTGAATTTGGTTTCAACAAACTTTCGACTTACGGTATATTAAAACAATACAGTGCGAAAGATGTGGCAAACTTGATGGAATTCATGATTTCACAAGATTTACTCGCCGTAAAGCAAGGCTCTCTTCCAACAATTTACGTAACTGAACAAAGTATGGATGTATTAAAAGGCAACCGCAAAGTGCTTCGAAAAGGGGCCATCGTAACCCAACAAGTTGCCGACAATGACCCATTATTTGAAGAGCTGCGGGTTCTTAGAAAACGACTTGCAGACGAATCGAATGTCCCGCCTTTTGTGGTGTTCTCTGATAAAACATTGAAAGATATGTGTGCAAAACGTCCGAAAACAGATGAAGCGTTTTTGGAAGTAGGCGGTGTTGGAGCGAATAAACTTGAGAAGTATGGCGAAGCTTTCTTGGAAGTCATCCGTGATTATGAAAGTAATGTCGTAAAGTAGAAAATAGAACAAATAAGGCACCATTATCATAAAAACAAGAAACTGCCCATCCATCGTAGGTGGGCAGTTTCTTGTTTTATTTATTGTTCTTATACCATTTACCAGCTGCTTCCACTTCATCAAAAGTCAACTGGTGACCTCTGTTTTCCCAATGCAGTTCTACTCTGGCCCCTGCTTGATCGAGTAGGGATTTCAAGTCTTCCGATTCCTGCGCTGGGCAAATGGGATCGTTCGTACCCGCTGCGATGAATACGCGCTTGCTTGATAGATCAGGTAATGCAATGCCCCTTCTTGGAACCATCGGGTGATGTAGGATTGCGCCAGCCAATGCATCTTGATAATGGAAAAGTAGGCTAGCTGCAATGTTTGCGCCATTTGAATAGCCGATAGCAAGGACATTTTGACGGTCAAATTCATATTTAGTTGCGGCTTCATCTAGAAATTCATTCAATTCCTTCGTGCGGAAAATCAAATCTTCTTCATCGAATATTCCTTCTGCCAATCTGCGGAAGAAACGTGGCATGCCATTCTCCAGTACATTCCCGCGTACACTTAATACATTGGATTCAGGATCGATTTGCTGAGCAAGTGGAAGTAAGTCATTCTCGGTTCCACCAGTACCGTGAAGCAATAATAGCGTTGGTTTTGAAGGGTGTGCCCCTTTTTGAAAGATATGTTTCAATTTATTATTCTCCTTTCCATATTTAGCGTTGTTAGTTTTAGTCCAGATTCTTACTTTTGACTTTTCCAACTCTTTTTAAAAGGTCGATTAAGTCTTCCTTTTCTTCCTCTGATAGATCTGAAAAGATGTCTTCAATCGCCAGCTGATGTTTTGGGAATATTTCATCCATAAACCTTTTTCCTTGGTTTGTTATTTGAATATAGACAACTCGTCGGTCTTCTTTGCAATCGCTTCTTTCAAGCAAGCCTTTTGTTTCTAATTTATCGATTACATAGGTTATTGACCCAGTATTAATAAGGACTGCATCGGAAATTTGCTTGATCGTCTGTCTGCCTTTGTGGTACAGAGCTTCCAATACAGTGAAATCAGAAGTACGCATCCCATAACTGTCGATATCTTTCTTTATGGAATCTTGAACAGCTTTCGAGGATTTCATTAATACGACAAATGATTTTAATGCCAAGTTTTCACTCATCTGACCGCCTCCATTGCTCAAGGTTATTTGTGCGAATTACTTTGAATTAATATATCTTGAATTAAGGATAATATACTTTGCATGAAATGTCAAACGATGTTGGCGAGGCAGAGGGTGCTACTCCCAGGCCATTATCGAAACTATCGTGGAATGGTTGAAAAAAGCCAACCATAACGGGGATTCTCCGTCAAAGGTTGGCTTTTTTTTAATCAATATATAACTGTAGTTCAATGCCAGAAGGGTCGATTGTAGATACATAATCGCTTTGTTCGATAACTGTGGCACCAATATTTTTCAACTGCATGACCACTGTCTGTCTTGCTTCTTCACTTGGATACACTAACGAATAACTCTTCAAACCAAGTGTGTTGGAAGTTCGATTTGCCGGTTGTGGGTGTCCCCAAATGTTGAGTGCAATATGATGATGATACCCATTTGAAGAGATGAATAATGCTTGGCCACCGTAACGACAGACTACATCAAAGCCTAACCCTGTCACATAAAATGTTGCTGCTTCTTCCAGGTTAGCAACACTTAAATGAACGTGACCCATGACTGTACCAGACGGAAGACCATTCCAGGCCATCCCTTCTGTGTCTTTTACTAACCGTGCGAAATCAAGCGGATCAACGGTCATCTCAACCTGACTATTCTGCCAGTTCCATGTGTCCGGAGAACGATCATAATAAATTTCGATGCCGTTTCCGTCTACATCATTTAAATAAAGGGCTTCACTAACCGCGTGATCAGATGAGCCTAATGGAACTCCAATTCCTCGAAGATAGGTGAAAATAACACCTAAATCTTTACGTGTTGGTACTAAAAACGCCATATGATAAAGACCGGCTGCATTTTGTTGTTTTTCAACATGTTCCGGTTGTTCAATGGTTAAAATGGGTGTTTTTCCGTTCACAGTGAACACGACAGTGGAACTGGATTGTGATAGGACTTGGAGCCCTATGACGTTTTGATAGAACGCTAATGAAAGGTTTAAATCTTTTACATTTAGATGTATTTGTTTTGTGTGAACCGTTGGATGCTGATGAAATATCATTTTAAAAATCTCCTTTTTTATAGAGGTTACTCTTTATATATTAGTTACTTTATGTAAGTAAGTTTATATTGGTAAACTGTTGATGTCAATAACTACGTTGATTAAATTTCAGATACACGGGCAACACTTGTACAAAGGAAAGAGCCTTTTCTTACATCTGGAAAACTGATAGGAACGTGGTGAAGATAGGAATGTGGAAAAGTGTGCTCAATAAACTGTTGGGTGAAGAGCCTAAAAATCAAAAAGAAAAAGCTGAATCTGAAAATTTGAAAAAAAAGGATAGTATGAAACCAGCTAAAATCGAACCTCAGTCACAGGGGAGTAAACAGGAAAACCCTGTACCACCTGAAAAAATTGCCCAAGATACCATTGAGACGATTAAACGAAAGCTGACTAATATTAGTGATGCTGTCTTCAATGAAATCCAAACAACCGAAGGTACCGTCACAATCATGTACTTGGCTTCACTCGTGGATGCGATCACGTTACATAAGTCTGTCATTCTTCCCATTAC
>Ga0209013_10004591_pt1 | contig 12076 bp, 11 predicted proteins | sample Cruoilmetagenom2_FD_187291 | JGI IMG/M metagenome (GOLD analysis project Ga0209013, IMG submission 187291) | Oil polluted marine microbial communities from Coal Oil Point, Santa Barbara, California, USA - Sample 2 (SPAdes) (version 2) | ecosystem: Environmental > Aquatic > Marine > Oil seeps ...
CTTGTTTTTCTTAGAAATATAGTTGCGCTCGCCGCAATCTGTGCAAGCTAGTGTGATGTTAACGCGCATCATTATCCCTCCCACTCTAATCAGGAATCATTTTTAAATCTTTATGAGCAATGATTTATACGACTAACCTATTATATCACACTTGATACAAAAATCTACTGCCAACTTTGAATTATTATGAGAAAATCTCAAAGTTGCACTTTAAATAACAGTTAAGCTACGTCTGGTCATCTAGGAAACTAGTAATCATTATTTTTATGAGACTAGATTTTCGAAAATTTAATGATTTAGATCGTAATGTCGACCTTTTACTAAATAAAATAATTGCTCTGCTATATTAGTTGCATGATCAGCTGATCGCTCTAAATAGCGACATATAAATGACAGTTGTGTAACTTGGCTTAACATTTGTGTATTTTCTGAACCAACTTTTAGTAATTGTTGGATGGTTTGACCATACAATTGATCCACTTGATCATCAAAGGCAGCGATTTTTCGTGCTTCTTCGATATTCTCATCAATAAATGCTTTCATCACATCCGTTAACATGGTAATCGTAATTTTGCGCATTTCTTCTATACCATGAATAGGAGGAACAAATTCGGTTTTACCTAAACGAATCGTTTCTTTAGCAATGTTTACCGCATAGTCTCCAACTCTTTCCATATCATGTGCAGCTTTAATCATGACAATTAATCGGCGTAAATCTGTCGCTACAGGTTGCTGTTTCGCTAATAATAAAATTACCCGATCATTAATTTCTTCTTCTCGACGGTTAATATGAATATCATTTTCAATAATGGATAAAGCCAAGTCTAAATCTTGATTTAACAATGCATCAATCGACTTGTCCAAGGTTGATATCGCTAATTTACTAAGTGCCAAGAACTGCTCTTGCACATTTTTGAGCTCATTTTCAAATTTTTCTCTTACCACCATAATTAAACACTCCCTTCCATATTAACCAAAGCGCCCTGAGATATAATCTTCTGTACGTTTGTCAGAAGGTGTAGAAAAAATGGTATCTGTGTGATCAAACTCAATTACTTCTCCATTTAAAAAGAATGCTGTTTGATCTGAAATACGAGCGGCTTGCTGCATGTTATGCGTCACAATGATGATTGAATAATTTTGTTTTAATTCTTGTACCAATTCTTCAATTTTTAATGTTGATATTGGGTCAAGAGCTGAAGTTGGCTCATCCATTAAGATCACGTCTGGTTCAATCGCTAAAGCTCGTGCAATACAAATTCGTTGTTGCTGCCCTCCAGATAATCCATAGGCATTTTCGTGCAAGCGATCTTTCACTTCATCCCAAATGGCAGCTCCTCGTAAACTTTTTTCAACAATTTCATTCAACGTTTGCTTATTTTTAATTCCATGGATACGAGGTCCGTATGCAATATTATCAAAAATCGATTTGGGAAATGGATTTGGTTTTTGAAATACCATTCCTACTTTTGTTCGCAGTTCTTCAACGCCATAACCAACATCCAAGATATTACGATCCCGATAAATAATTTGTCCCGACGTTTTAACTGAGGGAACTAATTCCACCATACGATTCAATGTTTTTATATAAGTAGATTTTCCACAGCCGGAAGGTCCGATAATCGCTGTAACTTCATTTTCTTTAATGGCTAAATCGATATTTTTCAAAGCATGATGATTCCCGTACCATAGATTTAATTCTCTTGTATCGTACACAATCTTCTTATTCAACGTTTCATGAACCACTACTTGTTTATTAATTTTTATGTCACTTCTTATTTTCATCTGAACCATTTTGAACCCTCCAGTGCTATTATTAAAACCGTTTTTGAAACTTATTTCGAATGAACACTGCTATCGAGTTCATCAGCAACAAGAAAATCATTAAGACAATGATTCCGGCAGAAGCAACATACTGGAATTCTTCTTGTGGTCGTTTTGCCCAATCAAAGATTTGCATGGGCATAGCAGTAAATTGGCTTAAAAAGTTTTCTGGCACAAATTGAATGATTACTGGTATTCCGATAACCACAAGTGGTGCTGTTTCGCCGATTGCACGAGAAAGAGCTAATATTCCACCCGTAATAATTCCAGGGATCGCGGAAGGCAATACAACTTTTAGGATGGTTTGCCATTTCGTTGCCCCCATTCCATAAGAAGCTTCACGTAAATTATTGGGAACGGAGCGAATCGCTTCTTGTGAAGCAACAATAATTACTGGAAGTATCAATAAACTCATCGTAAAACCAGCAGCTAATATACTATTTCCCATTGCCAGTGCTCGAACAAAAATGGTTAATCCGAGCAAACCAAACACAACGGATGGTACACCTGCTAAATTCGCGATATTCATGCGTATAAAATCATTTAATTTACTTTTCTTTGCGTATTCTTCTAGATAGATAGCTGTTCCAACACCTAATATTAATGAAACTGGCGCCACAACTGCCATCATCCAAAGCGAGCCAATCAGAGCAGCATGAATTCCTGCTTTTTCTGGAAAACGCGACCCAAAGTTCATAAAGAAATCTAATGATAAATAACCAATACCCTGAGTAATGATTCGGTAGAAAAGAATACCAAGTGCCAGTAATGCAAATAAAGTAGCCGCAAGGAAAATGACTTTGAATAGTTTATTAATAATCATTCGTGAACTCATTTTTTTGATGACCGTATTATGATCAATGTATCTCATCAGTATTCCTCCCTAAAACGTTTTGAAATCACATGAGCTATCCAGTTCATGAGAAGTGTGAAGAGGAAGAGTGTAAATCCTACTGAATAGATCGAATAATAAATAGTCGTTCCATATCCAGCATCACCGGTCGATACTTGTACAATATAGGCCGTCATCGTTTGAATAGAACCTGTCATATCTGAATCGAACCTTGGTGTTGAACCTCCCGCTAGAGAAACAATCATCGTTTCACCGATTGCACGTGAGATCGCAAGCACAACTGAAGCCATAATTCCAGAAAGTGCTGCTGGTAAGACAACCTTTATCGCAACCTCTAGCTTGGTTGCACCTAAAGCTAAGGCACCTTCACGAATGGAGTTCGGAACTGATGTCATAGCATCTTCAGAAAGTGATGCAATCATTGGTAAAATCATGATTCCGACAACAATACCTGGACTTAAAGCATTAAAAATTTTTAAATCAGGGATAATTTGCTGTAATAGTGGTGTGACAAATGTTAAGGCAAAAAATCCATAAACAATTGTCGGAACGCCTGCTAAAACTTCTAGGACTGGTTTAATGACACGACGCATTCGATCACTTGCATATTCACTTAAATAAACAGCTGATGCGAGCCCAAATGGTACTGCAACCACAATCGCAATCAGCGTTACTTTCAACGTTCCAACTATTAAAGGTAATATTCCAAACAATGGTTCTTTATTTGAGAATGGTAGCCATTCCGTACCGAATAAGAAATCTAGAAAAGATACTCGTTTGAAGAACTCAAATGTTTCGAATATCAGTGTAAAGACGATCCCAAAAGTAGTTAAGACCGAAATGGATGCAATAACAAATAGAATGATGGGAATTGATTTTTCAATCCGTTTTTTCCCTTTCCTCCCTTTTTGCTTTGCAATCATTTCTTGAACAGACATTTTGGCTGTTTGTTCAGTTGAAGCCATTTGAAATTCCCCTTCGCCCGAAAAGCACAAAGCGCAACTCTAGCTCGACGCCGCCGCTGGAAGGACCGATTCGAAAGGTAGCTTTCGCATGAGGACCTGAAGCTTAGGTGCGAGCTGGCGCTTGGAGCTAGACATAGTATTTTTAAAAAAGAAGAGAATAGCACCGCTACTATTCTCTTCCTACCGTTTATTGTTAGGACCTATTTTAAGTCTTCTAAAAGTTCAAGATCTTTTTCATATTCTTCTTCTGGTAAGCTTACATATCCTACTGCTTCAGCCATTTCACCAGCATTTTCAAGTGTGAATTTCATAAAATCATATACTGCTTCATTTTCTTTTACAGACGAGTTTTTCACGTAAACAAACAATGGACGGGAAAGTGGAGAATAATCACCCGATTCAATTGTTTCGTTCGTTGGTTCAACACCATTTATTTTGACAATATTCATTGAGTCTTTATTAGCTAAGTAGTAAGCATAACCAAAGAATCCAATTGCGTTTTTATCACCTTGTACACCTTGAACCAACACGTTATCATCCTCAGAAAGCGTTGCTGCTTTCACGATATCTTCATCTTCAAGAATAATTTCATTAAAGTAATCAAATGTACCGGAATCTGTACCTGGTGAGTAGAATACAACTTCTTCATCTGGCCATTCAGGGTTTATATCTGACCATTTTTTAGTTGAACCATCTTCTACCCATAACTTTTTAAGATCATCAACAGTTAAATCTGTTGCCCAATCATTTTCCGAGTTTACAACAATCGATAAACCATCATAAGCAACTTCTAGTTCAGTAAAATCAATGTCTGCTTTCTCAAGTTCTGAAACTTCTTCAACTTTAATTGGTCGAGAAGCATTTGAGAAATCTGTTTCACCAGCAATGAATTTTTCAAAACCGCCACCTGTACCAGATACTCCAGCAGTCACTTTTACGTCTGGTTGAACTCCTGCATACTCTTCAACTAAGGCTTCCGTTATTGGAGCAACTGTAGATGAACCATCGCCAGCTACTGTTCCAGATAAGCTATCTGTTTTTTGTCCGTTAGCTTCATCATTCCCACAAGCACCTAGCACGAGGCTTGAGCCAATCATTGTTGAGATCATTAAGAATTTCCAGTTTTTCATCTGTGGTGTTCCCCCTAAGTTTTGGTTGTTATCTTTCTTACAATTCCAACTATAAACATTTATTATTGAGCCTATATAAATGACATGTTAAGAAATTGTAAATAGAAAAAGAGATTCAAACTCTTATCAATTTACTCACTAAGGGTGGTTCTCTTCTTATTCATTTATCACTTATAGGGATTATTGGAGTTATTTAATCATCTATGTATCATTGGGGGAAAAAAAGAGACTAACCCTCGTAAAATCGGGGTTAGTCTCTCGTGTTTTAATATTACTCAATAGCTTCATCTATTACTTCTTTTATATCTGCATCTGATAATGCAGGTTGAATCTTGTGAATTGTTGAAGAATTGTTTTCATCCGTTTTTCCCTTTGCCTTTTCAATGGCAAAATAAGCATCTACAACTTCACGAGCTAGAATCGTACCATTGCTCTCGTACATTCCGTTGTAATAAGGTCCCCATGGAACGACAACAGCATAAGCAATTTCTGGATTATCAAATGGAGCGAAGCCAATATGGGTGGTAGTTATTGTTTTCTGCCCAAAATTCTCACGTTGCGGTCCAAAGTAAACTACTTCGGCTGTACCAGTTTTTCCTGCTGCATCATATGGGGCATCCCCAAAATAAGATCTCGCAGTTCCTTGATTACCGAAATATACACGCTCCATTCCTTTTTTGATGTGTTCTATTTGCGCTTGCGTATTATGAATTCGATTTAATACAGTGGGACCAATTTCAGTTACTAGTGGGCCCATGGTCGTCCCATCCTTTGATGGTTCTCTTATTTCCTTTACCACATGCGGCTGAACACGATTGCCTCCATTGGCAATTGTTGACACAAATTGTGCTAGTTGGAGTGGTGTATACGTATCAAACTGGCCAATTGTTAAATCCATCAGTTTACCCGGTTTATTTTCAGTTCCACGATAACCTGCAAATTCTCCTGGCAAATCGATACCTGTAGGAACACCAAGTCCAAACTGTGAAAATGAATTACGTAAGACACTAAATGCATCTACACCATTATTAATACTGATTGGTTGATCATATTGATAATTAGCTTTCGCTATTCTGAAACCGATTTTAAACATATATACGTTAGAAGATCGTTCTAGTGCCGTCAAGTCATTAACCGAAACTCGTGAGTGTCGATTGAAAACCGAGCTTTTTGGATTCGTTCCTTTAATTTTTATCGGCTCATCGATTAATGATTCATTCAGTTGAATGGCCCCTTGGTCATAACCAGTTAATATAGTCGCTGGTTTAATTGTAGATCCCATTTCATAAGCAGTTGTAAATGTTCCATATGCATAGTCGCTAACTTCAAGTTTACCAGTCTTCTCCGACTTTCCTACTTGTTTTCCGACCATTGAAAGAACATCGCCAGTATATGGATCCATGATGACAACAAATGCTCGATCTAATAAATTCGAGCCATTTTTACCCTTCATTTCAATCAAATCTGTTTCCACTAGTTTTTCCACAGTTGCTTGTAATTCACTATCTATTGATAAAACCAAGTCTTTACCTGGCTGACCTTCAAAAACAGTTTCAGTTTCGGTTACGGTACCTTTACCATCTGTAATATTTTTTACGACCGATTTTTGACCTTGCAGTATTTCTTCATACTGTTGTTCGATGTAACTACTTCCCACCCGGTCGTTACGTGTATAATCTCGAGCTAAAAAATAGTCGAGTTTGGATTTAGGGATCCCCTCTTTTGGTGATGTGGTGCTGCCCAAAATTGCCAGTGATGATTTAGGCACTCGAACCCAATCCGTCGTAGTGTTAACGCCTTTCATTTCACTTAAGCGCTCCGAAACACGTGCGAATTCTTCTGGCGTTACATCTTCACTTTTAATAATTTGGGGAGACAATGCATAACCAGATGCCATTTCACGATAAATTGCTAATACTTCGAGTTCATCTTTCGTTAAAGAATTGAGGTCCGCTTCAGTAACACGTTCTCTAACCCACTTATCGATTTGACGTTGAATCTCTATTTGTGTTAGTGATTCATCGACCAACAATTTGTTTATTTCTGCTTCTGTTACTCTTTCATAGGCATCCTCTTTATTTAACATAATCCAGTAATCCTGTTTATCTCGCAAAGTAATATCATCAGGTAATTTATTGATTAGTCCTGCTAGTTTCTTTGCAATTGTTAGCATTTCCTCTTGTTTGGTCGTTTGCAATTTCGTATATGTAATCGCATTTTTCGGTTCATTATCTACTAAAATCCGACCTTCACTATCATATATTCGCCCACGTGGAACGCTTGAATTGACAGGAACTTCCTCAGTTCTTGCTAATGCACGGACGAAATCTTCTCCTTGAACAATTTGTAAAAATCCGAGGCGTAAAATGAGGATTGAAAATAACAAAAAGATAGAGAAAAAGAGGATATTCATACGGAATGCAACATTTGCACGAAGTTTGGCTTTTACACTTGCAGCCCTTTTTTTAGATATTTTACGCACAGTGGCAGTCCTCCTTCTAGCTCATTTCCTGTATAGTAGTATACCATTTCAGACAAGAAAAACACACACCCATTTGACGATATGGATGTGTGTTTGGTTTCACTATAGATATAAAAGAGTTGAGTTGATTAACACTTAACTAGTTTCATTTATTATTTTGCAGATTCGTAACGTTTTGAAACTTCATCCCAGTTTACTACATTCCAGAAAGCACCAATGTAGTCAGGACGACGGTTTTGATAGTTTAAGTAATAAGCATGCTCCCAAACATCTAGACCTAGTAGAGGTGTTTTCCCATCCATTAATGGAGAGTCTTGGTTTGGTGTAGAAGTAACTTCCAATTCACCATTATTAACTGCTAACCAAGCCCAACCTGATCCGAAACGAGTTGTTGCAGCTTTTGCAAACTCTTCTTTGAAAGCATCAAAGCCGCCAAATTTAGAATCGATTGCTTCAGCAAGTGCTCCTGATGGGTTTCCTCCTCCATTTGGAGATAGTAACTCCCAGAATAATGAGTGGTTTGCATGTCCGCCACCATTGTTGCGAACTGCTGTACGAGCAGATTCTGGTACTGCGTCTAAATTAGCGATTAATTCTTCTACTGATTTGCTAAGAAGATCGTCGTGACCTGCAAGTGCATTGTTTAAGTTTGTTACATATGTGTTGTGATGTTTCGTGTGGTGAATGTTCATTGTTTCTTTGTCAATGTGAGGTTCAAGTGCGTCATACGCGTAAGGTAATTGTGGTAATTCATAAGCCATGTGTCATTTCCTCCTAAAGGATCTCAAATATAGTTTTAACAATTCATAGCGTATCAAACTTAGTTCTCTCATTCAAATAATTTCAACTCAATTTAGGTAATTCAGTCTTTCGTCTGAACTTACACATATAAAACGAAAATGATAATCATGACAGTTTGAATGATTCCTTTTGTAAAAACTGAAGTTAAGAACCCAATCACCGAACCAAATCCTGTTTTTAACGCTTGTTTGATTGTCGTTTTGGAAAATAGTAACTCAGCAATAAATGCACCTAAAAAAGGACCAAGAATGATTCCAACGAAAGGAATGATGAAAGGACCAATTAATAATCCAATGGTACTTCCCCAAATCCCGGCCTTACTTCCACCATACTTCTTCACACCAAAAGCATTCGCCAACATATCTGCGCCGAACAGTAGTACCACAAAAAATGATTCAATTACCCAAAATGTCCATGACAATTCAGTGAAGGAAAAAAACAACCCATATAATAAAAAACCGCCAATAATAAAGACAGCTGCTGGAATGATTGGGTATATGAGACCGACAAATCCAATAATGAAACATGCAATGATTAGTATCCAACCAACAATTTCCATGAATAAACCTCCAATAAAAAATCTCCTCTTTATCGTGCCTTACATCACAATGGATGTAAAGCACAAGAGGAGATCATGTTATTACGCTCGTTTCCCTAATACGGCTTCTGCAATATTAACTGCGTGATCGCCAATACGTTCTAAATTACTGACAATATCCACAAAAACAATCCCTGCTTGAGGTGAACAAGAACCCTCATTCAAACGCATGATATGTTTCTTACGGAATTTACGTTCCATCTTGTCAATTAAATCTTCTTGTTCTGCTACTTCACGTGCTAACACTTCACTACTTGTATCTAAAGATTCTAATGCTTTTTGAACGGTCGCAATCGTTAATGTAAACATTTCGTCCAGATCATCCATTGCGTCTCCTGTGATTTTCACGCGATTAACGAGTTGATAGTCAATTAACTCAATTATATTCTCAAAATGGTCACCTACACGTTCGATGTCACGGACGGTTTCCATTAATAAAATATGACGTGTCGAATCTGCATTTGATATAGACTCTGCAGAAATTTTCACTAAGTAATCCGTAATTTTATTATCTAAATTATTAATTGCATCTTCAATCTGATAGCCAGTTTCTGCGTGTTTTTTATTACCCGTTTTTAAATACTCGAATGTTTCCTGTAGACCTTGTACACTAAAGTGACCCATACGAAGTACTTCTTCTTTCGCTTGACCAATTGCAATTGATGGAGCTGTATCTATAAAATGTGGATCTAAATGTTTCGGTTTGTATTCAATCGTCACTTCTTCACCTGGAATAAATTTCGTCACCAAGTATGCCCATGCACCAATCAATGGGAATTGAATGATCGTGTTTGCTACATTGAAGGAACCATGTGCAAATGCGATTTGCATTTTTTGTTCTAACCCAAGGACACCTGATAACCATTCTACATACATCGTAAATGGATACAAGAAAATCATGAAAATAATCGTACCTACTACATTAAACAGAACGTGAGCGGCAGCAGCACGACGAGCGGCAATAGAGGCACCAAGTGAAGCGAGTACCGCTGTAATAGTTGTTCCAATATTATCTCCAAATAGAACCGGCAATGCAGCTTTTAAATTCAATATATCTTCTGCATACAACCCCTGCAAAATTCCCACTGTTGCACTGGAACTTTGAACGATTAATGTAAACACAGTCCCGACTATTACTCCTAGAATGGAATGTTCACTCATGTTAATTGTTAAATCGATAAAAGCAGGCAGTTCACGAAGTGGTTTCATTCCCCCACTCATTAACTCCATCCCCAAGAATAATCCACCAAAACCAAAAACGACTTCTCCTAAGTTTTGAATTTGATTTTTCTTAAAGAAGAAAATAAGGAATGCACCCAGTGCCATTATTGGCAATGCATATTCGCCTACATCAAATCCAATAATAAAGGCAGTGATGGTTGTCCCAATATTTGCACCCATGATTACCCCGATGGCTTGTCGCAAGGTCATGAATCCAGCACTTACAAGACCTACAGTAATTACTGTGGTACCTGAACTGGATTGAATAAGAACAGTTACCGCAATACCGACTAAAACACCCATGAATGGATTGGTGGTGAATCGATCGAGAATTTCACGTAAACGGTCCCCAGCTGCTTTTTGCAGACCGTCCCCCATGTATTTAATAGCGAATAAGAAAATTCCTAGACCACCAATAAATTGAAACAGTATTTCCTGCCAATTAAGTTCCACGATTTATCTTCAACTCCTATTTCGACAATTTTCAACAATTCCAATTATGAAGACTTCGACACAATCATGTAAAGTCCCTTCATTCAAAATTTACAAACTCTTAACAATCAGAAAAAATTTGTTCTTTATTTGTTCATATGTTTATCTAAACGAATCTTTACCTTCGTAGTATGATACAGATATAAGGAGTGATTCTCATGACTTTAAAACAAATATTTCTAGCTTCTGTTGCAAACCCTAAGAAAATCGCTGCTTTTCGTTTATTGCCCATTGGAAAAGTGATTCAATATGTATTTATTTTTGTTACTCTACTTTCTATCCTATCTTTTATTCACTTTTCAATTGGTTTTAAAGAAGACTCATTAGGCATGGCAGGGTTATTCGAATATATTGATGATATGCAATGGATCCTATACCCATTCGCTTTTATTATTCAATTTATCATGTCAACTCTATTAGTATTTATCCGTATTAGTATTTTGGCTTTTGTAGGCTTGGGGATCTTGAAGCTTTATCGACGACGTGGTGAGTACAGACATTTGTGGAGAACGACAGCAGTTGCTTATACCATTCCAACGATTCTATCAATTTTTTTACTTTATATAGGACTTTCTGATGGTTGGATTACAGTCGTTACAACCGTATGTTGTCTCATTTACTTGGGATTAGCGCTAAAATATTATCCGAAAAAATAAGTATAATCTCTTTTTATTCTACATAGGATGAATAAAGGGGGATTTTTTTATGCGAATAATTGGACTTGCTATCTTAATATTAATACTTTCATATATTGTTAAAGAAGATTTATTGGATGGTACAATTTCTTTAGCCTCCTTCTCGCAGGAAGAGCCTGTCTGTGTAAAGGAGAAGGATTACGAAGTCTTTCCTGTTCAAACTGTTGAAGGCGATACTGTATTGTCTTTGTTCGGTGTATACCCTTCTGAGGTTTGGGTGAGCTATCCCGACCGTCTAGAAGCTTTTTATAGTGAGAATCCTCACTTACGTACACAGTCTATAAAACCCGGTGAAAATGTAAAGATACCGATCTATAAAGACACACAATTGTCCTGTTCTTAAAAAACAATAACCGTTTCTTCCTTGTCAATTCCAATTCAAGACTGCTAAAATAAAGAGTACTGAAGGCGTTAAGCCCGAAAAGGAGAGAAATTTCATGAGTGAAGTACTTCATCGTTCTAAAACACGTCCAGTTCGTGTTGGCGACATTACTATAGGTGGTAGCAATGAATTATTCATACAAAGTATGACTACAACAAAAACACATGACGTCGAAGCAACGGTTGCAGAAATTCTTCGTTTAGAAGAAGCTGGTTGCCAAATTGTTCGTGTAGCATGCCCAGACGAGCGTGCGGCTAATGCAATTGCAGATATTAAAAAGCGTATCAATATCCCTCTAGTAGTGGATATTCATTTCGATTATAAATTAGCTTTAATAGCAATTGAAAATGGTGCTGATAAAATTCGGATCAATCCAGGTAATATCGGACGCCGTGAAAAAGTGGAAGCTGTTGTAAATGCAGCAAAAGCTAAAGGAATTCCTATTCGTATTGGGGTAAATGCAGGCTCACTAGAGCGCAAAATTATCGAGAAATATGGCTATCCTACTGCAGAAGGTATGGTAGAAAGTGCACTACACCATATTAAAATTCTTGAAGACTTAGATTTTCATGATATTATCGTTTCGTTGAAAGCTTCAGATGTTAGTTTAGCCATCGATGCGTATGTTAAAGC
>Ga0209013_10004592_pt1 | contig 12076 bp, 12 predicted proteins | sample Cruoilmetagenom2_FD_187291 | JGI IMG/M metagenome (GOLD analysis project Ga0209013, IMG submission 187291) | Oil polluted marine microbial communities from Coal Oil Point, Santa Barbara, California, USA - Sample 2 (SPAdes) (version 2) | ecosystem: Environmental > Aquatic > Marine > Oil seeps ...
ATGGTCATTTGATTACACAGTTGATGGTGTGGGAGTTAAAGAAAGTTTTGAATATGACAATCTTAATATTTATCCAAATCCAACAAATGGCCAGTTAAATATAAGTTTTGATATTGGAAAAACAGAAAATCTTGAAGTACAGCTAATAAACATTAGCGGACAAATTATTCAAAAAGATATAATTAATGGCTTTAGTGGTCATTATAAAAACAACTTTGATTTAAGCAACCAGGCTAAAGGAGTTTATATTTTAAGTATCATAAGTGATAAAGGTAAAGTTGATAAAAAAGTTGTTCTTAAATAAGAAGATCAAAAAGTAAGATCGAAAAGCACTGCTTATAGGCAGTGCTTTTTTTTATTGCTCAATCCTTTCATATACATCATTTAGCACTCCTTGTAAAAACTTATCTTTTTGTTTTCCATCTAAACAATCTTTTATCTTTTTCTGGAAATGATAACATGTCATATGTCTTCGACCAAGCGACCTGCTTAATTCATATGACGATATGACAGGAAATGTACAACTTAGAACAGCTATTTCCAGGGCTTCCGATAAAGGTATTTTGCAATTATGAAACAAGGTATTTGAAGTAACAGATTCATCAGATTTACATTTTGTACAGCGTCTTGAATATGGCTTCTTTCCCCTACAATAGTTGGTATTTCCACATTTTTTGCAAATGAAATCATCTTTCCATTTCTTAACTGATAATAATTTTAAACATTTCTCTTCTGTAGGAAAGTGATTCCTGAATCTCTGTAATACTTCATTTATGTCATTTTGAACTACTGTCATCTTTTTAATGATTATCCTGATTCAAATAAATCACCTCTGGTATAATTTTTGACAAAATTAACAAAGTGATATTAAAGCGCTATAGAAAAATTTATATTTTTGCGAAAAATTTTAAATTAAAAAATTAATTATTTGATTATGAAAAAATTAGGTTTGATCTTAATAGCTGTCTTACTTGTGACTTCTTTTGGTTGCAATAACTTGAAGGGAAACCAGGAAGAAGCCAACATAAGCATTGGTGATGGCAATGACAATACTGTTGAGCAATCGTCTGAATCAACTGCTGAACCTGAATATTTAACTTATGATACATTTCTGGAAAAGGTGTGGGATTTTGAAAGCAATCCTCAGGAATGGGTTTATAAAGGCGATGTACCCTGTGTAATTGATTTTTATGCAGATTGGTGTAAACCATGTAAAATGGTTGCCCCAATAATGGATGAGCTCGCAAAGACATATGATGGTAAAGTAAAAATTTACAAAGTGGATACAGATAAAGAAAAACGACTGGCACAGGTATTTCAGATAAGAAGTATACCTGCCGTTCTATTTTCGCCAAAGGAAGGAAGGCCGATGATGCAAGCCGGTGCTTTACCTAAAGATCAGTATATTAACATAATAGAAGATGAACTTCTTAATAATATTGAAACAAAGTAATTTAAAAATTAATAATTAAATCTTAGATGGAACATTTAACAAAAGAAACTTTCTTCGAGAAAGTATTTAACTACGAAAAAAACAAAGACTGGAAATTTGAAGGTGAATTGCCATGTATAATTGACTTTTATGCTGATTGGTGTCAACCTTGCAAAATTGTATCTCCAATTTTAGAAGAACTGGCAGAAGATTATAAAGGAAAAGTAAATATTTATAAAATTAACACTGAAGAGCAAACGGAACTTGCCGGCGCATTCGGAATCAAGAGTATTCCTTCAATATTATTTTGTCCCAAAGATGGTCAACCTCAAATGGCAATGGGCGCACTTCCAAAGGAAACTTTAGAGCAAGCAATATCAGATGTTCTTTTAAAAAGTAAAAATTAAAAATAAACATTCAAGTATTGAAAGGCTATAATAAATTATAGCCTTTTTTTTATTTTTGTTCAGTGGATAAAAATGCACCAATCATATTACCAACTGCTTACCTCCCCCCTGTTGAGTATTTTGCTTTATTAATAAACTCAGACGCAATAGTAATAGAGCAATATGAAACATATTCAAAACAAACTTACAGAAACAGATGTGAGATTTATACAGAGAAAGGAAAAATGCCGCTTATAATTCCTGTAAGTAAGCCATCAGGCAATCATACAAAAACATCAGATATTCTAATTTTTAACCAGGACAAATGGTATGTAAAGCATTGGAGAGCTATAGAAACCGCTTATAAAGCTGCCCCCTTTTTTTTATATTACAGCAATGAAATTAATTCATTCTATAATGGAACAATTCATAAACTTTTGAACTTTAACTTAGAGTTAACCAAACTTTTGTGTCAATTAATAGGGATTGAAACAGAACTTATGTTATCAGGTGATTATATAAACCGAACTGACATCCGGATTGATTATAGGGAAGAATTGTCACCAAAGAAACCAAATATCTTAAAAAGTTTTCCTGATTATACACAGGTTTTTAGCACAAAACATGGTTTTATTCCTAATCTGAGTATCATTGACCTTCTGTTTAATTTAGGTCCTGAAAGTTTTGATTATTTGACTGAATTAGATAAACAGTTAAATATTGAGAGTTAGTTTTTAATTACTATTTAAGTACTATAGGAAATAATTCTTTTTTCATCCTCTCCTACTTTAATCGTAATTTTTACGTGATCATCCGGTAATAAGGTGGTAATTAATTCGGGCCATTCAATAAAACAATAATTATCACTGTAAAAATATTCCTCATAACCAATATCGAACACTTCCTCTATCTTTTTAATTCTATAAAAATCGAAATGAAAGACATCCATGTTATTAGCGTCAGTGTATTCATTTACTAAAGCAAATGTTGGACTGCTAACCATTTCCATTACCCCAAGCACATTGCAAAATGATTTTATCAATGTTGTCTTACCAGCACCCATTTTACCTGCTATCGCAAATATATTTTTATCCTTCAGGTCGCTTAAAATAGCTTTTGCAACTGCATCTAAATCATTAATAGTATTTGCAACAAACTGCTTTTCCATTTCTACTTTGGTGATAAGATTATGAACGGGATTAGGATTTCTTCCATTGATATACCTCCATGTTGAAATGTATCCCGATAATATTTTGCATAATAGTTGTAATTATTCGGATATGCGAAGAATTCATCATTTCTTGTAAATACATATCTTGTTGTGACATTAGGCTTTGGAAGGTAATATTCCTCCGGATTCTTCATTTCAAAAACATCTTTTGCATCATATGCAAGACTTTTCCCAAATTTATATCTCAGATTGGTATTTACATTGCGGTCACCAACAATTTTTACAGGATCAGATACCTTGATTGAACCATGATCAGTGGTAATAATTAATTCTACATTCTGTTCAGACAAGTACTTAATAATATCAAACAAAGATGAATGCTCAAACCAGGAGACCATTAATGAACGATAAGCAGGCTCATCATTAGCTAATTCACGTATTATCTCCATTTCTGTGCGTGCGTGCGATAGCATATCAACAAAGTTGTAAACTATTACATTCAAATCATTTCCCATAAGATTGGAAATATTTTCAAATACCTTTTTACCAGCATTTAAATTAAGGACTTTGCTGTATGAGGTCTTCACATTTCTTCCAAACATCTTAAGCTGTTCTAACAGTAATTCTTCCTCATACTTATTCTTACTGCCTTCCTCATATTCTTCTTTCCAATAATTCGGGAATCTCTTTTTTATTTCATTAGGCATCAAACCGGCAAATAACGAATTCCTGGCGTATTGCGTTGTTGTTGGAAGAATACTGTAATATATACTCTCATTCCTTACTCTGAAATATCTCTCAATGAATGGCTGAATAGCTTTCCATTGATCAAAGCGCAAATTATCTATTAATAGCAGAAAAATCTTTTTCTTGCTGTCGAGTAATGGAATGACTTTGTCTTTAATCAGAGTATGTGATAAAGCAGGTTTGTCTTCCAATTGACCTGTTAACCAATCTTTATAGTTTTCCTGATAAAATTTGGCAAAAGTACTGTTGGCCTCCTTCTTTTGCATATTAAGCACATCAATAATTCCCTCATCATCAGATTTTTCAAGCTTTATCTCATATCCAACTAACTCTTTATATATATTAATCCAGTCATTATAATCCATTCGATCCATCATTTTCATGCTGATTTCACGAAATTGTTGCTGGTAAGTCATGGTTGCCTTTTCACCTGACAATTTCCGGTTTTCAAGATTTCTTTTTAATGATAGAAGTATTTGACTGGGCTTAACAGGTTTGATCAGGTAATCGGCAATATTTGAACCAATTGCATCTTCCATTATCGTTTCCTCTTCGCTTTTGGTAATCATCACAATTGGAAGATTCGGATAATCCGTTTTCATTCTTTCAAGGGTTTCAATACCGCTTAATCCGGGCATCTGTTCATCCAGAAAGATAATATCATAAGTATGCTCATTTAACAGGTCAATTGCTTCATCCCCGCTATTCACAGCATCAACGTTATAGCCCTTTTCTTCCAGGTATATTATATGAGGTCTGAGCAAGTCAATTTCATCATCTGCCCATAAGATTCTAACTTTAGCCATTTCTTAATTACTTTTGTTTTTGAATGAATGCAGGATTTTAATAATTATTGCATCAGGTGAAGCATATATAAACAAAATTAACAAATTTTATGAGCTTGGGAGAAACCAACAATCGCAAAATCATTAACGATCCTGTTTATGGTTTTATTCAAATATCAGATAAAACCTTATTTGATATAATTGAACATCCATATTTTCAACGCCTAAGAAGAATTAAACAACTTGGCTTAACCCATTTAATATATCCGGGAGCATTGCATACGCGTTTTCACCACTCATTGGGATCTATGTTCTTGATGAGAAAAGCCATTACTGAGTTAAAATCTAAAGGACATATAATAACAGAAGAGGAGGAATTTGGAGCATTATCAGCGATTCTACTGCACGATATTGGTCATGGCCCATTTTCACATGCATTGGAATATTCAATAGGTAATGGAATTACCCACGAAGAAATTTCAAAACTTTTCATGGATTATTTTAATGATCTGAACAGAAATAAATTGGATATTGGTATTGATATATTCAATAATAACTATAAGAAGAAATTCCTGCATAAACTGGTTTCATCACAACTGGATATGGATAGAATTGATTATCTGAAAAGAGACAGTTTTTTTACAGGAGTATCAGAGGGTACAATTAATTACGAGAGGTTAATAAATATGCTTGATGTGGTTAATGAAGATCTGGTAATCGAAGCTAAAGGTATTTACTCTATAGAAAAATTTATAACTGCAAGACGTTTAATGTATTGGCAGGTTTATTTGCACAAAACTGTGTTGGCAGCCGAATATACACTTATGCACATATTAAAAAGAGCTAACGAATTAAGTAAAAAAGGCTATGAACTGTTTTGTACTCCTTCACTCAGCTATTTTTTGAAAAATGATATTGATGCAAAATCATTTCGTGCAAATGGAGAATCACTGATGCAATTTGCCAAACTGGATGACTTCGATGTACTAACCTCAATTAAAGTGTGGGTAAACGACGACGACAAAGTACTTTCAACACTAAGTAAAAGCATCATTAACCGCAAACTTTTCCGAATTGAAATGCAAAAAGAAATATTTTCTGAAAACTATATTGAAGAAATAAAAGAAAAAACACAGAAGAAATATAAATTGACAAATAGTGAGATCGATTATTTTGTTATTCATGATGAAACTTCTAATTATGCATACAAACAAGGAGCAGACAAAATAAATATTTTGTATAAAGATGGAACTGTACTTGACATTTCCGAAGTTTCTGATGATTTAAATATTTCGCTTTTGTCTAAACCAATTACAAAACATTTTTTATGTTATCCAAAAGACATATTTTAGAAAGTATCTGATGTAAATACATGAAATATCTATAAATTATTATCAAGAAAGAATTTATATGATTTTAGTAACTTGCAAACCAAAATAACAGGAATGATTTTTACTGCTCAACAAATTGCAGAAGCTTTAAACGGAGTTGTTGAAGGAGACCCTTCAACTGAGGTTACAAGCCTTTCAAAAATTGAAGAAGGAAAGAAAGGAACACTTACTTTTCTGGCTAATCCAAAGTATACGCAATACATATATCAAACTCAGGCTTCAATCATAATTGTAAACGAAGATTTTACTCCTGAAAAAAAAATACCTGCAACATTAATCAAGGTAAAAGATGCATACTCGGCATTTGCGCAACTTTTAGAATTGTACCAGCAAACCAAAGGAAAACGATCGGGAATATCAGACAGGGCTTATATTGCCCCCTCTGCAACGATTGGGAAAGATGTTTACATTGGTGAATTTGTCTCGGTGGGAGAAAACACAATAATTGGTGATAATACTTCATTGTTTCCCCACACAACAATTGGTAATAATTGTAGAATAGGGAACAGCACAACACTTTTCGCAGATGTAAAAATTTATGACGAATGCATTATTGGAAATGAATGCACCTTGCATGCTGGTATTGTAATTGGTGCAGATGGATTCGGCTTTGCCCAACAACAGGATAAAAATTACAGAAAAGTTCCGCAGATTGGTAATGTGATCATTGAAGATAATGTGGATATTGGAGCTAATACTTGTATCGACCGGGCAACCCTGGGTTCCACCATCATCAGAAAAGGGGCAATTATTGACAATCTGGTGCAGATTGCCCACAATGTTGAAATTGGTGAAAACACAGCTGTTGCTGCCCAAACAGGAATTTCAGGATCTACTAAATTTGGTAAAAATTGCATCCTTGCCGGGCAAACCGGTTTTGCCGGTCACCTGAATATTGCCAATGGAACAATCATTACTGCTCAATCAGGTGTTGGCCGGAACATCAAGGAGGAAAACACAATTTATGAAGGTTCTCCCGCATTTAGACACAAAGATTTCCAAAAATCATACATTTATTTTCGCCGGTTAAGTGAACTTGTCAAACGCATTGACGAACTGGAACAAAAGCTCAAGGATAATACTAAATAGTAAACAATCTGCCTTTTTAAAGCTTAAATTCTTAAACTGATTTTCAGTGAGTATATAATCAGGTAGTCTTATCCAAATTTTCTTACTTTTGCAGCATTCAATTACTAAGACATCTTTCCATATTTATATGTCAAATAAGCAGAAGACAATTTCTAAACCAGTAGCTGTTAAAGGTTCTGGACTTCATACAGGGCAGAAAGGCACGTTGACATTCAAACCCGCATTACCAAACCATGGTATAAAATTCAAAAGAATTGACATAGATACTCATCCTATTATCGAGGCTGATATTAAGCATGTTGTTAGTACAGACCGTGGAACGGCTATTTCAAAAAACGGAGCATTTATCTACACAATTGAACATGTTTTGGCGGCATTAACAGGCTTAGGAATTGACAATGTACTTATTGAACTGGATATCGAAGAAATTCCGATTAAAGACGGATCATCCAGATATTTTGTAGAAGCAATAAAAAAAGCCGGAATCCAAGATCAAAATGAGGAAAAAAAGTATATTGAAATCCGTGAGCCTATTGAATATACCGATTCTGAAAAGAATGTTTTATTAAGGATTGAACCTGCCGAACATTTCTCAATAGATGTAACAATTGACTTTGAAACCAAAGTTTTAGGAGAACAGTTGGCAAAACTTAATCATATTGATGAGTTTGAATCTGAAATAGCTAAATGCAGAACTTTCGTATTTCTGCATGAGCTGGAATTTTTACTTAATAATAACTTGATTAAAGGTGGTGACCTGAGTAATGCCATAATTTTTGTCAACCGAAATGTACAACAGGATGAACTTGATCGTTTGGCTACTCTGTTTAACCAACCTAAAGTTAACGTAAAAAAGGAAGGTATTTTAAATAATCTGGACCTTTATTATGATAACGAGCCTGCCAGACACAAACTGCTTGATGTTATTGGAGATCTTGCATTATTAGGCAAACCCATAAAAGGAAAAGTAACAGCTATCAGACCAGGGCACTTATCAAATACAGAATTTGCAAAACTTATTTATAAACATATAAACACTAACCCAGCAATGATTAAAAAACCACCGTTTGACATTTATGCTGAACCCGTGTATAATGTCAATCAAATTAAGAAGTTAATTCCTCATCGCCCTCCTTTCCTATTAGTTGATAAGGTACTTGATATAAGCGATAAACATATAGTTGCTTTAAAAACAGTTACTATGAATGAGCCATATTTTGTAGGTCATTTCCCTGATGAACCTATAATGCCTGCCGTAATAATGGTGGAGGCAATGGCGCAGGCAGGAGGAATATTTATACTTAACGGGGTTGAAGAACCAGAGTTATATTCTACATATTTTCTTAAAATTTCAGATGCCAGGTTCCGTACAAAAGTAATACCTGGAGATGTATTGGTATTTTCAGTTGAGTTAGCATCACCAATTAAGAGAGGTATTTGTTCGATGAAGGGTAAGGCATATGTTGGTGATAAAGTTGCGGTTGAGGTATTGCTTACTGCACAAATTGTAAAAAATAAAAAGTAAACCCAATGAATCAACCTTTAGCATATGTTCATCCACAAGCGAAAATTGCAAAGAATGTTGTAATCGAACCATTCGTCAATATTGAAAAAAATGTTGAAATTGATGAGGGAACATGGATTGGATCTAATGTTACAATCATGGAAGGGGCCCGTATTGGTAAAAACTGCAAAATTTTCCCCGGAGCAGTTATTGCGGCAATACCTCAGGATCTGAAATTTGATGGGGAAGAAACATCAGTTATAATTGGAGATAATACAACAGTAAGAGAATTTGTGACTATAAACCGTGGAACTAAAGCCAATAACAAAACTCGTATTGGAAATAATTGCCTCCTAATGGCCTATGTGCACATAGCTCATGATTGCACAATTGGCAATAATGCAATTCTGGCAAATGCGTGTAATCTTGCTGGACACATTGATATTGATGATTGGGCAATATTAGGTGGCTTGTCTGCTGTGCATCAGTTTGTGCATATTGGAGCCCATACAATGGTTTCGGGTGGAAGTATGGTTAGAAAAGATGTCCCTCCGTTTACAAAAGCAGGGCGAGATCCTTTGGCATTTATCGGCGTTAATTCAATTGGATTAAGAAGAAGAGGTTATACAAATGAAAGGATTAATGCAATACAGGAAATATTCAGAGTACTCTTCCTTAAGGGTCAGAATATTACTCAGGCAGTTAGATATATCGAAGCAAACATTCCCTCGACCACTGATAGGGATGAAATTCTTAGCTTTATTGCTAATTCAAAACGCGGGTTAATGAAAGGCTATACCAGGATGAAAGATCGAATTTAGCAATTCGACCAGTTACAATCATATAAAATTAAATAGTAACACAATTAATTAAAATATTATGGCTTCAACAGCAGACTTTCGAAATGGGCTATGTATTGAACATAACGGAGATTTATGGACAATCGTTGAGTTTCAGCATGTGAAACCGGGAAAAGGGCCGGCATTTGTAAGGACTAAAATTAAAAACTTAAAAACGGGTAAAGTACTTTCAAATACTTTTACTTCTGGAGTAAAGATCAATGTTCAAAGAATTGAGAATCGCAAATATCAGTATTTGTATAATGAAGGTGATATATACCATTTTATGAATACAGATGATTATGAACAAACATTTATTAATAAAGAAATGATTGTTGCACCCGAGCTACTAAAAGAGGGTGAAATAGTTCAAATTGCCTTTCATGCTGAAACTGACTCAGCTATTTCCTGCGATATGCCTACTTATGTTGTCTTAAAGGTTACATACACAGAACCGGGTGAGAGAGGCAACACCGCAACAAATACTTTTAAGGATGCGACAGTTGAAACGGGAGCAACGGTTAAAGTCCCTTTATTTATTAATGAAGGTGATCTTGTTAAAATTGATACCCGAACAGGTGATTACTCAGAACGTGTAAAAGCATAAAAATGGATTTCCCTCAAGCCCTTCAGGTTGATGAGATTGCTCAAATAATTGACGCTAAGATAAAAGGCAACCCGAAAGCCACAGCAATAGGTTTAAATGAACTGCACGTTGTTCGATCAGGTGATATTACTTTTGTTGATCATCCAAAGTATTATAATAAGGTTCTAAATTCAGCAGCTACAGTAATTATTATCAATAAAGAAATTGAAGTTCCAGAAAATAAGACCCTTTTAATTCATGATGCACCCTTCGATGCATTTAATCAGTTAATTCTCAAGTTCAAACCTTTCCGGCAATCGGGTTCAGCCATTAGTAAAACCGCTAAGATTGGAAACAATACTTTTATTCAACCAGGGGCTTTTATTGGTAATAATGTTACGATTGGAAACAATTGTATAATCCATTCAAATGCAAGTATTTATGACCATTCCGTTCTTGGAGATAATGTTATCATTCATTCCAATTCAGTAATCGGAGGAGATGGTTTTTATTTTCAAAAAAGAGAAGACGGATATGTAAAATTTCAATCAGGAGGAAGAGTGATTATTAAAGATAATGTTGAAATAGGTGCTTGTTGTTCGATAGACAAAGGTGTAACCGGTGACACTGTTATTGGAAAAGGAACTAAAATGGATAATCAATGCCAGGTTGGCCATGATACGAGGATCGGTAAGAATTGTCTGATCGGTGCTTATGCTGCCATAGCAGGCGTTACAACAATTGAAGATGATGTTATTTTATGGGCACGGGTGGCAATAAACAAAGATATAACAATTAAGAAAGGAGCTGTTTTATTATCAACTACTGGTGCTGATAAAACGGTAGAAGGTAACAAGGTATATATGGGCGCCCCTGCGATTGAAGTAAGAAAATACTGGAAACAATACCTCGCCTTAAAAGAATTACCTGAATTTATGAAAAAATTTAGATAAGTCTCTAATCCGTTATTTCTTCTACTTGCTTATTTTCATCATTTGTATGATAAACATCTAAAGCTACAATAATAGCTATAAATCCCCAAAATGGAACGGAAAGCTTATCAGTGTCAAGGAAGTTATTCAGGACACCATGTGCAAAATAGGTAATTAAGCCAAGTGTTGCCATCAGGCTTAAGAATTTGACCTCTTTTTTTCCTCGCTTATATACTCTTAAACCTGTATAAGTAATCAAACTATACAAAATAATTATAATCAAGATTCCAGGCATACCCATTTCAGCAAGTGGCCCGAGGTACTCACTATGTGCATTTCCTTGATCACCAAGATTTGTGCTGATAATAGTTTTTTCTCTGGAACGTTGGTAAGGCGCATATACAAATTGATATGTTCCTGGCCCCCAGCCAAAATATGGGTGATCCTGATACAACCTGATTGCAGCCTGCCATCTATTTATTCTTTCAAGGTTTGAAGCATCAGACGTTATATTTGAAATCGACTGGATATGTTCAATGAAATTCGCCGAAGAATCCTGTTTATTTCTCTCAAGCTTGTCAAGTATCTGTTGTTGAAATAATATAAATGTACCTATGAATATCACACCGGCTATAACGAGCCAATACAATTTAATGCGTAACATCACAATTATAAATACCAAAAATGAAATTATAACACTTATCCATGCTGCCCTGCCATATGATAAAATTATACCAATTACAAAGACAAGCAGGACCAATATATTGAGCGCTCTTAAAGGTTTACTAATTCCAGGGTAAAACAAAAAACCAACAACTACGGGAAAAAAGATTGCCAAGGCAGCTCCATATGCAGTATGATCATTATAAAACGGTGACATTACCCAGTGCCCGGCTTCTTCTTCAAAACCATATGCTGAGTGCTGGATCAGTGTGTAAATAATTACTATAAATAAACCACTGATATAAAGCCAATAAAATCTTTTTATATTTATTAATTTTCTGAATATAATAGCCGCAACAAAATAAAAAGGTATTACAAACCAAATTCTGGCCAATAAATACTTTAAAGAAACAACCGGGAGTTCACTTGTAAGAGTTGTTATAAACATCCAAAACAAGCTCAAGTAAATTAAATAAGATACAGGATGCTGACCTACCCTCTTATCATACTTTTTATCAAATAATAAATTAGCTACAAAAAGCAATACAACA
>Ga0209013_10004594_pt1 | contig 12073 bp, 8 predicted proteins | sample Cruoilmetagenom2_FD_187291 | JGI IMG/M metagenome (GOLD analysis project Ga0209013, IMG submission 187291) | Oil polluted marine microbial communities from Coal Oil Point, Santa Barbara, California, USA - Sample 2 (SPAdes) (version 2) | ecosystem: Environmental > Aquatic > Marine > Oil seeps ...
GAAATAAAGCAAAGCAATGAAGCCGCTAAAACGATCCAGAACACCACCCGCATATTTTCACCCATCGATTTTTGAAGCGCCATTTTTACTTCCGGTAGCAATTGAGACTGAAATCCGGGTTGAAACAGACGCTCGAAGTTTTCACGAAGCTGAAGAACAAGATTTGCGGGTAGCGCATCGATAACTCCAGAATGGCTTAGCGCATCCATTGCCGTCTGGATTTTGGCCGTAACAAATCCCCCTGATACGCCGATCCCGACCGTTCCTCCCAATGACCGGGCGAATTGATTGGAAGTTGTGGCGACTCCCAGATCGGATTCATCCAGGGCGCTTTGTACCACCAATAGGGTGGAAATCGCGACAAATCCCATGCCGATCCCCACCAGTTGAAAAACCCAGAAGCAGGTTGTCATGGATGTCTGGTAATTGAACATTAAAGTCAATCCGGAACCGATAACAAGAAAGATCGCCCCGGCAATAGACACTGTTTTCCTTTCCAGACGATAAAAGACTTGCCCAATTAATAAAGAGCCGAGGGACCATCCCAGGCTGAGGGAGAGCATGGCCATGCCGACTTGAACGGGTGATTTGCCAAGGGCTCCCTGGATAAAAAGAGGCGCGTAGGCAAAGAGGGAGAAGATGGCAAAACTGCTTAAAAATACGGAAAGGTTGCCGATACTGAATCCTCGAATGGTGAAAAATTTCAGCGCCAGAATCGGTTCCCTGGCCCGTTTTTCAGAAATGTAAAATCCGAACCCGGATACCAGTGTGATGGCTACGAGACCGATCGACACCGGCGACAGCCAGTCAAAGTCACGACCACCCAGCATCAGCAGGGTCAATAGCCCCACGATGGTGAGTGAAAGGGTGGCCACCCCGGCCAGGTCGAGATGGACCCGGTCCTTTTTGGGCCGGATCTCAACCAGATAGATGGCAAGCAATGTCATCGAAAAAAGACAGACCGGAATATTGATGAAAAAGACCCAGCGCCAGGAAAAATAGTTGGCAATGATCCCGCCGATGGTCGGTCCCAGGACCGAAGCGATCCCCCAGATGAAACTGGCCAGCGAGAGGGTTTTGGCGCGTTTTCCCGGCGGCGCCATATCCGTGAGAACAACATACACCAGCGCAAAATTACCACCGGCGGCGATCCCCTGGAAAACGCGGGCAACGATCAGCACCGTCATATTGGGAGATATGCCGGCCACAAGGGAAGAGATCATAAAGGCGCCGATGGAAGTAACGAACAGGATCTTGATCTTGAAAAGATCGGCCAGCTTGCCGAATATCGGCAGTGCAACGGCGCGGGCCAGAAAATAGGCGGTATACACCCAGCTATAAATATCCAGACCGCCCAGGTCCGCGATAATGGTCGGCATGGCCGCCGACATGATCAACGAATCCATGGCGCCAACGAAAAGGGCTAGAAGGGCTGCACTAATCACCCACCAGCGGACTTTTTCGCTCAATTTGATGGGTGTGGTGGTTAAATGGTCTGAATTCATTGACTGAATAATATTCTAACCCGGATAAACCGAAAAAGATAGCCACCAAGTCACCAAGACACAAACAATAAATGTTTATTATAATTAAACTTTGTGTCTTTGTGCCTTGGTGGCGAAAATATGTTGTTAGATAAATTTAAATGGTTTATCAGTGGAATCCATGTCATCCTTGGTAGCAATAAAAATATAAATAAAAAGGACGTATACAATGTGCGAGCAACGTGTCTATTTGATGAATAAAGGTGAAGAGAAGCTGATTATGGAGGCGGTGGACCGGATACAGGTAGTCGCCAACGGTGTCCGCGTGATGAACCTCTTCGGTGAAGAGAAGACGGTTGATGCCAAATTCCATTCATGGGCAAATAATAAAATGGTTCTTAAGGTCTTTGAAACTACGAAACACGACAAACACGCGAAAGGGGTGGGTTGACGATTCGTTTCCAATTTTCGCGCCTTTCGCGTTTTTTGTAGTTCCTTCCCTCGGACCGGCAAGCCTTTTCGGTCGATCAGGTTACTTCCTCCCTGATCTCCCGATAGGCTTCCTGGATCTCCTTGAACCGGGCTTCGGCCAGTTCACCAAATTCCTCGCCCAGGTGCTGAACTTTATCCGGATGATACTTGGCGGCCAGCTCCCGATAAGCAATTTTAATCTCTTCCAGGCTGCTGTCCCGGGACACACCGAGGACGGCGTACGGGTCCCGGGGATGTTGGTTGTCTTTGTGGTTTGCGGATTTTCTTTCTTGATCGAAACCGCCTCTCTGCTCGGTGCTTTGTCCGGATCGTTGCGATCTGCCAAATTTAAACATACCCAAAGGGTTACCGCCACCGCGGAGATAATTCCACAACACGAATAAAAGGATCAGATCTTCTAACCACCCCCATCCGCCGAGGAGTGCTTCCGGTAAAAGGTCCACCGGTGAAAGCGCATACAAAATGACCAGGATCGTCCAGAAAAGCTTCATTTTATTTCCTGATTATCGAGTAGTTTTCAGCCTTTACTCTATACATTAATAGCGATAAATAGCAATTGTTTCGTTTCATACCCTAGGGCAGCGTCAGCGTTGCTAAACTGTATTAACCGCTGACCCACGCAGACTGGCGCAGACATGGTTTTCCATTCGCATCCTCCTTGTTTTTTCACAAAATAGCCTGCGTGGGTCGGCGGTTAATTTTTACTTGAATCCATTGGAGATTTTATTTACGCTGATGGTCATCATGGCGCGGAAAAAATATTAGCGGCGGCATTTTGCAAGGATTAAAATTTAAAATCGGCACAACTTTCGCCCTGCTTTTGGGTGTCGGCATGGTCCTGATAAACATCGTGCTGACAATGTTCTGGCAGCGGGATATGATCTATTCGGAAACCGATCGCTTTAAGGTGGCAATGGCGGTCTCCGCCGGACATTTCAGTCGAGATAGGGTCGACATCGAACAGGCAATTCGCCGACTGGCATCGCTTACCGGCGCGGAATGCGCATTGATACAATCGGCTGGAATCAAACCATTCCTTTCACCCGGACATTGCAAACATCAGGTCAAATTGAGCGACCTGGCGCAACTGGCAGTTTCCACCGGCAAGGTGCAAACGGCCAGAGAAAACCAGGGCGCCCATTTTGTTTCCATCGCCAACCGGTATATCTTCATCGCCATGCCCTTTGATAATGAAGACTCCGATTCGGGTGCAATTGCCATGGCCGTGCCGATGCAACCGCTGGCAAAGCAATTGATCTCCAATCAAAAAGCGGTTTTCCTCTATATCCTGATCAATTTATTGATTTTAACGATGGTGGGGCTGGTACGCATGGTGAAAGTGGTGATTCGTCCCATCGAACGGCTGGCGCAATTGTCGACGGCGTATACCGAGGGTGAGGGGCTCAACTTTCTGACCGTCAAAGAAGACAATGAGTTTCGCCGCTTGTCAATGTCGCTTAATCAGATGATAAAGCGCATCGAAGTGGACAAGGATAAACTGAAAACCACGGTTCGATCCCTACAAGCGGCTAATCAGCAATTGCGAGATACCCAACAGGAGATGGTCCGCACGGAAAAACTGGCTTCGGTCGGCCGATTGGCCGCCGGATTGGCGCACGAAATCGGCAATCCGGTCGGTATTATCCAAGGATATCTGGATCTCATCAGTCAGGCGGATGTGCCGGATACGGACAAGAAAGATTATCTGGATCGCGCCGAAAAGGAGCTGGAACGGATTGACGGGTTGATTCGGAAGCTGCTCGATTTTTCGCGTCCGGGGCACCAGGCACCGGAAAATGTATCGGTCCATCATCTCCTGACCGAATCCGTTGAAATGTTTAAGATCCAATCGAAAAAGGAAATGGTAGACATTATTGAGGAATTTAATGCAAAAATGGACACGGTCTTTGCCGATCCGGATCAGCTTCGCCAGGTATTTCTCAATTGTTTGCTCAATGCGGTCGATGCCGTTGTGGCTTCGTCCAGTGAAAAGAGACGGATCACGATTATAACCGAATCGTTTGATTCAAATCATGAGAAACAGACCGGCCAATGGGTACAGGTGCGGATTCGGGACAACGGAGCGGGGATCAGCAAAGAGGATTTGCCAAAGGTGTTTGATCCGTTTTTTACGACCAAGGAACCGGGCAAGGGGACCGGTCTGGGTCTTTTCGTTTCCCATACGATCATTGAAAAATTTGGCGGCCGGATGCGGATCGGATCGACGGGAGAAGCCGGTACTGAAGTCGTGATCGAACTTCCTTTAATTGACGACAAGGAGATCGAGGAGGAACTACGAAATACGTAAAAGACATAAGAATAAAAGAATGAAACTACGAATAACGCGAAATACGCGAAAGTAAAAAGAATGAACCATTTCCCTTTTTTCGTGTATTTCGCGTGTTTCGTAGTATAAAAAAATGGAGAACCGGTCACTTATAAATTCTGAAAAAAGGTATGCGACATGACTGATCAAATAGGTACGCTGCTGGTCATTGATGACGAAGAGAATATGCGTCATATGCTGTCCGCCATGCTCACGCGGCACGGATATAAAGTCAGCACCGCTTCCGATGGCCAGGCGGGGTTAACCAGCCTGTCTGAAAATCATTACGATTTTATTCTTTGCGATATCAAGATGCCGGGCATGGACGGCATGACATTTCTTAAAAGCGTCCAAAAATTGGTGCATGCGGCGACCATCATCATGATGTCGGCCTTTGGGAGTATCGATCTGGCCGTGGAAGCGATGAAGCTCGGGGCGTATGACTATATTTCCAAACCCTTTAAAAATGATGAAGTCCTGTTAACGCTGAGAAAAGCCGAGGAACGCGAACGGCTCCTTCGCGAAAATCGGCAGTTGAAACAACAGGTTGAACAACTGACCGCACCAAAACGTTACGGCCGGATGATCGCATCCAGCCGGGCCATGCAGGAAGTGATTCAAGTGGCCGACAGAGTCGCCGGTTACGATACGACCGTTCTGGTAACCGGTGAAAGCGGTACGGGCAAAGAGCTTATGACACAGGCCATTCATTCGCGAAGCCATCATAGCGAAGGACCGCTTATTCCGGTTAACTGTGGGGGAATTCCTGAAAATCTGCTGGAAAGCGAGCTCTTTGGGCATGTCAGAGGGGCTTTTACCGGGGCAGATCGAAATAAAAAGGGGTTGTTTGCCGCAGCAGAAAGAGGCACCATTTTTCTTGATGAGATCGGCGAATTGTCACTTTCTTTGCAAGTGAAGCTCCTGCGCGTTTTGCAGGAAAAGGAGGTCCATCCCGTCGGCTCGGAGAAGCCGCAGAAAATAGATGTCCGGATTATTGCCGCCACGGCCAAAAACCTGGAGCTGGAAGTGCAACACGGCAATTTCCGGGAAGATCTTTTTTACAGGCTCAACGTCGTGTGCCTGGTGATGCCGCCCCTTCGGGAACGGACTGAGGATATTCTATCGCTGAGTACTCATTTTATTAAGATCTTTAATAATCGCATGGGAACCGCGGTGCAGGGGATTTCTGATGAGGTCCAAAAAATGTTTATGACGTGGACCTGGCCGGGCAATGTGCGGGAACTGGAAAATGTGATTGAACATGCCATGGTCATGACTGGCGAAGGCCAGCTATTACCGGAACATCTCCCGGAAAAATTCCGGTTCGGAGCATTATCTGAAACTATTTCGATTAAGAAAGCCCAGAAGATCCTGGAGCGGCGTTTGATCGATCGGGCATTGAAAGCCACCGACGGCAACAAAAGCCGGGCCGCCGAAATGCTTGAAATCAGTTATCCGTCCTTGCTGGATAAAATAAAGAAATATCAACTTAATTTAGGGTAGTGGAGAGAACAAAATTCGGCGCAATCTCTGTGGAGTTTATTCTTTCCGAGGCCCTTAATCGGCAAACAATGGAGAACCGGCCGATGATTCGGTTGACTAAGGCGATGAAGACAATTAATATATATCCTGAATTGAGCGATTTTTAGCTCGCTTTGCACTAACCTGTTGAGCGCTAAGGCTTTCAAAAATGCTCGACATATCCAATGAGTATGCCCACGCTTTTTGAAAACCTTATCATCTCAACACCTTAGCACATAGCTTCAGCACATAGCTTCGAGAAAAATCGTTCAACTCAGGATATGGAAACCGATGAACATGCCGACATTCAATATCCAGTAAATGCCAAACAAAGGAGAGCCGATGAAAGACCGAATGCGCGCTATACCCATGGTCCTGGAGGCATTGGTACTGATAATTACACTGATAATGGCAGCTCCGACATTACTTCGGGCGGAATATTACCGGTATATCGATAAAACCGGTGCGGTGCGATATACGGACAACCTGCTTGACGTCCCCGAAGCCCAACGTTCTCGCGTGAAAAAATACATTGGAAGCGAAGACCCAACCGAAGACGCAATCCCGGTTATGGAATCTTCTGAGGGAGAAGTGGAAATAAAATCTGAACAAATGACACGGGATGATTCAAAACAACTCGAGTTTGAATATCTGAGTCAGCAAAAGGCAGCACTAGACAAAGAATACGATGCAATTATAAAAGAAAAAAATGCAATGACCCAGAATAAGGAAAAGGTGGATATTAAGGATTATAATGAAGAAGTACGTCAGTTCAACGAGAGGATCACCGCATATGAAGAAAGACGGAAAGCCTTCGAGAAAGAGGCGGATGCTTTCAATGCCCAATTGAATCAATAACCGATCAGGTCTATTATCATCGGGAAGAAGCTCTTTCGGAAAAGAGTCTTCCATCCACTCGCTTTCTTTTCTTTCGATCTTTATTAGCAACTGCGTTTTTACCAATATCGGAGATCCATATGACAGGCAGTGTACGCCACCCTATGGCGGAAAAGAATATCCTGCAAATGTTGGTCAAACATCGGCTGGTGACAAAAGATCAGGCCAGGGAAATTCTGTTCAAAAGCGATAGCCTGAAAAGACGATTGGAAGCCAACCGAAAACGGCGGTTCAAGGAAAAAGAGATCGATGTCTTAGTTAACGACGGCCAAATTACCCTTCTCGATGTGTTGACAGATCAGTCGTTGCACCGTATCGGTGACACGTTTAAAGGGCTGGACGAAGAGGTTTTGTATCAAAAGCTGGCCGCTGAATGGGGTATCCCCTATCAAACCATCGATCCCCTCAAACTCGACCTGAATCTGGTTACCTCCACCATTCCCCATTCGTTCGCGCGGAAACACCTGGTCATTCCTTTGTCCAGGCGGAACGGGGAGTTAATCCTCGCCACAGTCAACCCGTTTAACCGGGAAATATTCGATGATATCTCCCGGGCGACCCAGTTGAAGGTGCGACCAGTGGTCGCCACTAAATCCGCAATTATTAAAACGGTAGATGAATTTTTCGGTTTCAAGCGGTCCATCGCCGAGGCGGAACATTATTTTGAGGCGCCGTCGGTGGATTTAGGGAACCTGGAGCAATATGTCAAAATCAAGTCCGTAGACGAATTGCCCGCCAATGATCAGCACATTATCAATGCGGTGAACCACCTGTTCACATACGCGCTGGATCAGCGAGCGAGTGATATCCACGTCGAACCCAAACGGGATCACAGCATGATCCGGATGCGTATTGATGGCGTCTTGCACGATATCTACCGCTTACCCAAGAATGTCCATCCGGCTATTGTCAACCGGATCAAGAATCTCTCCCGGCTGGATATGGCGGAAAAAAGAAGGCCGCAGGATGGCCGAATCAAGACCGATAAACAGGGAATGGAAGCGGAAGTGCGGATTTCCACGATCCCGGTGGCGTTTGGTGAGAAGGTCGTGATGCGGATCATGGATCCGGAGATTTTATTCCAGGATCTGGACTATCTGGGATTTGAACCGTCGGATTTGATCCGATACAATCAGATGGTGAAAAACCCCCATGGCATCATCCTCGACTGCGGACCCACCGGCAGTGGAAAATCGACCACTTTGTATTCTACCCTGCGTGATCTGTCGTCGCCGGAAATCAATATTACCACCGTTGAAGATCCCATTGAAATAGTGGAAGAGTCCTTCAATCAGATCGGTGTCCAGCCGGCGTTGGGTGTCACCTTTGCCACGATTTTAAGAAATATCCTACGCCAGGACCCGGATGTGATCATGATCGGCGAGATGCGGGATCTGGAAACCGCTGAAAACGCGGTTCAGGCGGCCCTGACCGGTCATCTTGTTTTTTCCACCCTGCATACCAACGATTCCGTGTCGGCCATTACCCGCCTGGTCGATCTGGGGGTGCCTGCCTTTTTGATCCAAAATACTCTGGTGGGTATTATTTCCCAACGGCTGGTCCGTAAAATCTGTCCGCATTGCCAGGAGTCTTTTCCCATGTCCCGAGCCGAGCTGAGAACGGCTGGTATTGCCCTGCCCAGTGAGGGTGAAGTCCGGTTAAAACGGGGTAAAGGCTGCCATAAGTGTCGAGGGACCGGTTATTACGGCCGGATTGCCGTTTTCGAGGTATTACCTTATACACCTGCGATACGGCGGTTGACGACGTCAGAGACGGATCATGCCGCCATTCTGAACGCTGCCGTCAAAGAAGGCTTGGGAACACTCAGGAATAACGCCATTAAAAAAATGCTAAACGGTATTACCACTTACTTGGAAGTGCTGAGGGTTACCTGATTAGGGTTAGTGTCCTGTCATGCATCAACTGACGTATCATGCTTGTCTTTTTCCCTTTCTGCAGTGTTACGACTTCAGTTACATAGAAAGACTATGCGCCTTCGGTCGAGCCTTGCAGAAAGAAAAAAATACGGCGCAATCTTACGTCATTTGACACATGACATGATACTAGTAGAAAAAAAGGATTGAAAATGAGAAAGAGAAAAGAGCGAGCCAGTGAACAGATCAATTCGTTTATTGGAAAAGAGGTTCAGTTCGACGGAAAATTGACGTTTACCGGATTGGTGAAGATTGACGGTCATTTCAAGGGTGAGATCAAGGCCGCGTCAGGCAACCTGATTGTTGGCGATGAAGGCATCGTGGAAGCCGATATCCATACCGCTTGCGTCCACTGTAGCGGCGAGATCCGTGGACGGATAACAGCCGATGAGCGTGTCAACGTTCAGGTGCCGGGAAAAATATTCGGTGATATTCAAGCCCCCACCGTCGTCATTCAGGAAGGCGTCCGGTTTGAGGGCAGTTGCAAGACAACCCCACCGGACGCCGATACCGGCCAGGCCGATACACAGGGGCTCAAATCCGTTCAGCCGTTTCCATCCTCAAAGAAACCGGCCAAAAATGACGGCTACTGAACCGATTTATCCATAATGAGCATGGTCGACGGATCGAGTAACAGGCCGGGGTGCTCCGTTTTGGCCTGGGGACCCTTCAATATGCGCACATGTACGCGATTGTCGTCATAATCGAGTTGAATCGCTGTTTCAAAGAGGTCAATGATTTCATCGGGTGGTTTGGGGGAACCGACGGCGTCCGTTGTTTCCGGACGGTGAATCCGGGCGGTAAACCAGACCTCCACACCCCATTGACCGGCCAATGGCCTCAAAGCATTCAGTATTTCCGTTGGTGGTTCGGTAAAGGAAAGACCGTCGATGAGAATGATCTGGGGAAAGAAAATGGCCTGCTCGGTTAAATCCGAAATTCTTTCGGCCAGTTTCGACACACTAAAATCTTCCGCCTGAAAGGTCATGATAAACCGATGGGTCAAAATCGTTTCCCAAAGGTGCTGGACGGCGGTGGAACCGTACGGTTCGGCAAAGCGGCGAAATACCTCTTCATACCATAGGGATACTTTTTGTACCGGTTCACCCAGACTGACATGCAGCACATTCTTTTGTTGAAGCAAACCGCCCAGGGCGATCTGAACGATGAAAGCGGTCTTGCCGACGCCGGCCCGGGCCAGGACGGCACCGAACTCGCCGTTGGCTAAAAGCATGTTCCTATCACTGACCAGCCCGCGCAAGGGGTTTTTAACCATCAGGTCATTTTTTAACATGGTAGTCTACCTTTTTTACGATTGATTGTATTATTTTCTTCCTGTTTTAAGCTTCATGGTATTCTTTCGATCCCGGGTGCGCCTGCATGCTTGTCGACGGGTCCGAAACCGGCTCAGGCCACTTGCCGCTTATTGTCTTCCCTCTTTTTGATGAGTTCTTCCGCCACTGATTGCGGAACCTGCCGATAAACGGCAAATTCCATGGTAAACTGGGCCTGGCCCTGGGTCAGGGAACGTAGTACCGTCGTGTATCCAAACATCTCGGCCAGTGGAATCTGGGCTTCGATGGCGCACAGGGGGCCATCTTCCTGGGTACCCACGATCATCCCCCGGCGCTGGTTAAGCGATCCCATCACGACACCTTGAAATTCGGTGGGCGTTTCTACCACGACCCGCATGATCGGTTCATGAATCACCGGAGCTGCTTTGGCGTATGCTTGCAGAAAAGCGCCCCGAGCCGCCGCCCGGAAGGCCATATCGGAAGAGTCCACTGAATGGGACGCGCCGTCGTTGATGACGATTTTAATGCCGGTGACAGGAAATTCCATTTTAGGCCCCTTGGTCAGGCATGCCTTGAATCCCTTTTCACAGGCCGGGATAAATTGAGTTGGAATGGCGCCACCGGTAATATTGTTTTCAAAAATAAAGTCCTCATCGGGGATAGGCTCCATGTAACCTCCCACCCGACCGAATTGTCCGGCGCCACCAGTCTGTTTTTTATGGATGTAATCGAATTCAGCTTGGCGGGTAATGGTTTCCCGGTATGACACCCGGGGTGCGCCCGTCATTAATTCGACATCATATTCCCGGCGCATTCGTTCCACATATACATCTAAATGGAGTTCCCCCATCCCTTCGATAATGGTTTCCCGGGTTTCATCATTCACATAGGTTCTAAAAGTGGGATCTTCCTTGGTGAACCGGTTAAGGGCCTTGGACATTTTTACCTGAGAACTATTGTTTGGCGGTGTAATCGCCAGGGATATGACCGGTTTGGGAACAAACATGGAAGTCATAGTCACGGATAATCCGGGCGAAACAAACGTATCTCCCGAGGCACAATCGATACCGAAAAGAGCACCAATATAGCCGGCACGAATCTGATCGATATCTTCCATCTGGTCGGCGTGCATGCGGGCCAGGCGCCCGATTTTGATTTTTTTTCCGTCCCGTACATTGATCACGGTAGTCCCTTTTTCCAGGGTTCCCTGATAAACGCGGATATATGTCAGTTGCCCATAAGGGCCATCTTCAAGTTTGAATGCAAGGGCGACGACCGGCCGGTCAGGGTTCGCTTCCAGAACCACCGTGGCCTCATCCTTTTCCATTTCCAGCGCATGATTGGTTACGTCGGCGGGGCAGGGGAGATAGTGGTTGACCGCATCAAGCAACGGTTGGACCCCTTTGTTTTTATAGGCCGAGCCGATGAATACCGGTGTTAATTCCCTGGCCAGCGCTCCGTTTCTCACCGCCGCGATCAGCAGTTCTTCGGTGACCCGTTCTTCCAGGGCTGCTTCCATGAGATCGTCGGAGAACATGGAGGCCGAGTCGATCAGGGCCTCCCGCTGGGACTGGGCGGCATCCAAATAAGCGTCGGGGATATCCTCGGTGCGGATTATTTCGCCATTTGGCCCGTCAAAATAAATGGCCTGCATGGCGACCAGGTCGATGACTCCTTCAAAATCGGCTTCGAGCCCGATGGGAATTTGCATGGCCACGGCGTTATGCCCCAGCTTTTCCTTGAGTTGGGCGATGACCCGGTCCGGACTGGCGCCGCTCCGGTCGCATTTGTTGATAAGTGCGATACACGGCACATTGTAGCGTTTCATCTGCTGGTCGACCGTCATTGACTGGGACTGAACTCCACCGACCGCGCAGAGTACGAGAACGGCCCCGTCCAGTACCCGCAGGGCTCGCTCCACCTCAATGGTAAAATCGACATGTCCCGGCGTATCGATGATATTTATCTGATGGCCTTTCCATTCACAATAGGTGGCCGCCGAAGTAATGGTAATGCCCCGTTCTTTTTCGAGATCCATGGCATCCATGGTGGCCCCCACGCCGTCTTTTCCCTTAACGTCATGGATGGCGTGAATGCGATCGGTATAGTACAATATCCGTTCAG
>Ga0209013_10004595_pt1 | contig 12073 bp, 13 predicted proteins | sample Cruoilmetagenom2_FD_187291 | JGI IMG/M metagenome (GOLD analysis project Ga0209013, IMG submission 187291) | Oil polluted marine microbial communities from Coal Oil Point, Santa Barbara, California, USA - Sample 2 (SPAdes) (version 2) | ecosystem: Environmental > Aquatic > Marine > Oil seeps ...
TTAGGTTTAGTTTAAAGGAAATATTTTTTTAATCTGTTCGTATTGATACGTGAAAAACTTCGGCTTGTACGTAGCAAATAACTGCTTATGAAGAACCGACTTATAATGAGTACACAGGTAGGTTAATTAAATGTGAAGTAAGCTGGCAATATTACTTTTTATCATACCGGGTAATAATGGTGTAGTAATGTAACGATTTTGTTCACCCAGATAACAGCTGCGACGCTCTTCAGATTTTTTTAAGACAGAGATAAAAATACAGGGAATATTATGTATTTTATTAGAACATAATGTTCTTGTGTCGATACCTTTCATCGTGGCATTACATAAAATAAGGTCAGGATGCGTCTGTTTATTTAATGCCTTACTCATTTTTGACAGGGAAGAAATATGCCGGCATGAACATTCGCCAATTTCTTCTAATGCATCAAGTATCACTGAAACATTGGTTTCATTATTGTCAAAAATTAATATGTTTGGTATCTTCTTCATACTTTTTCTATTGCTGACTTATGCATTTTATCCTAATTGATAAAAGCAAAAAAATTTACCTCGTAAGACAAGTGTAGCTTATTTAAAAAAAATTATTAATGCGTTGAAATAAAAATAAACACAGGTTGAGTAAGCAACGTTACTAAAAAGTTGGATATAAAACAAAATCTTTTGTTTTTTTGGAAGGCTTCTCTGGTATCTTAACCGGGTTATTAAGCGCAACAGCAACTCCATTGATATCATAAACCAGCTTTGCAAATTTGTACTGTTCTTCTTTAACTATTTTAGCCAGGTTCTTGAATGTCCAGTAGGGGGTGTTCTTAACAAACTGGTTAACCAGCCAGGCCGGGAGGTTACCCGCCGGATCAGTATGTTGGGTCCAGGTAATTTTTATACCATTAGCATCGGGTTCTAATATAAAGGTTCCTATGGATTTATGGACTCTAACCAACTGTGATTGATTCACTTTTTTACACCCTTCAAATTGCTTTTTAATACAATAGTCGGGAGCTGAAGCCATTGTAATGGTGACGGCTTTGGTCAAAGGGTTGTGTTCCATCGTTGAGTGGAAAATAAAATCACGATTTTTAAAAGGAAAGGGAATATGGAATTCCTGGTAGTGGTAGCGCTCATTGAAATTAATATTTTTAATCAGTAATGATTTTTTACAGGCGTCAATCCACTCAACACAGGATTGATGATCAAGCATAACCGCCAATATGCTATCCAGTGATGCATTGATATGAGTAATTGCTTTAAATGTCCCAAAAGCTGAATTTTTATGGCTAAAGATATAAACTTTAATCCCATCCTTATTCAGTTTTAGATAGGGTTCGGGTTCATCTAATTCGTGTCCAATGTCTGTAGGTTTAAAGAGCGTCTCATTTTCAATTTTGCCAAAGTCATCTTCAGCAAATACAACAGAAAAGGAAGCGAACAAAAGATAAATACCAAATATGGATTTACTATATCTCATGATCTTAATTCTCTGTGTTAATTAAGACAAAGATTTACTATACGCCAAAAAAATTGATCTGGATCTGTTTTTTGTAGGAATATTTGATAAGTTTTGTAGGGATTTTCTGAAAATCAGGAAATATTTTTAAATCTGGCGCTAAAAAGGTGATTTCAGCTTAACTAATTTTCTTCCAGAACAATAACCGGTTATTGGCCGGCATTTCATAATCTGTCTGTAATTGTAAACCGTTTTTCTGTGCCAGTTCATCAAGCACCGAAAAACCTTTAATGCCGCTATTGGGATCACGAGACTTCAGCCAGGCATCAAATTGCCTATTGCTTTCACTGGTGTATTGGCCATGGTAATTGAATGGTCCATAAGCCAGCAAAATGCCATTGTCCTGAAGTAATGGCGGTGCTTTTTTAAATAAAACCTGTACTTCAGCTAAGGACATGATATGCAGGGTATTGGCTGAAAAGATGGCATCTACTTTCAGTTCCGGCCAGTTGTTTTGCATGACATCCAGAGCGATTGGTGAATGCACATTATTTATACCATTTAAAATCGCATCATCAAGCCATATCTGAATACCATTGAGTGATTCCTGACGATCACTGGTATGCCATTGTAAATGCGGCATAGCCTGGCCAAAATGCACAGCATGCTGACCCGTACCACTGCCGATTTCCAGCAAACTTGTACATGCTGTCAAAAGAGGCTTAATCACCTTGAGAATAACGTCTTTATTTTGTTCGCATGATTCTGAATAGGGTTTCACTGTCAAGTCTGTCTTTTATAGGGTAAATGTTGGTTTACATCATTAATATAATGTAAAACGTTTTTCTTTTCATGATCAATAAAATTGTCTATGGCTTGTTTAAAATGATTTTCCATTAGAAAATGAGCTGAATGAGTCAGAGTCGGCACAAAACCACGCGACACTTTATGTTCACCCTGAGCGCCCGGTTCAAACACACTTAAACCTTGTTCTATGCAATACTCAATGCCCTGATAATAACAGGTTTCAAAGTGCAGGCCTTTGATCGTTTTATCGCAGCCCCAAAATCGACCGTATAATCTTGTATCACTGCGATACATCAAAGCACCGGCAATACATTCATTATCCTGCTCTGCCAATACTAACAGCACCTGTTCCGGTAATTTTTGGGCAACTTCACTGAAAAATGGATAATTTAATGTTGCTTTACCCCATTTTTCGCTAAAAGTCCGTGCATAAAAATGAGCAAATTTTTCCCAGTCCTGTTCTGTTGCCTGATAACCATTCAGTCGCTTCAAAGTCACACCAGCATTTGCCACATCCAGGCGTTCTTTGATGATATTTTTTCTTTTTCGTGATGTGAGCCGACTTAAAAAATCATCAAAGCTTGAATAGTTCTTATTTGTCCAGTGAAATTGACAATCATGACGGGTCATCATTCCTTGTTTCGCAAGCCATTTCTGTTCCTGTGCTTCTGCAAACAGGATATGAAAACCACTGGCATTGATTTGAGAAGCAAGCTCTCTGACGGCGTCCAATAATACCGGATAATAGCTTTCAGGCAGTGATGCTTTAACTAATAGCCGTTGTCCCATAGCTGGAGTGTAGGGGATTGATGAGACGAGTTTGGGGAAATAATGCAAACCGCTTTTATGCCAGGCATCAGCCCAGGCATTATCAAATACGAATTCACCATAGCTATTGTATTTTTCGTACAATGGCATAGCTGCAATCAGCTGTTCTTTTTCATAAACAGCAATATGTCTTGGTATCCAGCCGAAATGCTCTCCCACACAGCCATGTGTTTCCAGAGCAGACAAAAATTCATGGCGTAAAAAAGGATTATTATCCTGGATCAGGGCATTCCATTGTGTCGAATCAATGTCTTTTATCTGGCGGCAAATTTTAGTCTGCAAATTTGTGAGCCTGTAGAATAATGTAAATAGATAAACTCAGGGTTGAATTGTTTGTCCAGGGAGTAAGCCAAACTTTTCGTCCAGGGAAAATTCTCTGATTAATTGATCAACACCTTCCTGACCATGTTCACGGCTCACTTCATGCAGCAACACCCGCACCGAGTTCCTATTATAGCCGCCGCCCATATCAACCTGAATGCTAATTAATTCTTTTGCTCTTTCTAATGTCACCTTATAAACCTGCTTTATAGATATTATTTACACCATTTTTACAAACTAAACTATATGAAGCAATATTTACTTGAGTATTTTAGTCAATTATTATCTGATATTTAAATGAAATCCTTCCCAGGAAGACGTTAATAGGCAGGAAATGGACTTTTTTTGTTTTATAATATAACTATGAAAGACAGTCATGCCAGCATTCTTCAGATTTCCCCTCAGCTTATGCTCTCAATGAATGATATTGAGATGAATTTTATTCGTGCTCAGGGATCTGGCGGTCAGAATGTTAATAAGGTATCAACAGCAGTCCATTTGCGTTTTGATATTAAGGCATCATCACTTCCTCAATTTTATAAAGAAAAATTATTAGTCTACAACGATCATCATATTACCGCTGATGGTGTCATTATCATTAAGGCACAAAACTTTCGTACTCAGGAAAAAAACCGCGAAGATGCCTTATTAAGACTGGCTGCACTTATTCGTAAGGCGATGGTCACTCAGAAAAAACGCCGTGCTACGAAGCCGACCCGAGGCTCGCAACGGCGAAGAATGGATAAAAAAACAAAAAGCGGTAAGCAGAAGGTGCTGAGGCGTAAGGTAGATTATTAGATGCTTCCATCCCCCAGCTTTATTTTGTTATGAGTCAGGTCAAATTAGCTCAACGGGATTATACTACGGCCATCAAAAATATTGACAAGGCCATTGTGCTCAATTCGAGCTATGCTGGTGCCTATGCACTTTTGGGCTGGATCCTGCATTTTGCTGGTCGTCCCAAAGAAGGACTTGAGGTCATGCAGCAGGCAATTAAGAAGTTTGTAAATCAATAAACTAAAAGAGAGGAGTCTATTTTCGGTCAGTTACTTGATTTTTTTTCATTGAAAGCATAAATTAAAAAGCAATTTGAAGTCGATACTGTCACAACACTAACCGAGGAAGATTCAATGTTACCTGTTTCAATTTTACGTTCCGGACTTATGCTTATACTGGTATTAAGTTTGAGTTTGGTGAGCAATGCACAGGCTAAACCAGAGCATGGCAAAAAATTTAAAGACTGGACAATTGCCTGTGAAAAGCTCCCTTCTTCAGGAAAAGAAATGTGCAGTGTCGTTCAAGTGCTTAGCAGTGAAAATAAAAATGTTACTATACAGATTGCTATTACTTATCCACCAGGAAAGACTGAGCCTCATGCTTTATTCAAATTACCACTAGGGGTCTCTTTGCGTCATGGTATAGAGTTTTCTGCCGGAAAGGCTAAGGTTGCTCTGCCCTATACTGTTTGCATGCAGCAGGGTTGTATTGTTAACGGCAAATTGGATAAGGATATGATTTCAGCCATGAAGAAGGCAAGTGAAGGCGTTATTAAATTTGCTGCGATGCCGAATAAGGTGGTTGGCGCAAAAGTCTCTTTAAGTGGATTTACTGCTGCTCTTAAGTCCTTGAAATAAAACTCTTTATATCAGCTTAAAATCAAGGGGTCAGAACAGTTGAACTGTTCTGACCCTTGATTTTACTCTTGATTTTTAAGAGCCCTGATTACTCAGATGTCCCAGCGGCAAGGTTGTGCGATCGACAACTTTGCGCATAATAAAGCTGGATTGCACTCCTGTAACCCCTTCAATTCTTGTCAGACGCCCCAGTAAAAAATCCTGATAGTATTCCATATCAGGAACAATCACCTTTAACAGATAATCAGCACTCTGGCCTGTGATCATGTAACATTCCAGTACTTCTTCATACTGCTTTATCGTGGATTCAAAAATTTCAAAGCGTTCGGGCGTATGCCGATCCATGCTGATTTGAATCAGTGCAGTGAGTTTTAACTGTAGTTTCTGTTGATTTAGTCTGGCAACATATTCATCAATAAAACCATCTTCTTCCAGTTGCTTGACTCTTCTCAGACAGGGTGATGGAGATAAACCGATTTTATTTGCTAATTCCAGATTAGTGATTCGGGCATTTTTCTGAATTTCATTCAATATGCGCTGATCTGTTTTATTTAGTTTCATATTATTGTTCGCAACCACTCTCATATTCTGTTCTTTGTTTTATTTATGCAATAAAAAACTAATAAAATCAATAGAAGTGGTTAATAATTGCAAAAATACTGTGTTTTTATTGAAAATAACAATCTAATGCTAATCAAATTCTTATAAACTCATAGTTATGATTAAGCACACTATTTTGGATGTAGCAGATGATGAACAAGCCCAATTCCCGTTTTAACCATGAAAAGTATCAGGCGTTTCCACCTGTTGCCTTGTCTCAGCGTCAATGGCCGAACAAGGTGATAGAACAGGCACCACAATGGTGTAGTGTTGATTTGCGTGATGGCAATCAGGCACTGATTGAACCCTTGTCGGTAGGACAGAAACTGGTACTGTTTAAGTTGCTGGTTGACATTGGTTTTAAAGAAATTGAAGTGGGGTTTCCTTCAGCGTCTCAGACTGATTATGACTTTGTGCGTGAATTGATCAGTGGCGGACATATTCCGGATGATGTCACCATCGCGATTTTAACTCCGGCCAGAGAAACGTTTATCAAACGTTCTTTTCAGGCTTTGCGCGGCATAAAAAGAGCCTTGGTGCACCTTTATAATTCCACCTCAAAAGTGCAAAGAGAACAGGTCTTTGGTCTGGAAAAGTCAGGTATTACTCAAATTGCAGTGGATGCTGCGAAAATGATCAGGCAATGTGCTGATGAGCAGCCTGAAACCCGGTGGCAGTTTCAGTATTCACCGGAAAGCTTTACTGCGACTGAACTGGATTATGCCGTAGAAATTTGCGATGCAGTGAATGCTGTCTGGCGGCCCGATATTGAAAATCCGGTGATTATTAACTTGCCGTCAACGGTTGAAATGTCGATGCCGAATATTTATGCCGATCAAATCGAATGGTTTGCAAATCATATCCAGCATCGGGAAGCTGTTATTATCAGTGTACATACTCATAATGATCGTGGTTGCGCAGTGGCTGCTGCAGAGATGGCCATACTGGCCGGGGCACAACGAGTGGAAGGCACCTTGTTGGGTAATGGCGAACGTACTGGAAATATGGATATTATTACTATGGCGATGAATTTATATAGTCAGGGCATTGATCCGCAACTGGATCTGTCGGATATTCAAGAAATAAGCCGTCAGGTGAGCGAGCTGATACAAATACCAATTCACCCGCGACATCCTTATATCGGTGATTTAGTCTTTACTGCTTTTTCCGGAAGTCATCAGGATGCGATCAATAAATGTATGAAAGCACATCAGCAAGGGGATAAGTGGGAAGTTGCCTATTTGCCGATTGACCCGGCTGATTTAGGGCGTTCCTATCAGGAAGTCATTCGTATTAATAGTCAGTCTGGTAAAGGCGGAGTAGCCTATATTCTGGAACAGGCTCTGTCGATCCAGATCCCCAGATGGCTGCAGATTGAATTCAGTAAGATGGTACAGAGCTATGCGGAAAAAACGGCTCATGAAATCACATCTGAGGAGATCGTGACACTATTTCAGGAGAAATATAGCGTTCAGTGCTGAGCATTCAGAAAAAGCAAGGCTGTTTTTCTGTCTCTTCTGAACGCTGAACGCTGAACGCTTAGCGCTAATCACTTACCGTGCTGAAGGTACTTGTTGAGGCATCTGTACAGGTGAGAAACCAGCAGGAATTGATATTTTATCACTGCTGATTGCATCAGTTAAAATGCTGTGTAAACGGGTTTCCATCTGCACTGAGCCATCAGGTGCGAAAAGTTTTGTACTTAGCGGGATCCCCTGAACATTAATGGTAGGAGCGCCGCCGCCCATCATTTCCTGAGCCACTTTCTGCATACGCTTCATAAATTGCTGCATACTCATCAACGCATCGCTATCCTGAGTGCTAAGCCCCATTTTACCTGGCTCGGTCATACATAATTCACTGTTTTTAATACCGTCGACAAATGATTCATACACGCTACATTGAAGACCAGCAACGGTTTCAGTTCGGGACGTTTTTTTCTGTTCCACATTAGGTGGGTTTTTCTGCGCTTCGACTCGAGATAAATGATTGTTCATCATTTGTTCTACCTGTTTTTTCTGCTCAGGCGGCATATCTTTCATCTTTTCCACCATGCGCTGACGCATAATATCCATCTGCTGCTTAGCTTGATTGGCCTGTTCAGCTATGGCTTTTTCATCCATGGACAGATAGCTTTTCTTAACTGAATCAACATGAGTCAGCGTGCCGGTTTTGCTATCATACAGACTATAGCTGTCGTTTTGATTGGGTGGTGTAAAACGAATGATACTGTCTTTAATCTGCATGGTGTTGTTGACTTTTTGTGCACCGCTTATTTGTTCATAAGTAATCGATGCATCAGAAAAAACGGCCTGAGACAGGAATAAAGTGCTGATACTTATAAAAAGCTTATGCAGTGTATGTTTCTGTAAAAAGGTGTGTAAAAAAGTATGTGATAAAGAGTTCATTAATAATTTTTCCATTTTCTACGTTATTTAATTCTAAAAACAGATTGTAAACTTTTCTGTTCTTTTAAACTACCCTGTCATTGCCGCCGTCAACGGGAAGCTGTGCCGCAGTGGTTTTGGCAAATAGTGAACCACACATTGCTGCGGCCAGTTCGGCGACATCCTTTGAAGTGATTTCTGTGTTCAGGAGGTTGTTGGTTTTGTATTCATCAATACTCATACCATAATGTTTGGCTCTGGATGCCAGAACTTCCGGTGTCCAGATGGCTGTGTCAAAAACCGCATTGGGGTGCAGCGTATTGATTCGGATATTGTCTTTTCCCCATTCTAATGCGGCGACTCGGGCCAGTTGATTGAGCGCCGCTTTGGCTGAAGAATAGGCTGCTGCACCCGGACCCGGCGCAGGAACGTTTTTTGAGCCCATGGCAACAATCCGACCGCCATTGGGTGCCAGCTTTAATAATGGATGTGCTTTGCTCATTAATGAAAGATTGGCATCCAGATTAATATTCATGACCTTACGCCAGTCTTTCAGAGACAGTTCTTCAATCTTACAACCGCCGGGGAATATACCGGCATTGAGGATAAGCATATCTAAGCCACCGAATTGGCGTACAGTTTGTTCCAGAGCATCGGTCAGAGCGTTTTCATCAGTTACATCACAGACAATACCGAGATAATCCGGGCGTTGATATAAATATTTTATTTCCGGTAAAATATCCACAGCAACCACACAGGCACCGCGTGATAGCAGAGCATCGACACAGGCTTTGCCAATACCGGTAACAGCACCTGTTACTAAGGCAACTTCGCCAGTAAAAGCCGGAGAACTGCCTGCTTTTTTCAACTTGGCCTGTTCCAGTTCCCAGTATTCAACATCAAAAATATCCTGTGCGGGTAGAGCACGAAAACCACCTAGTTGTGTTGCACGCAAAATAATATCAATTGTATGCTGATAAATATCAGCAACAATATTGGCCTCTTTAATGGTTTTTCCGAGCGTAAGCATTCCGGCCTTATTATCAAGAATAATGCGCGGCAGGGGATCCAGCATGGTTTTTTTCTGGCCATCATGTGGTGTTTTTGAACTGTTCTCAAAATAGTTTTTATAAGCTGTTCGATAATTATCCAGGCTGTCGGAATCTTTGAGCAGCATGGGTAATTGTTTGGTACGGATCACATGATCCGGTGTGGCAGGACCTTGTTGGCTGATGCTGTCAATTAAAGGGTGATTGGCAAATGCCAGAGTCTGTGCACTGCGTTGCTGATGTAAAATGACCGGATGTTTTAATTGCTCTGAAATCTTCTTTCTGAGCATGACTATTTCATTCGCAGCAATATTTTCTGTCTTCAACGATGTCTCAGCATAAGTTGAGCTGGCATCCAAAGCCTGATTTTGAGCAAGATAATCCTCTGCCATAGAAACCAGCTCAATCATGCGCTCATAAGATTGTCTGGCATTGTCAGCAAAAGAAAAAATACCATGGTTCATCAAGACCATACCAATGGTTTCAGAATTAGCTTCTTTGGGAAAGATTTCAGCACAGAGACGAGCAAGGTCAAAACCGGGCATAACATAAGGGATGATCACAACCTTATTGCCATAAACAGATTTAATGCGTTCCAGTCCGTTTTCAGTATTCGTTATACTCACTACCGCATCAGCATGGGTGTGATCAACATATTTATAAGGCAGTAAAGCATGAAGAATAGTCTCTACTGAGGGACCGGGCGCAGTGGCTAAAGTCATCTGGGTTTTCAATTCATTAACCATCTGAGCATCTGAGAGTTCTTTTAACTGCGCCAGTTTCAGAAGATGAGCCATCCGCACGGGGGCATAGCCTTCAGCTTCAATGCTCTCCAGATCCCAGCCGCTGCCTTTGACATAGAGAATGCTTTCTATCTCTCCAAGGATATTTTTTTCATCAATTTTTACTGAAGTATTACCGCCGCCATGCAGTACCAGCGATTTGTCCTGTCCCAGCAATCGGGAACTATAGACTCTTAATGCCAGGTCTTCGCCTGTTTTTCCAGAGAGTTGTTGTGCGTCTTGTTCATTCCAGCGGCTGTGCATAAATAGGGTCCTGTCAATCAAAGTATGACAAGAGGATAAAGAAATGAAAAAAATTGTCAAATACTATAAAAATATCAGTGACAATATTTTGACATTTGACAAATTATTGTCTTTAATTATTAGGTGATTTAAATTAATTTGTTTTTTTACCTGGAATGGTGACAAAAAATTGACTACAATTTAAAGTTAATACTGAGAGAGTAGTATCTTTTTGACACAAAAGGTTGAGGTTTTTAAGTGAGTAATTTATCAGTCCTGAAAATTGACGATACACATGATTCAATAATAGACCAGTTGTTTGTCGGTGAGAGTGTGGTTATTCGACAGGTTAAAAAATTGATCACTCAGGTCGCTAAAAGTAATGCCAGTGTCTTGCTTTTAGGTGAATCCGGCAGCGGAAAAGAGGTGGTCGCCAATTGTCTGCACAAGCTTTCAAAACGAGGTGAAATGCCTTATGTACCGGTCAACTGCGGGGCGATACCAGGCGATCTTTTGGAAAGTGAATTATTTGGTCATGAAAAGGGGGCTTTCACTGGTGCTTTAAGTACCCGAAAGGGACGTTTTGAACTGGCTCAGGGAGGTAGTCTGTTTCTTGATGAGATTGGTGATATGCCCTTAGCCATGCAGGTCAAAATTTTACGGGTTTTGCAGGAACGGGTTTTTGAGCGCGTAGGAGGGAATAAGAGTCTTCAGGCTGATGTGCGTATTATTGCGGCAACCCACCGGGAGCTTGAAACAGAAGTTAAGGAAGGCCGTTTTCGTGAAGATTTATTCTATCGTCTGAATGTTTTTCCTATAGAAATACCCGCTTTGAGAGAACGGGCAGAGGATATTCCTTTATTGTTTAATGTTTTTAATCAACGAATGCAGAATGATTCGGGGAATTCTATACGCTTGACGCCTGAAGCAATGGCTTCAATAATGCAGCACCAGTGGCTGGGTAATGTCCGGGAGTTGTCTAATCTGGTCGAACGTCTTGGTATTATATTTTCCGGTGAACAGGTTGGCTGGGATGATTTACCGGAAAAATATCAGTACGATATTTCCCATATCAGTGAGTTGCCTGCTCTGGATACTGCGCACAATGCTGAGGAGGAAAGCCCTGGGGCACAGGAAGGGGCATCAGTTGTTAGTGACTCTGCAATGGAAACTCTGCCGGAAGAAGATTTTGACTTAAAAAAACATCTGGCTAATCTGGAGTATTCCCTGATTCAGCAGGCGCTTAAGGAATCTGATGGGGTAGTGGCTCATGCGGCCAAACGTTTGAATATGCGTCGAACTACCCTGGTCGAGAAATTAAAAAAATATGAGGCAATATTTCCTTCTTAAATTCCCTCTCCCTCTCCCTCTCCCTCTCCCTCTGGGAGAAGGGGCTTACCAAAATTATCTGGTGACAAAAAAATGTCACTCATTTAGAATTCTCGCTTTTTTCTAATGTTCCACTTAATATAAGTTACTTAACCTACTGTAAATAAACAAAATAATTATACATGGTTCGCTATTTGCTAATTGTTATAACACAAAATTCGAATTTCTGGTTTTGTGGAAATAACAGGAGTGGCTGCTAATGGCTGAAGGTGTTCGAACAAATAAAAATTTTATGCTGGTACGGCAAAATGCCAGTGGATACCCATTGTTACGACAAGTCGGCTTGTTGATTGGGCTGGCTGCCAGTGTAACTCTGGGGATTGCCATTGCTTTTTGGCTGCAATCATCGGTTTACAGCACATTTAATCAGGACCTTCCGGATTCAGAACAATTTAAATATACCAATAAGATAGAGCAGGATTATATTAGTAGTGTTAATCATATTTTAACGCCGTTTCTGGGACAAAATGGATTTAAGGCTCAGGTGAAAGCAGAAGTTAATTATCCCCGATTAACAGCGGGAAATGTTAAAAAAATCTCTATTGCAATTGTGGTTGATAATAAGAAGGGAGTAGCAGAAGACGGC
>Ga0209013_10004596_pt1 | contig 12072 bp, 11 predicted proteins | sample Cruoilmetagenom2_FD_187291 | JGI IMG/M metagenome (GOLD analysis project Ga0209013, IMG submission 187291) | Oil polluted marine microbial communities from Coal Oil Point, Santa Barbara, California, USA - Sample 2 (SPAdes) (version 2) | ecosystem: Environmental > Aquatic > Marine > Oil seeps ...
CGACCCAGGAGGTTACAGGTACCAGGTCGCAGGTCGCACATCACAGGTCTCAGGTCTCAGGTCTCAGGACGCACATCGCAAGTCGCAAGTCGCAGCAGAATCGTCGGCTGGACTCCTGGATGTCAAGCCTTTTCCGCAACTTTCGGGAGAATTTCAATGAGACCTTAAACCTGAGACCTGAAACCTGAGACCTGAAGTCTGTGTAGCCTGAGACCTGAGACCTGCGACCTTCCCCCCCCGCGCTATGAAATCGGATGAGACATGTGGGCTGGTGGCTTCCCCAGGGGCAGCGGATGATGGTCGTCATCGATGTTGACATAGGTGATCACCGCCTCGGTGACCTGGACCTCGGTCGTCCGGTCCCAGTGGCGCGCCGCCCCGACCTTCACGCGGACCGTGACCGATGTCCGGCCGATCCTGACAAGTTCAGTGTAGAATGAGACTAGATCTCCGACGAACACGGGTTCCAGGAAGACCACCTCTTTCATCGCCACCGTCACCACGCGCCGGGCGCCGTGTCCGAGAGCTTCTTCGGCACCGGCCTGGTCGATGTAGGAGAGGATCACGCCTCCGAAAATAGTTCCCGCCGGGTTGGTGTCCCTCGGCATCATGAGCACCCTGCTCTTCGGCTGCAATCGGCTGTCGATCATAAATTCTCCAGATCGTCCCGTGCTCCGGGCTCGGGATCTCCGTCGACAGTCATGCCGCTCTCGTCTTGAACCAGCTCCTCGGGGTCGGGCAGGTCTTCTGCGCGCTCGAGACCGAAATGGAGAAGGAACTCCTGGCTCGTCCGGTAGAGAAAGGGCTTGCCGACCACCTTCTTGCGCCCCGCCATCCGCAACAGCTTGCGATCGAGAAGAGTGTGGACGACGCCAGCGGAGTTGGTTCCGCGGAGGAAATTGATCTCCGGCAAGGTGACCGGCTGGCGGTGGGCGACGATGGCGAGCACCTCGAGGGCCGCCTGGGACAGTCGCTGGCGGGCAGCGATGCCATGAAAGGCTCGCAAGTAGGGATCGAGTGCAGGCGGCGTCACGCACCGCCATCCGCCCGCGACGTGCTCGAGGCGGAGCCCACGGTCGGGCCGATCCCAGGCCTCGCACATGGCCTCCAGCACCTGGCTTACTTCTGCCTCCTCCACATCCGAGTCGGCAAGCGCTTCAGCGATTGCGGCCGCCTTCACCGGACCGCTGGCTGTGAGCAGAATAGCCTCTACGAGGGCGGAGAGTGTCTCCCTATCCACCCTGCTCTCCACTGTGCAGCAGCTCCTTCTCGCTGAGGGTCCGATCTCCGGGCCGCAGATAGATCTCGGCGAAGGGAAGCCGCTGCTCGGCGAAGACCCCCCGGAGGCGAACAAGCTCGAGGACGCCGACCATCACCACCACAACCTCCTCAGGATCCGTTCGCGAGTGGAGGTCGCGCAGCAGCGGCACCAGGCCGTCGGAGATCACGCGCCTGTATATCTCGCTCATCTTCTCCTCGACGGTGAAGCGCAGTGGGAGCACCTTCAGCGCCGGTGGATGGAAGGCTTCGAAACGCTGCATGACCTCGAGGTAGGTGTGGGCGAGCAGCCGCAGGTCGACGTCTTCCCACTCGAGCACGGTGTCGGTCTGCCGGGTCGTGCCCGGGATCACCGGGTTCCACAGGCACCGCCGCACGACGTCGGTGTCGTAGAGGATCGACGCCAGCTCCTTGACCCGGCGGTACGCCAGGAGGCGTTCGACCAGCTCCTCGCGGGGGTCCTCCTCGCCCTCCGCCACCTGGGGCAGCAGCATCTTCGATTTCAGGTGCAACAGCCACGAAGCCATCCACAAATACTCGCCGGCAACATCGAGGTCGAGCTCCCGCATCTCCTGCAGGTGTGCGTGGTACTGGTCGCATACGTCGACGATCGGAATCTCGTAGATCGAGACCTCATGCTTGCGGATCAGGTGCAGGAGCAGATCGAGCGGCCCACTGAAGACCGATAGCTCGACCGGCGGGCCCTGGGGTTCTTCCTCGACCAACCTCATGGCCGGGATTATACAGGCTCACCGGATCTCGGCGCTCCCTCCGAAAGCTGTGCAGGGCTGGTTGCCAATCACTGCCTCCCTCCCCTTCTCGGTCCCGCTTTCGCCGGTCAAGGACGGTGCTACACTTCGCCGGGCTCTGGAGGCGATCTTGGAACACTGGGACGGCCAGATGGGTTTGTTCGACGAGAATCCTCAGCGCGAGGTGTCGCGGGAGAAGAACGTGGTGGTCTTCGATCTCGAGACGCAACGCTCCTTCGACGAGGTCGGTGGTCGCTCGCAATTCCATCGCCTCGGAGTTTCCGTCGGAGTTGCCTACCGCTACGACCGGGATGAGTTTTTGGTGGTCGAGGAGGACACTATCGACCAGCTCGTGGCGCTCCTTCTCCAGGCTGATCTCGTGGTCGGCTACAACATCCGTGGGTTCGACTACGAGGTGCTTCGGGCCTACACCGATGAGGACCTCGCCAGCTTACCCACCTTTGACCTGATGTTCGACCTCGAGGAAAAGCTCGGATTCCGCCCCAAGCTCGACAGCGTCGTGTCGGCAACCCTGGGCGTGGGCAAGTCGGCGGACGGCCTGCAGGCGCTGGAGTGGTGGCGACGCGGAGAGATCGACAAGATCATCGAGTACTGCCGCCAGGACGTCCGCGTCACCCGCGATCTCTACGACTTCGGCAAACGCAACCGCATGGTGCTGGTGGAGCGCTTCGGCGGAAAGCCCCGCAAGGTCGAGGTCAACTGGTAGCCCACCATCGACTCAGGTCGAGTTCAACAGCAGAGAAATGAGTGAGAACCGCAAAGACGCGAAGTCCGCGAAATTAGGTATTCATCCCTTTTTGCTCTTCCTTTTCGGTCAGGGTCACCGGTCCAGTCTGCTATTCAGAACGGCTGGGTGGCGGGCCCTGAAGGACCCGCCTACAAAGAGCGCCGAGAATCCTGTAGGCGGGTACTTCAGTGCCCGCCACCAAGACCCACCAAGAGGTTTCCCCGCTCAATCTAAACAATGCGGACTATTTCCGGTCTTCTTCCATGGCTCTGAGCGCATCGCGGCAGGTATCCGTCATGGCGTCAAACGAGGGCAGGCCGAGCCGCGCGAAGACGGAGGGGGTGCGCTCGCTGGAGGCGCCGAGAGAGGCCAGCACGGCTCGGTACTCGTGGCTCGCCCGCCGGGTACGCCCGAGGTCGGACAGGGACCGGGCGAGGAGAAAGCGAACCTCCTTCATCTCCGGCGCCAGGTAGAGCGCCGCCCTGTAGGCCTGCACCGCCGTTTCCTCCTCACCGCATCGGTCATGTACCAAGCCTTTGAGGGCGTGCAGGATTGCACTTTCGGGGAATCGGCTCAGGAGGCTCTCGATGATCTCCGCCGCACGAAGGTCCTCGCCCACGTCCAGAGCGTCGACCACTGCCTCCAATCGATCCTCCACCCGTTCCTCGTCCAACCGCGGAAACTGTCTCGCTCCGGACGGCGCCGCCGGCGGCGGCGCCTCCTCCGAATCGGCATTTCCCGCGACCAGCCCCGCCGAACGCCCGTCGACCGGCATTCGTCGGTAGCAGAAGCAGCTCCCGAGATCCCGGGCTCCGAGCCCGGAGCCGAGTGACAGGAGGCTCTCGCTCGGGCCGAGGAAAAGACTGCCGTCCGCGGCGAGCTCTCCCTCCACCGCCGACACCACCTTGCTCTGCACCCCAGGCCTGAAGTAGATGAGAACGTTGCGCAGAAAGATGATGTCGAACGGACCGTCGCGAACCTCCAGCGGACGGGCTGCGAGGTTGAGCGGGCGATAATGGATGCGCGCGCGCAGCGCCGAATCAAGCTCGAAGCGGTCCCCACGAGGAGTGAAGTGTCGATCGAGAGCATCCTCGGAAACCTTCGCGACCGCCCGTCGACCGAAGAGCCCCTCTCGTGCTTCAGCCAGGGCCGCGCTGTCGACATCCGTAGCTAGAATTTGCCAGCTCCAGTCACCGACCACTGAGCTGTCGGCGAGAACGATCGCCAGCGTGGCGGCCTCCTCGCCCCGTGCGCAGCCCGCGCACCACACATTCAGGTGGTGATCACGGCGTCGATCGGCCAGCTCGGGCAGGATCGTGCTCTCCAACGCCTCGAACTGGGCACCACCCCTGAACAGGTAGGACTCCTTGTTTGTGATCCGACTGAGGAGAATTGGCCACTCATCCGAGCCGGCGTCCCGACGCAGGAACGCTAAGTAATCCCCGACGTCCCCTCGTCCCGTTGCGGCCGCCCGCTCTAGCGCCAGGGTTCCGAGACGTTCGAGGTCATGGTCGGGGACAACGATGCCAGACACGTCCTCGACAAGCTCGGCCAGCTCGCGGGAGGACGTGTCTGTCATCCGTTCGCCTCGGTCACCCGCGCCACGAGATGCCCGATCTCATTGGGGGGCAGCGTGACGACCGCAGCTCCACGGTCAAGGGCCGCGCGGGGCATGCCGAAGACCGCGCTCGAGGCCTCGTCCTGGGCAACCGTCAGGCAGCCTTCCCTGCGGAGCGCCAGCATCCCATCGGCGCCATCCGCCCCCATGCCCGAAAGGAGCACGGCAGCCACCCGCTCTGGAGGGTGATCCGCGAGGCTCCGGAAGAGAACCTCCACCGAGGGTCGATGCCCGTTGACCGCGGGGGTCTGTCGGTCCACCTGCAGGATTCCGAACCGGTCGAGGGTGAGATGGCCTCCCGCCGGCGCGATCCGCACGCAGCCCTTGCCGAGATGGTCTCCGGTCCTGGCAATCGCAACGTCGATCCCAAGCTCGAGGCCGAGCCACTCCGCAAGGCCCGACTCGAAGCCCTCCGCGATATGTTGCACGACGACGACTCCCACCCGCGGGTGGCGTCCGAGGGCGCCGAGCAGGTCGAAGAGCGCCCCCGGCCCTCCCGTCGAAGCTCCGATGGCCAGATAGCGGAGGGCGCGCGTCAGACACGGGGCCGCCCCTGTCGAGCTCCCCGATGTGGGTCGTTCGGTGGACCTTTGACCGCCGAGGTGTCGCACCGACTCTCGGAGAAGGCGGCCGAGCTCGGCCCACCCGTCCGGAACCTCGGGCTTGGGGAAAACCGCAACCACTCCACGATTCAGGGAGGCGAAGGCCGTACGCAGCCTGTCGCGGTGCTGCCTTGGAGTGAGCACGACCATCGGGATCTGTCCCTGGGCGCCGATCGCCTCGACGAGCGCCCCTCCTTCGAGAGAGGGCAGGTCGAGGTCAAGAACGACCGCGTCCGGAGCCTGCTCTCGGACCAGATCCAGCGCCTCTCGGCCATCCCCCACCTCACCCACCACGGTGATCTCCACGTCCTCGTCAAGAAGCCGCCGCAGAAGCCCGCGAACGGTCGCCGAACGGTCGGCAACCAGGACCCGCACGGTGCTCACCGGCCGCCTCCCACCCGTTGCACAAGGCCCACCAGCTCCCTCGCGTCCAGCCCCTGTTTCGTCAGGTAGGCGTCGGCACCGGCTTCGAGGCCCGCGAGCCGGTCCGCCGGCCTGTCACGGGTGGAGATCACAACGATAGGCAGATCACTCAGGCGCGGGTTCTCGCGCAGCATCCGGGTCAGGGTGAGCCCGTCCATCCCGGGCATCTCGATGTCCGTCACCAAGCAGTCGAACTCGTGTTCCTCGAGGGTGTGCAGCGCGTCCTCCGCTGTCGCGACGCCGGTGACCACGAAGCCGCCATCCTCCAGCAGCTGCCGCACCATCTCGCGAGTGACCGCCGAGTCGTCAACGAGCAGCACCCGCACCGGCCGGGCCCGCGGCACTCCTACCGGTGGAGCCACCCATTCAGTCTCCTCCACCGGGCCCAGCCGTCCCAGCGAGAGCACGGCCACCGGACGCCCCGAAGCGAGCAGGGCGATTCCTTCCACAACTCGTGGCGCCCCTGCGGCTGCTGGGAGCGGACGCACGATCACCTCCTCCTCGCCGAGCACCGCATCCGCCACCACCCCGAGGACCGAACCCCCGATCACCATCTCGACCAGCTCTCCGGCCTCGGCCTCCGGTTCACCGAGGAACTCGGCGAGAAAGCACGCGGACACCACCTGCTCTCCGATGCGGATGACCCGGCGCCCGTTCACCTCCTCCAGGTTCTCGGCCTTCACTCGGCGGTAGGCCCGAACCGGCGACGCCGGCATGGCCAGCTGGTGCTGGCCGATCTGTAGCACCAGCACCCTTTCGCCGCGCCGCGCCAGCGGGACCTCCACGGTAACGACCGTTCCCTTGCCCAGTTTCGACTCGAGCCAGAGATCACCACCGACCGATCGAACGGCCGCCGCCACAGCGTCCAGACCCACCCCCCTCCCGGAAAGCTCCGAGGGCTCCTCGCGGGTCGAGAATCCGGGCAGGAAGAGTAATTGGAGCACCTCGCCGGGATCCAGCACCGCGGCGCTCTCCTGAGTGATCAGTCCGAGCCGGATCGCGGTCCGCACGGCGGTATCGGGGTCGATGCCGCGGCCGTCGTCCACCATCCTCAGGCGTACGCGGTCGCCTTCGCTGAAGGCCTCCAGGCGCAGACTTCCGATCTCGGGCTTGCCCGCGCGAGCGCGTTCCTCCGTGGTCTCGATTCCGTGGTCGACGGCGTTGCGCACCAGGTGGAGGAAGGCCTCCCGCAGCGCATCGACGATGCGACGGTCTAGCTGGGTCGCTCCGGCGGCCACCTCCACCTCGACCAGCTTGCCGAGGCTCTGAGCGAGGTCACGGGCGTGGCGATCGAGACCGCGCAGAAAGGGACGCAGGGGCTGAACCTGGAGGCGGAGCAGCGCCTCCAGCTGGCTGTCGGTGAGGCGGCGGAGGTTGCGCTGTCCACCCTCGAGCTCGAGCGCCACCTGGCGAAGCGAGGTCGCAAGGGTTGCCAGCACCTGCCGCGGCGTGCGCTCCCCGACGCCTCGCTCGGCCAGCGTAGCGAGCTTGAATACGCGGTCGGCGAGACCGCCCGCAGCCACCGACAGTACGCGCAGCCGTGCGCCGCGATCGGCCAGCCCGTCGACCACCGCCGACGCAACCCGCATCTCTTGCCGAACCCGGGGCTTCTCCCGCTCCGCGATGGGCTGTCCCACCTCGCCTGCTTTTTCCGGCTTGCTGGCGGCGGCTCGGGCGGTTTCCTCGCTGAGGGAACCGACCAGTTCGGCAAGCTGGTTGCAGAGGCGCATCAACTCCGGCTGCGCCTCCCGATCGGGGGGATTGAGGAGATCCTCCGCACGGTGGCACAGCTCCGCCATCTCCGGCAGCCCGATCATGCGGCTGGCGCCCTTGAGGGCGTGCATCTCGCGCCGAACCTGCGCCGCCGCCTCGGGGTCCCGGTCCAGGCCTTCGAGCAGCCCGTGGAGCCGCTCCAAGCGGTCCCCTGCCTCCTCGAGAAAGAGAGGCAGCAGATCGTCGGGTGGGGTGTTCACGAGCAGTTACCGTCCGCCACGGATCAGATTCTCGTCCAGTTGCGGACGTTGACATCTACCCCCAGAGTACCCACCATCTCACCGTCGTTGTTGTGCATGGCAACGGCGATGGTGAAGCAGGGATCCCCGGTCATCAGGGAGTCGTAGATCGGGGTGACCGCAGACCGCTGGTCGCGGGCGACGGCCTGGAACCAGGGACGATCGGCATAGGCCTGTCCGACCGCCAGGCTTCCGGGTAGCTCGCGCTCACCCACCAGCTCTCGGTTGACCACGAAGGCGATCATCGAGCCCGAAAGATCTACCAGGTAAATGAGCTCGAGGTAGGGAGACTCCTGCAGGATCTCCTGGAGGACTCCTTCGACGGCCTCGAGATTGCCGGCGTAGTCGGACAGGCGTTGGGTCCAACCGTAGAGCTGGTGTTTGAGAGAGTGCTGCGATTCGATGCGGAAGCTCTGCGTGAGGAGTTGAATCGACAACGCCAGCTGGTCGAGCCGCTCTGCCGCGCCGGTGTACCGGACGAGGCCGTCGGCGATACGTTGAATGACCCCGCTCACCTCCTTGAGGGTGAGAACGACCTGGTCAGAGGCCGTTCGCTGCTCCTGGGTTGCCAGCGAGATTTCGCGCGCTGCCTGTGCAGTTTCCGCGAGCGCCTCGCGCTGCTGGGTGATGGCCTCCTGAGCCGAACGACTCTGCTCCAGAACCTGCCCGGCGGCCTTGCTCCCCTCCTCGGTGGCCACAACGACGCCGCGGATGGAGCCTGCAAACTCGTCGAGGTGAACGCGCACCGAGTCCACCGACTCCCGGGAGCGTTCGGCCAATCGCCGTACCTCCTCAGCCACCACCGAGAAGCGCTCACCGTGTTCGCCGGCTGCCGAGGCCTCGATGGCCGCGTTGAGGGCGAGGATGTGGGTCTCCTGGGCGATCTCGGTGATCAGGTCGAGGATGCGGTAGATCTCGCGCGAGCGACTGCCGAGCGTGTCGGCGCGGGCGGCCACGGCATCCATGTGCTCTCGCACGGCATCGACCCCCGACACCGCCGACGCCACCGACGCCGCGCCGGCATCGCCGGCCTTTTCCGAACGCGCGGCCAGGTTCGCCTGGTTGGCGGCGTTGGTGGCAATCTGGCCCGCGGTGCGCGCGAGCTCCTCCATAGTGGCGGTGATCTCGACCACCGCCGCGGCCTGCTGGCTGGACGCCGAGGCCAGCTCCGACGAGACTTTCTGCACGGTGCCGGCCGCCGTCGACACATCGACCGAGGAGCTCTGGATCTGCTGGATCAAGGCCGCCAGCGCCCGCGTTGCCGCCTGCACCGCGCGACGCATGTCCTCGCGCAAGGCGTCCACTGGTGTGAGAGCGTTCACCAGATCGCCTTGCTGCATCTCGGTGAGAGTGGACTCGATGGCGCCGCATTGCCTGGTGTACTGCTCCTTGAGCTCGCGTAGATCCCTCGCGGTACGGCGCTGAGGAAGGTGAACCAGCATCACGTAGCCCACCATGGCGAGCAGGCCGATGACCAGGAAGGCACGAACGAACCAATCCTCGCGTGGGAGGTCCGAGGCAGCCTCCAACAACCCGCCGGCCACCAGGACCACTACGAGCAACAACAACGGTCCAAGCAATCCGCGCACGACCCGCGTTTCGCGTATCTCAGCCATCCGACCCTCCTACCCCGGGGTTCCACTCATCCGAAAACAACACCGACGGATCCAAGACCTTCACCGGATCACCATCGACCTCTGTCGAGGCAGCCACGAGCGAACCGGACTCCTGGTCGCACTCTTCGCATGCTAGCGAGGTCACCGCCACCGCCTCGTCCACGGCAAGGCCGAGCACTCTTTTCGCGCCCTCGTCCCCGCGCCCGAGGATCACAGTAGCCCGGTGTGCCGCCCCCGGAAGGCTACCCGCGATCAGGGCATGCAGGTCGAGCACCGCCAGGGGTTCGCCGGCAAACTGGGCGAGACCGAGGAGGTAGGGCTGGGATCCGGGCACCGGATAGCAGCTCAGACCTCGCACGACCTGCCGAACCATCGTCGCCGGCAACGCGCAACAAAAGCCGCCGGAACGAACGATCAGATAGCGCCCATCTTCCTTTTGACGAGGGGTTTCCGTCTTCACGGACTTAGGATAACACCCTGGCGGTCAGCGATTCGCCGGGCCCTGCGCCGTCGCCGCATCGACAGGTTGGGCTTCGGACCAGTCCAGCTCGGAGCCGCGCATGCTGTGGGGAACCAGGAAGATGCCCATCATCACCACCCACCCGAGTGCAACCGCGACCCTGGTACGCAGGTTCCGGGCAGCGGCGATGGCGGCCGGGAGCCAGGCGAGAAAGGCGAAGAGGGTCTTGTTGTCCGTGAGATCGTGACCGAAGGGCCACCCGGTCCAGAAGGCGCCAAAGGCGTACTTCTGGACGATCGGGCCGAGGATGAGCCCGCCGGCAACCAGCAGCGCCATGGCGATGAGCACGAGCACGCGGGCTCGCGGGGCACCTGGGCGCAAGACCTCGAGGAGGGCGCGCGTGGCCATGAGCATGCTCAGGAACATGGCCAGGATGTGCGGCACCAGCACGCCAGCCGGCACGTCGCCGCGGAAACGGGCGACCACCGGCTCTCCGTCGGGAATCGTGAGAGTCTCTCCCTCAGCATCGACGACGATCCGATACTCCACCTTGCCCGCGGGAGGCTGGCCGGGAATCTTCGCCTCGATGCGCCCCTCGGCGGTCTCCGCCATCGGAATCACGCGAAAAGGCTCGTCCGTGGGGTAACGTCGCCACTCGAGACTCGCCTGAGCGCTTCGAGAAAGGATAGGGATTCCGACTCGCAGCCCTCCCCTCCCCTCGTCGGATCGGGGGAGGCGGTAGGAGATCGTCTCCCCGCCGGCGAGCTCCGCCGTTCCACGCATCGGATGGCTCGGCCCGGTCATGCGTTGAAAGACCGCGAGCACCACCGTGAGGATGAAGGCCGCCACCCAGAGGATGACGGATACCCGTCGGGATTTCATGAACGACCCGCCTCAGCCTTCGGCGAGGACGCCGCGCACCATCTCTTCGATGGTTCCCGGCTCGACCTCTTCGAGCTCGTAGTTCACGTTGGCGATGGGCTTGTTCACGGTGATGATCCGCTTGAGGTCGATCGGGGTTCCTTCCACGACCACGTCGGCCGGTGTGGCGTTGATTGTTTCCTCCAGATCTCGAACCTGCTCGTCGCCGTAGCCCATGGCCGGGAGGATCTGGGAGGCGTTGGGGTACTTCTCGTAGGTCGCCTTGATCGTGCCCACGGCATGGGGCCGGGCATCGACGATCTCGGCCGCGCCCGCCTGCTTGGCTGCGAACCACCCGGCGCCATAGGTCATGCCTCCGTGGGTGAGGGTGGGACCGTCCTCGACCACCAGGGCGCGCTTGCCCGCAATGAGCTCCGGATTGTCCGCGGTGATCACCGAACGGCACTTGATCACCCTGGCGGTCGGGTTGGCGGTCCGGCAGGTGTCGAGAACCTCATCGACCTTGACAGGATCGGCGGTGTCCACCTTGTTGACGATCAGAAGATCGGCCATGCGGAGGTTCGTTTCGCCCGGGTAGTAAGTCAACTCGTGGCCGGCCCGGTGCGGATCCACCAGCGTGATGAACAGGTCGGGCCGGTAGAACGGCGTGTCGTTGTTGCCGCCGTCCCAGAGGATGACGTCGGCCTCCTTCTCGGCCTCGCGGAGAATCCTCTCGTAGTCGACCCCGGCGTAGACTACGAAACCGTTGTCGATGTGCGGCTCGTACTCCTCGCGCTCCTCGATGGTGCACTGGTGGCGGTCGAGATCCTCGTAGGTCTCGAACCGCTGGCAGGCCTGCTTGGCGAGGTCGCCGTAGGGCATCGGGTGGCGGATGGCCACCACACGATTGCCCATCTCCTTGAGAAGGCGCGACACATAGCGAGTGGTCTGGGATTTGCCGACACCGGTGCGCACGGCGGTGATCGCGATCAGAGGCTTGCTGGAAGGGATCATCGTCCGCGTAGCGGAGTGGATGCCGAAGTGCGGGCCCCAGCCGATGACCTGGCTGCCCTTGTTCATCACGTATGTGTGGAGTACGTCGGAGTAGCAGAACCAGACCTCGTCGACGTCGTTCTCCTTGATCACCCTCTCGAGTTCCTCCTCAGCGAGGATGGGGATCCCGTCCGGGTAGAGGGAGCCGGCGAGTTCCGCGGGATAAGTTCGGTCCTCGATGTCCGGAATCTGGGTGGCGGTGAAAGCCACCACCTCGTAGTCCTCGTTGTCGCGGTAGAGACAGTTGAAATTGTGGAAGTCCCGTCCCGCAGCACCCATGATCACGACCTTTGTTCGTGCCATGTCATCCTCCAATAATTCTCATCAAAAGGCCTTCAGCCCTCCGAGGAACCACTCCGCCGGGTAAAGCTGAACCGGCGGCGGCGCGCATTCTACCACCAGAGGGATTCGGGGCGTCGATATGCGCCGCCCCCCCGGTCAGTTTTGAGTTTTTAGTTTCTCGCGGGCCGCGGGTTGGGAGTGCGTCCGATCAGGGCGCCCAGCGTAGGCGCAGGTGAAAAAACTGTCATCCTGAGCCATCCAGGGCCCTTCGGGCCGACAGAACACAATATGACATCCGATTTGTGCGGCCGAGATCCGGCTTCGCCTGCGGCTACGCCGGGACAGGCAGGCCGCACCACAATTTCCTCTC
>Ga0209013_10004597_pt1 | contig 12071 bp, 10 predicted proteins | sample Cruoilmetagenom2_FD_187291 | JGI IMG/M metagenome (GOLD analysis project Ga0209013, IMG submission 187291) | Oil polluted marine microbial communities from Coal Oil Point, Santa Barbara, California, USA - Sample 2 (SPAdes) (version 2) | ecosystem: Environmental > Aquatic > Marine > Oil seeps ...
GAGAACAAGTTACGTACTGTATCAGATGGTTTAGCACCAGTTGATAACCATTTCAACGCTAATTCTTCGTTGATTTTAACTTCAGCTGGTTTTGTTAGTGGATTGTAAGTACCAACTGTTTCAATTTGACGACCGTCGCGTGGAGCGCGAGCGTCAGCAACAACAATACGATAGAAAGGAGATTTTTTAGCTCCCATACGTTTTAAGCGAATTTTAACTGCCATTTTTTAATTGCACCTCCGAATAGTTTCACACAAGATAGTATAATATCAAGGATTGATTTGTTTGTAAAGTGTTTTTTCTTAACACCTTATAAATGTCTAAAAATAATAGGGTAATTATTATTTAAAAAGCGAGTTCAATCCTGGCATTTTCATCTTTTTCTTGCCTTTTTGCTGCATGTTTGTCATTTGTTTCATCATTTTTTTCATATCTTCAAATTGCTTAAGCAAGCGGTTTACATCTTGGATAGTCGTACCTGATCCTTTAGCAATTCGTTTTTTACGGCTTGAATTAATGATGTCCGGCGTCGTTTTTTCTTGAGGTGTCATCGCATAAATAATCGCCTCAACTCGACCCATTTGTTTTTCATCCACTTTTGCATTTTCTAAACCTTTAATTTTTCCTGCACCAGGTAACATCTTAATAATGTCCTCAAGAGGGCCCATTTGTTTCACTTGATTCATTTGATCGATAAAGTCATCAAACGTAAAGCTTTGTGTTCTGAATTTCTCTTCAAGTTCTTTTGCTTTTTCTTCATCCACATTGGCTTGTGCTTTTTCAATCAGTGACATCATGTCACCCATCCCCAGAATACGGGATGCCATACGCTCCGGATGAAATGGTTCAAGTGCATCCATTTTTTCACCCATCCCGACAAATTTAATCGGTTTTTGTGCAATCGAACGGATTGATAATGCTGCTCCACCACGTGTATCGCCATCAAGCTTCGTTAAGACTACCCCTGTAATGCCGACAGTTTCATCGAAACTTTGAGCGACATTAACAGCATCTTGACCTGTCATCGCGTCAACAACCAGGAACACTTCATCTGGTTCTTTTAATGCGCGAATATCTTTCAATTCTTGCATCAGTTTTTCATCGATATGCAAACGACCTGCGGTATCGATAATCACCACATCATTGTGATCTACTTTTGATTGCTCTAGTGCTTGACGAACAATTTCTACTGGTGATACATCTGTTCCCAACGAAAAAACAGGTAATGACAATTGTTTTCCGATGGTTTGAAGCTGTTGAACTGCAGCAGGTCTATAAATATCCGCAGCCACCAAAAGTGGGTTACGATTGTACTTCTTACGCAAAATATTGGCCAATTTACCAGTTGTGGTTGTTTTACCGGCCCCTTGGAGACCAACCATCATAATGACGGTTGGTGGTTTTTTCGCAAATTGAATCGGACTTTGTTCGCCACCCATCAACTCCGTCAACTCTTCTTTGACGATTTTGATGACTTGTTGCCCCGGTGTCAAACTCTTCATTACGTCAACACCAACAGCACGTTCACTTACAACTTTGACGAAATCTTTAACAACTTTCAAGTTAACATCCGCTTCAATCAACGCACGTCGGACATCTCTCATCATTTCTTTTACGTCTGCTTCGGAAACTTTACCTTTACCTTTAATACGTTGGATTGTTCCTTGCAGCCGCTCAGCTAAACCTTCAAATGCCATGCATGCCGCCTCCTAATCCGATTCTTTTAGCTGCTCAATCAATTCCAATGCTACTTCTTGATTGACAGGATTTGTTTGAATTACTTGTTGCAATTGCTCCATCACAACTTTGCGCTGTTGAAATTTTTCCAATAGTCGTAGTTTATCTTCGTACTCTTCTAACATTGCATCTGTTCGTCGAATGTTATCATAGACAGCTTGTCTAGAAATTTCATATTCGTCAGCTATTTCCCCAAGTGAATGATCATCAAGATAATAAAGATGCATATAACTTCGTTGTTTATCTGTCAGTAATGACTGATAAAAATCGAAAAGAAAGTTCATGCGTGTTGTTTTTTCGAGTTGCATCATGATCTCTCCCACCTAAAGCTTTCTACTTGTATCTTAACGAGCAACACAATAAGTGTCAAGTATTTTTACTTGTCTAGTTAAGGTCGTTTTTTTCTTCTTGCTCTAGACCATCAGCGAATAATCCGTACACATACTTTTCAGTATCAAATGGTTGTAAATCATCCATTTTTTCACCTAGTCCAACAAATTTAACAGGGATTTTCAGCTTGTTACGGATGGCTAGTACAATTCCACCTTTAGCTGTGCCGTCAAGCTTGGTTAAGACAATTCCTGTAACATTTGTAGCCTCTTTAAAAGATTGTGCTTGGATTAATGCATTCTGACCTGTCGTTGCATCAAGGGCAAGCAATACTTCATGTGGGGCTCCAGGTACTTCCCGCTCAATCACACGATGAACTTTTTGTAATTCATTCATTAAGTTTACTTTATTTTGCAAACGACCTGCGGTATCACATATCAACACATCAACACCACGGTTTTTCGCAGCACGTACCGCATCATACATAACGGCAGCTGGATCAGATCCTTCAGATTGCTTGATAACCTCAACACCAACACGGTCTCCCCACACTTGCAATTGATCAATTGCTCCTGCACGGAATGTGTCTCCTGCTGCTAACATGACCTTTTTACCTTGCTGGCTTAAGCGATGCGCCAATTTCCCGATTGTCGTGGTTTTTCCAACCCCATTGACACCCACAAATAAAATAACGGATAAACCCTCTTCTTGAATAAGAAGTTCGTTGGAACTATCGTCACCTGACTCGTATATTTCTACTAACTTTTCTGATATGACCGATTGGATGCCTGCAGTATCTTTAATATTTTTGCGTTGCACCTCAAAACGTAATAGGTCCATTAATTCCACGACAGTTTCAAAACCTACGTCTGCTTGTAATAATAAATCTTCTAGCTCTTCGAAGAAATCCTCATCAACTTTGCGGTATTTTGCAACTAAATCATTCACTTTGGATGTGAATTGATTACGAGTTTTTGATAATCCATCTTTAAACTTTTCTGATACAGAAACAGATTCACTAGTTCCTGTTAATTTTTCTTTTATTTTTTTAAAGAAACTCATGCTCTAACGCTCCCTTGTGCGACAAGTGTTGGTTGATCTTCTTGCAATTTCACAGATACTAATTTCGAAATTCCCGATTCCTGCATCGTAATCCCGTATAATACATCGGCACCTTCCATTGTTCCTTTTCGGTGTGTGATGACGATAAATTGTGTATCATGACTGAACTTTTTCAAGTATTGGCTATAACGGACGACATTTGATTCATCAAGTGCCGCTTCCACTTCATCCAATATACAAAACGGTACAGGTCGGATATTTAGTATCGCAAATAATAATGCGATAGCCGTTAACGCTCGTTCTCCACCTGAAAGTAAACTTAAATTTTGCAATTTCTTCCCAGGGGGTTGAGCCACGATTTCAATACCTGTTTCTAGCATATCTGTAGGGTTAGACAAAATTAAATCAGCTTGGCCACCTCCAAATAACTCGCGGAAAACACGACTAAACTGTGTGCGAACAGCATGGAATGTATCACTGAAACGGGTGATCATTTCTTCATCCATTTCTTTGATTGCTACATGGAGAGTTTCTTTCGCTTCCAATAAGTCCTGTCGTTGGTCCGTTAAAAACATGTGACGTTCAGAGACACGTTCAAATTCTTCGATTGAAGCTACGTTAACAGGACCTAATTCTTCAATTGATTGTTTGAGTAATTTCACTTTTTTACGAGATACGTCTTCCTCGAATGCATCAGCGCTAGGAAGTTCAATTTCTTCGAATGTTAGGTGATAGTTTTCTTCCAATTGAGTATACAAAGCAGTTTGTTCTACATCTAAGCGATTCATCTTCACTTCCGCAGTTCTTAAAACGTCCAACTGTTGTTTGTGTAGATGCTGATTTTTTTTCAATTGAAGCTCAACCGTTTGGTATTGCGTGTGAATTTGAGCACGCTTCTCTTTGGCATTCGCAATGGTTTGAACCAATGCGTGTTTCTTTTCTAGCCAGTCGTTCAATTGGCGATTAATCTCATTAGGTGTTGGACCTACTTGACTGTCTCCATTTTCGTACCACTGCATCTCTTTTTTCGCATGATCTAGTTTTTGAGTAACCTTTTGACAATTCTCTTGCAACTCAGCTACTGTATGCTCTGCAACCTTCGATTGTTCGGTTAATACAGCTTGTCTTGAGCGTAGTTCAGCCATTTGTTCCGTTAATTGGTCACGTTCACTTAAACTTTTCGACTTAAGATTGGTTAGGCGATGAATGGTTTCATTGATTTGATCCAATTCTGCTTTTAATTCCGTTAATCTCTGCTCTGATTGTTTCTTTTTCTCCATCGCTTGTTGCTGGCGAGATGAAACATCTTTTGTTTCTGAATTTGAAACAAAAGCACGTTCATTTAAACGTTTATAAGAAGTTTCTAGTTCGCGAAGATTCGCACTGAGCTCTAAATCACTTGCACGACTTTCTTCCCCTTCGGAACGGAGAATTTCTAAACGTTCAGATTGATAATCGATTGATTTTTTCAGAGTTGAAACTTGATTTTCAGCTGTTTGAATCGACCGATCCATGCCATCCAATTTCGATACAAGGTCTTCTAACTCAGCTTTTCTCGAAAATACAGAAGACTGTTGTTTTGTAAATCCACCAGTTAATGAACCTCCCGCATTAACAATATCCCCATCTAGCGTCACAACTCGATAACGATATTGAATCGACTTAGCTATTTGTGAAGCACCTTGCAAATCTTTTACGACGAGTACATTTCCAAGTAAATTCTCAACAATCGACTTTGAAGATTCGTCATACATAACGAGTTCATCCGCTGTTTGAATAAATGACGGATGGTTCATTACGCTACGTAATGCTTCTGACTGAACTTTACGGGACTTCATGACGGTTTTAGGCAAAAATGTCGCACGACCTGAACGCTTATTTTTCAAGTAGGCAATGGCTTTTCTGGCATCCTCATTGGATTCGGTCACAATATGTTGCATAGCACCACCAAGTGCTGTCTCAAGTGCCTTTGCATATGCAGGTTTCACCTGAATAAGTTCTGCAACTGCACCAGTAATTCCTGATAATTGTCCATTTTCTCGGGCAACTAATACTTCTTTGACACCTTGGAAGAAACCAGAGAAGTCCGCTTCAAGAGCTTCAAGCGATTCTTTTCTAGCTTTTAATTGTTGTTGATGTTGGTAAGCTTGATACAACATCGATTGTTTCGATTCCAATTCATCTTTTTCTTTAGCAATTGCTAGTTGAAGTTCTTTAAATTGCGTCAACTTTTCGTCTAAAAGAATGCGTATTTGTGCTAACTGTTGTTCCACTTGATACTTTTGAACTTCAACTTGCTCTAAATCCATTGTGATTTTTTCATATTCATTACTCATTTTATCTTTATGTTCATGTTGTTGAAGGAGCTGTTGATTTAAATGCTTTAATTCATTCTTAACGGTTGCTTCTTCGTTTAACAAATCAATATAAGTAGATTTGTGATCTTCAATCTCCACTTCAATCTCCGCACTAGACTGCTTCAACAAATGGTCCAATTGTTTGACTTTGTTCTGAATGGTTCGCAATTCAGCACGTTTTTGTGTTGTAGCTAACTGTTTTTGTTGCAATTGGTTTGTTAATTCGATTTTCTCTTGTTCATATTCAATAATAGTTAATCTTAGTTTATCGATTTGCTGGTCTTTATTTTGACGTTTTTCGGCCATCAATTGCTTTCGGCCATCCCAACGCTCTAGTTCAGAACTTGCTTCCACTAGGGATTCTTGTGATTCATCGATTAAACGGTCTTCTATAATTTGTTGCTGTCGGATCGACTCCAACTCATGTTCCATTTTTACGATGCCACTTTCTAGCAGTTGTTCTTGTTTCTCGTGAATGTCTACTTGTTGTTTTAAATCTTGTAGTTGTTGGTCAATTCGATGCAAATCAAAAGCAATTAGCCCAAGATCAATGTCTTTTAATTCTTCAGACATTCTAATGTAATCGGTCGCTGCTGATGCTTGCATTTGGAGTGGCTCCATTCGCCCATCAAGTTCATGTAAAATATCAAGTACTCTGTGCAAATTGTCGTCTGTTTCGAACAATTTGTGTTCAGCCTTCTTTTTACGTAATTTATACTTTAATACTCCAGCTGCTTCTTCAAAGATCGAACGGCGGTCTTCAGGTCGACTATTTAAAATTTCATCAACTCGACCTTGAGATATGATAGAAAAAGCTTCTTTTCCTAGACCCGAATCCATAAATAAATCGGTTATATCTTTTAATCTACATGATTGCTTATTTAATAAATATTCACTGTCTCCTGAACGAAACACACGTCTCGTGACACTGATTTCGCTGTAATCTAACGGAACACGCTTATCTGAGTTGTCTAATAGAAGTGTAACTTCCGCAAAATTCAGTGCTTTTCTTGAGTCACTTCCTGCAAATATTACATCTTCCATTTTTGATCCACGTAGCGATTTTGCGGATTGCTCTCCTAAAACCCATCGAATAGCATCCGTAACATTACTCTTACCACTACCGTTAGGTCCAACCACTGCGGTAACTCCTGGTACAAAATCGATGCCAACTCGATCCGCAAACGATTTAAACCCAATGACTTCAAGTCGTTTAAGGAACAAAATTAGCCCTCCTGTCTGTTTGCCACTTGCCCTTGTAGACGATTGATTGCTACCTGGGCTGCTTTTTGTTCTGCTTCTTTTTTGGACTTCCCATTTCCATCACCTAGTTCTTCGTTTCCAAGACGGACACGCGAGATAAATGTGCGGTTGTGGGCTGGTCCTTTTTCTTCTACAATTTCATACTGCAACGAACCATTATTCATTTGTTGGACCATTTCTTGCAACTGACTCTTATAATCCATCACATGCGAAAAAGCACCGATCTCGATTTTAGGAAAGACCACTTTTTCTAAAAAGGCTACAACAGGTTGTAAACCTTGATCTAAATAAAGTGCGCCAATAAAAGATTCAAAGACATCTGCTAGAAGTGCAGGTCGTTCTCTTCCTCCTGTAACCTCTTCTCCCTTACCTAGAAGGACATATTTCCCAAAATTTAATTCATTGGCAAATAATACGAGTGATGGTTCACATACGATTGCCGCACGTAACTTTGTCAACTCGCCTTCGCTCATCGAACTAAACTTTTGAAATAGGTATTGAGAAACGGACAGTTCAAGAACTGCGTCACCTAAAAACTCTAGTCGCTCATTGTCCTTGTAAAATTTCCGACGATGCTCATTCACATAAGATGAATGGGTAAATGCTTGATAAAGAAGTTCCTGGTTCACAAATTGAACGTTTAATTCTTGCTGCAACAGGATAAATGATTGTTTAACTGAATCTGAAAATGTACCGTTTTTTTGAGTTGTTCCTCTTCGTTTACCGTTCATCTATATAATCTACCCTCCATTAGTTTCTACGCTTTAGTTTACCTGTTTGTCGCACATTGTGCAAAAAGAAATAGAGACGCGAAAGACAATTCAAGAAGAATGTCTAACGCGTCTCGAACAGGAATAATTGCTTATCCTTGTTTGCTTTCGATATATGTTACTGCATCTCCTACAGTACCAATTTTTTCAGCATCTTCATCCGAAATCTCCATGTCGAACTCGTCCTCAAATTCCATAACAAGTTCAACAACGTCAAGAGAATCAGCACCAAGATCATCACGGAAAGAAGCTTCCAATTTCACTTCACTTTCGTCAACGCCAAGGCGGTCGACGACTACTTTAGTTACACGTTCTACAACTGTTGTCAATTAAGTCACCTCCCCTCAATGATTATACAAAAAACTTAGCCTACTGGGTAGGGGGAATTACATGACCATGCCACCATCTACATGAAGTGTTTGTCCCGTAATATAATTTGAATCATCCGAAGCTAAAAATACAACAGCTTTTGCGACGTCTTCGGGGCTTCCAAGTTTTGCTAAAGGTATTTGTGTCATCATTTGTGATTTCACTTCTTCAGGCAATTCTGCAGTCATTTCAGTTGAAATGAAGCCAGGTGCAATTGCATTGACATTAATATTTCGACTAGCCAATTCTTTTGCAGTAGTTTTCGTCAAACCAATTACACCAGCTTTGGCTGCCACGTAGTTGGCTTGGCCAGCATTTCCTGACACTCCTACAATGGATGCGATATTCACGATACGGCCAGCACGTTGTTTCATCATTTGTCTCGTCACAGCTTTTGTACACAAGAAAACACCTTTAAGGTTCGTATTGATGACATCGTCCCATTCGTTTTCTTTCATACGCATGATTAAATTATCCCGTGTAATTCCCGCATTGTTAACTAAAATGTCAATGCTACCGAAATGGTCCATAGTTGCTGAAATAAGCGCCGATACGCTATCTGCATCACTGACACTCGCCTGAACTGCAAATGCTTCTCCTCCGAAAGCTTCAATTTCTTTAACGACTTCTTCTGCTTTCGATTGACTACCACTGTAATTCACGACTACGCGAGCGCCTTCTTTCGCTAGATATTTAGCGATTTCCGCTCCGATTCCACGTGATGCACCCGTAACAATTGCTGTTTTACCGTTAAGTTTCCCCATTATGACCACTCCTTTGATGCTTCGATCACTTGCTCAATAGATGCTTGATCGTAAGCTGCATAAATACGAGCTGAACGATCAATTTTCTTCACCAATCCACTCAATACTTTACCAGGGCCACATTCAATAAATGTATCTACTCCAAGATTGAGTAAGGTACGTATTGATTCTTCGAAGCGCACAGGTGAATACAATTGTTGGACTAGTAACTCTTTCATTTCTTCAGCGTAAGTGACCGGGTTTGCAGTTACGTTTGAAATAACTGGTACATCTGTATTATGCATGTCTAGTTCATTTAGTGCTTTTCCTAGATTAGAAGCTGCAGGACGCATTAATTCTGAATGGAAAGGTCCACTAACAACTAAAGGAATGGCACGTTTCGCTCCCGCTTCTTTTGCTTTCTCACAAGCTTTTTCAACGCCAGACTTCGTTCCAGAGATCACGATTTGTCCCGGACAGTTCAAGTTTGCTAATTGGACGACATCGCCTTGTTCTGTAACGCGATCTGTAACTGCCTTTAATGCCTCGGCATCCAACCCTAAAATGGCAGCCATCGCACCTAGTCCAGCAGGCACGGCTTCATTCATGAACAAGCCGCGTTCATGCACAATTTGAACTCCATCTTCAAATGCCAGTACACCCGAAGCAACCAAAGCTGAATATTCACCTAAACTGTGACCAATTGTGTAATCAGGTTTCACTCCCGCAGCTTGAAGAAGTTCAGAAACCATGGTGCTAGTAGTTAAAAGTGCGGGCTGAGCATTATATGTAAACGTCAACTCTTCAGCCGGCCCTTCTAACATAAGCGTAGATAGTGCAAAACCTAGTTTTTCATCAGCTTTATCATAGAAAGCTTTATTGCCTTCATTTATTTGAACAAGTTCTGCCCCCATACCTACTGCTTGTGAGCCTTGTCCTGGGAATATAAATGCAATTTTAGTCATTGTTTTCCTCCTGCGATTGTTGCATGAATTGTACCGCTGACATCGTATTCAACCATTGTTCGCGCTTGTCGGATGGCATTCATAACTGCATTGGCGTTTGATGATCCATGTGCTTTAATGACTGGTGCTTTAAGACCGAACAAACCAGCGCCCCCGTACTCGGTATAATCCAATTTGTTTTTCAGTGAGCGTAAATTGTCTTTCATCAAATACGCCGAGATTTTTGATTTGGCAGACGACATAAATGATTCTTTTAAGAGACTAAAGATACTCGAAGCAGTTCCTTCAATCGTTTTAAGCACCATATTGCCTGTAAAGCCGTCAGTAACCACTACATCTGCTACTCCCATTAATAAATCACGGGATTCCACATTGCCAATGAAGTTAATTGGTGCATCTTTTAATTGTGCAAAGGTCGCTTTTGTTAAGTCATTGCCTTTCATTTCTTCTGTTCCGATATTCAATAACCCTACGCGTGGATTTTCAATACCTCGCACTTTGGCTGCGTATATACTACCCATAATGCCAAATTGCACTAAATGTTCAGGTTTGGCATCTGAGTTCGCTCCCAAATCCAGCATAACAAAGCCTTGTCCATCGATTGTTGGTAATGTTGGTGCTAATGCAGGGCGGTCAATTCCGTCAATGCGACCAACAATGAAAAGTCCCGCTGCCATAAGGGCACCAGTATTCCCCGCTGACACGCATGCATCTGCTTCTTTATTTTTTACCGCTTCAGCCATCCGCACCATCGAAGCATCTTTCTTGCGTCGAATTGCTCGTACTGGTTCATCCTCAGACTCTATTTTTTCAGTTGTGGGAAAGAAAGTTAAGCGATCATGATTTCTTAGGAAAGGTTTTACCTTTTCCTCAATGCCATATAAAAGAATATGTATATCATCAAATTGGTCCAGTGCTTGGAAAACACCTTCTACAATTTCTTTGGGGGCGTTGTCCCCGCCCATTGCATCTACTGCGATTTTCATTTTGAATCACCTTTACTTGACTCATTTGTGCGATACATTTCAAACTGACCTTCAAAAACAACTTCGTTTTCAACAGTTGAGATAACGTCGACAAATGTGCGATTTTTTTCTGAATCTCTTTGTTTTACAATAGCTTTTGCTATTACACGATCACCCAGTTTAACAGGTTTTACAAACGTTAAATTGGATTTTGCCGTCAAAGCAAGTTCATCATTGATAACTGCGACAGCTAGAGAGTTTGCTTGCGCAAATAAATGATGTCCCCGTGCAATTTGATTGCGTTTAAATATATGTGTTGATTTTACGTCCAAAATAGAAATAGCTCGTTGATCAAGTTCAATGTCTACTATTTCTCCAATGACTTCATTTATTGGTAGCGACCGTACTTCATCTTCAAATGTCTTAGAAGCCACATGTTTAATCCGTTCTCGTAATTCAGGAATCGAAAGTTCTAATCGGTCCAATCGAATCGTTTGCACACTTACGGCAAACTCAATCGCTAGATCCTCGTCAGTAATAAAAGGATTATTCGTTATAGTAGTTATTAATAGTTGTTGACGTTCTTTTTTTGTGCGTTTCATAAGCTCACCGTCCAATATTAGCACTTGGTACTAATATCAGTATATAAATACAACAAAAAGAATGCAAGGATTGTTTAAAGTCCCTTGCATTCTTCCTTAGCTAGTAAATAATCAATCAATTCGATCTCCATCTAATGCACCAGAATGCTCTAGGAAGGTACGTAAACATTTTGTCTCATCGCTTGTCCAAAATTCACTAGAAGCTATAAATTTCTCAGCGTCTTGTCTCGCTGTCTCCAAAGCTCGATAGTCATGGACCAAGTCCGCCATTTTAAACTCTGGGACACCACTTTGTTTCCGTCCGAAAAAGTCTCCTGGACCTCGAAGTTCCAAGTCTTTTTCAGCCAATTTGAAACCATCATTCGTTTCAACCATCGACATCATACGTTCTTTGCCCTCTTCCGATTTCGGATCTGCAAGTAAAATACAATAGGATTGGTCCGAGCCCCGTCCAACGCGTCCACGTAATTGATGAAGTTGCGCTAGTCCAAAACGTTCAGCATCGTAAATAACCATGAACGTGGCATTGGGCACATTCACCCCTACCTCAACTACTGTTGTTGAAACCAACACTTGAACTTGTCCTTCACTAAATGCACGCATTACTTCATCCTTTTCGGTTGAATGCAAACGGCCATGCATGAGCCCGACTTTAAATTGTTGATGAAAGATTGTTGATAATTGCTCATAGACCTCGACAGCATTTTGAACATCCAACTTTTCGGATTCTTCGATGAGTGGACAAATTACATAGGCTTGTTTACCCGCTTGGAGTTCCTTTACCATCCGCTTAATCGCTTGGTTAAATAATTCTTTTTTCACCCAATGTGTTTCGATTTCTTTTCGTCCGGCAGGCATTTCGTCGATAATCGACACATCCATTTCACCAAATGCCGTAATCGCAAGCG
>Ga0209013_10004598_pt1 | contig 12071 bp, 14 predicted proteins | sample Cruoilmetagenom2_FD_187291 | JGI IMG/M metagenome (GOLD analysis project Ga0209013, IMG submission 187291) | Oil polluted marine microbial communities from Coal Oil Point, Santa Barbara, California, USA - Sample 2 (SPAdes) (version 2) | ecosystem: Environmental > Aquatic > Marine > Oil seeps ...
CAAAGGGGTAGCGGTTCTGAGGCTCGTCGGGGTGGCCGAAGCGCAGCGGATCCCACACGGCCACCGGTCGGGCGCCCATGGTGAAGATATCCCTGAGGATTCCTCCCACACCGGTCGCAGCCCCTTGATAGGGCTCCACATACGAAGGGTGGTTGTGGCTCTCGATACGCACGGCGGCGAGCCTGATGTCTGGCGCAACCTCATGACTATCCATTGGCGGCTGGCGGACCCGGGCCTGGTTTCCGGTGTGTCCGCCGGGAGTGATGGATTGGCCTGTACGGTGGGCTGCCACACCGCCACCGCCGATGGGGCGGGGCGGCTGGTTGGCATTCGCCCCGAGACGATACCGCCAGGACTAAGCGAGGACCTGCCAGCCGGCGGCGGTTGGTCGGACGGGGAATGGCTGTTGGAATGGAGCCGGCCCAAAACCAGTGAAAGCCCCTACGACCAGAACCTCACCGATCCCGAGCAGAGCTATCGCTTTTTTGTCAAGTTGTTCCTGGGCCTTGAGGGCCAGGCCGACCCCGTGTCCGACGTTCACGAGTTGAGGTTGAAGCGGTGAAGTACCCTCGGGCAAGATGGTGTCTTGCCCCACTCCTGGTTGTGACCCTGCTAGTGATTGCCTACGTGGCCATCTTTGGCACCATGTCGCTGCGCCGGCATCAGAACCTCCGTACCAATGCCCTGGATCTGGGTTATACAGACCAGGCCGTATGGAATACACTCCATGGCCGGCCTTTCCGCTTCTCCACCTACCTGGACGCCGCTTTTCACCTCGACATCCCCCTCCAGATATTCCGAGATCCTGGTATGCTCTTGGGCTACCACGTTGAACCGATCCTGGCCGCCATCAGCCTCCTCTACCTGATCCACGATGGGCCGGAGGCATTGCTGTGGCTGCAGACAGTGTTCATCGCCCTGGGGGCAATACCAGTCTATCTGCTTGCGCGTTCCCGCTTTGAGAGACAGAATGCAGTGGAAGGGGACCTGGGCGCGGAGCACGCAACACACAGTACGCTGTACGCTGTTCGCTGGATCCCCGTCGCCTTTGTCCTCCTCTATCTCCTCTCCCCATCGCTGCAAGCCGCAAACCTATCAGATTTTCACGCTGTCGCGTTAAGTCCGGCTCTGCTCCTGGCGGCCTTTTACTTTCTGGAGACCGACCGGCCCTGGGGCTTTGCCATCTTTGCCATCCTGGCCACCATGACCAAAGAAGAGGTAGGCATCATTGTGGCCATGATGGGTCTGTGGGCCGCCTTTGTGCGCCGGCGATGGGCGTTGGGTTTGGGGATCACAGCGTTTGGCGCTGGCTGGTCACTGCTCTCCTTCCAAGTGATCGTACCTTACTTTAACGGCCTCGGCAGCTCGGCTTTCATCGTGCGCTATGGCCAGTTTGGCGACAGCCCCGCCGGAATCCTTCGCAATGTGGTACAGCAGCCAAGCCTGTTCACGGATTGGCTGCGCCGCCCTGATGTGGTGCGCTACCTGCGTGACCTGTGGCTCAGCAGCGGAGGATTGGCGATCCTGTCTCCCCTCAGCCTGGTGATGGGGCTGCCATCACTGACGCTCAACCTCTTTTCCCGCTATGCCTGGATGCGCTCGGGCGGGGGCCATTACTCGGCGGTCATTGTCCCCTTCCTGGTGATCTCGGCGATCTATGGGGTGGCCTGGGTGGCGAGGAAGGCTGGCAAATGGACAGATGGGCGAATGGGCAAAGGGCAGGTGCGGCAGGTCATCGCTGTTCTGCTGGTGTGTGTGGGGCTGGTAGTGGCGCTGGGAAATCAGTAATACCGTGGCATCTCACCGTTGTCGCGCCGTTTCGCGATGGAGCCAATAAGCGAGCATGCTCGCCGTGCCGGGCCGTTCATCCAGCAGGTCAACGCCCTGCCACCCTATGTGCCCATCTCGGCAAGCTCGGGTCTTTATCCCCACGTAGCTCACCGGGAGACTGCCTATCTCTTTCCCACCATCAGTGATGCAGAGGTCATCCTCCTGGATGCCACCGGTCCGTCCAGCCCCGTGGGCGCCGGAGATCACTACCAGATCGTACGCGAGCTGCTGGACCATGCCGAGTTCGGCGTGGCCCAGAGCGACCATGGATTCTTGCTGCTGGAGCGCGGTCTTGACAAGTACCGGTTTTCACCTACCTTTTTCGATGCCTTCCTAGCCGGCAAAGCATCACCACAGGTACTGGTTGGTGCGGACTTTGGTGGGCTGTTGCGGTTGGAGGGCTTTGATTGGGACGTGCGCCCCGTGGTCCGCCCCGAGCAGGTGGTAGAGATCGCGACTTATTGGCAGGCATTATCGCCCCTTGACAAAGACTATCGTCTGGTCTTCTTTTTCTGGGACAAGGATGGCCGCCTGGTACGAGTTCAGCCGGAGGAACAGGTGGTACACTGGTACCCCACCTGGCTGTGGGAGCCAAGCCAGGTGGTCAAGGTGACACTGCCCCCGCTGCCTGTAGGCGATCTGGCCCACGTAGGGGTAGCAGTGCTCGGCCCGGGCATCGAAAACTCGGACGTCGAGGGCCGTATCGTACCCATCACCCCGGCGGCGGGACAGGATCCAACACTTTGGGAACAGAACACAATTCTGGAGCTAGCGAGACCCTGATGGACAACGCACTCATCGTCGTCGCCAAGGAACCGGTCCCTGGTCTAACCAAAACGCGCCTCTGCCCCCCTTTCACACCGGAAGGAGCAGCCGAGTTTTACCGCTGTTTGCTGCTGGACACGCTGGCGCTGATGTCGCGGGTGGATGTGGCTGATCATGCTATAGCCTACACACCCGCAAACGCCCAACCCTATTTCGAGAGGCTTGCACCCAATGGCTTCGGGCTGGCGCCGCAGCAGGGCGCCGACTTGGGGGAGCGCCTGGCCAATGCTCTGCGCCACCACTTTGACATGGGCTACCGGCGGGCCGTCATTATGAACAGTGATGGTCCTACGCTGCCCCTGGCTTGCCTGGAGGAGGCATTCTCAGGGCTCGATCGCGCCGAGATTACCTTGGGACCGGGTCATGACGGCGGTTACTACCTCATTGGCATGAAGCGACCGTATCCGGAGCTTTTCCAGGGGATAGCGTGGAGCACAGAGCGCGTGATTCCCCAGACCCTGGCCGTCTGTCGCCGCCTCGGGTTAAGGGTGCATCAACTCCCCGAGTGGTATGATGTCGATTTTGGCGCCGATCTGAAGCGACTGCGTCAAGATCTTGCGCGAGATCCGGCGCTGGCGCCGTGTACCGGAGCCTTCCTGAGTCACGGGCGGATGGGCTGATTACTTGTCCAGGCGGCGAGCAGCCAGCAGCAACCCTATCACGCTCATACTGTCCATGATCTCGCCCTCCAGGGCCATGCGCAACGACTCGTCGAAGGGAAAGACCCGGCGCTCCAGGAATTCGGTCTCGTCGGGCGGCGCTTGGGCGGGCGCTAGATCCTCGCCAATGTAGAGGTGGGCCGTCTCGTCGCAAATGCACTTGGAGGTATAGTAACTGCTGATGTGGAGCAGCCGCCCGGCATGATAGCCAGCCTCCTCGGCCAACTCCCGCTGAGCCGCTTGTTCCAGCGACTCTCCTTCGTGCACGCCACCGGTTGGGATCTCCCAGCGGTGGTCCTCACCCTGGACATAGCGGTACTGGCGCACTAGCAGCACGTGGTTGTCATCCACAAAGGGCACCACCCCTACGCAATTGCCAAAGGTGACCACGCCATAGATGGTTGTCCGGCCATCGGGCATCTCGGCGACATCCTCGCGCAGGCGCATCCAGGAATTCTCATACACGGGCCGGCTGGATTGTGTCTTCCATGGTTTTGGCTTCATGGGGTTCTCACGGCACAATGATCGTCGTGCAGACGTTGCTACCCCGGGGCAGATCCTTTTGCGGGGCCACATCGAAGGCCAGATCTATCCTCTCACCACGGACCAACGGACAGTAGATGTCGGGTTGGTTGAGGTTGCCCAGCAAGGCGCGGCGGCTTGCGCATCCCCCACCACAACTTGCCACGTGCGGACAGTCTCTACAGGCGTCGGGTACCAAACGGGCTCGCTGGAACTGCTCGCTCTCCAGGATGCGATCGGTGGTCAGCCCGGGTAGATCCTCCAGGGTCAGGTCGGGCTGGGGCCAGTAAACGCAGGGGGTGATATGGCGCTGGGGCGTGAAACGGATGCTCTGCCGGCCGCAGGGCGATCCTGTGAGGCTATCAAGTCCCAGCATGGCATTGACGATTGGCTCGCTTGTGCCGAGCAACTGTCCGGCGTCCAGCAGCCGCCGGAAGGCCTCCCAGAACTGGTCGTAGCGGAGCATGTACTCGTTCTGTCCCACCGGCTGGTAGACGTTGACCCTGAGATTAGCCCCCAGGTCACGGGCCACGACAACCAGCCTATCCATCTCCTCATAGTTGGTGTTCATTAGCGTCGCCAGGATCGTCACCTCGATGCCGTATTTGTGGCAGCGATCAATGGCATCAATGACGCAGGCCCAGTTTCCCTCGCCCCGAAAGGCATCCTGGGCTTGTGGTGTGGAGAAATCCACCGACAGCTCCACGTCGTGGAATTGTGTCAATAGCGAGGGCGGCATCTCGTTCAAGCTGTAGCCATTGCTGGCCATGCTCATCTTGATGCCCCGCTCGCTCAGGTACTCGACGATCTGGGGAAACTGGGGGTGCAGCAAGCTCTCGCCGGTCCCCATATTGAAGGATGCCGCCTCCAGCGTATCGCAGATGGTGCGGATCTCGTCCAGGCCAAGCTGGTAGATGCGGTCCTGGGGGCGGTAGCAGTGAGCACAACCCAGGTTGCAATCGTTAGTTATGCCAATACCGATCGACACTTGCACAATAGGCTCCTTCCCAAGTTCCATTTCGTTCAGTCCAGACCTCGGAGGTTCTGCCAGGTGTTTTGGCTGTCTGCACTCCGGTCGCTGTCATTCAAAGCCAGCACTGGACTCACAACGTGACAACTCCCGAGGTCTGTGGGCGACCAGTTGGATATATCGAGCCAATTTGTTATAGGGGGAACGAGCTGCCACGGCTTTTTCCAGGTCGAGCATTGCGTCAAAGAAATCATGTTCTTCCAGGCGTTTGGGCGGCGCGTAATCGGCAAAGACTCGCACACCATAGATCCCAATTTTCCGCAAGCCCGCATCGCACAACCAGGCGCTTACCTCTTGGGCCGTGTAGGCAACACCTGAGACGTCGAATAGGGTGGCGCAGAAATCAGCCTTCTCAAGGGTTGTCAGGGCACCGAGCGGATCGGCCTGCGACCAGACTTGGCGCAGTACCTCGGCGTGCTGGTTGACAAATGACACCGACAACAAACCGCCACCGCACAACAGGGCGGTCAGCGCCCCGAGGCTGGCGCGGGGATCGGGGAGGAACTCGATCAGGGTGTGGCAGGTAATGGCATCGAAAAAGCGGGGGGCGAATACTCCAGCGGCCTCATCAACAGATAGTTGACAGAACGTCAGCCGAGCACGGGCGTCATCTGGAAGGTTTTGGGCCGCCTGCCGTGCCTGGTCAAGCATGGCAGGCGCATAGTCCGACAGCCAGACGCGGTAGCCCTGTTGGACCAGACACAGTGCCAGTTCTCCTGAACCGCCGCCTGCGTCCAGGACACGGGGTGCGTGCTCCAAGTCCGTGACAATGGGCAGGTTCGGAGCCAGATTGTGCCAGGTCACTTCCTGGCGGATGCGACCTAGCGGCCTTTGGTTGTATTCTGCCCATGCCTCAGCGCCCCCGTTGAAGCGCTTCTGTGAATCTGCAGTCATCATGGCGCAGATTATATCACAACCAAAACCGCTTGTCCAGGTTCTGATTTCAGGTTTGTGAGAACTGGGAACTTGCTGTCTGAGAGCACACTCCTCAGACTCCCCGATCGGGTTTACAGGAACTGCATCCTGCGGCCTTGATCAGCACGATCCGTCCAATCTGGGCCGAACGGGGGCTGCGACTCCTTGCGATTCATTGGCACTAGCTGTCTATTTCTTTCTGCTGACGTGTGCGACCGCAATCGAATCTTCAGCCCAGTCACGAAGCAGATCCGCATCCCCCAGCACCTCCATGGGCACCTTAAAGTAGGGCATCCTACCATGTCGTTCGGCCCCGGTGTTTTCAAATCGAGCCCGATTCGAATCGTTGGCCTTTAGATAGACTTCACCCTGGGGATCCACCAGAGCAAACATCGCGGAGCTCTCAAAGATGCCATACCCGCCAAACATCTTGCGCTGGGTCACCTCGCCCATAGGTGCTAGATCCCGAACCACCTGCTCGCACACATCCGTTGCCTTTTGAGTCAGTTTGCTGCCCTTTTCGCCCATTGAACTCCTCTGCCATTTCTGGCATTGCCCTCCCGGCCTTGAGCCGGCTTGAGCAGGCGAGTCACTCCTGAAGGTCAGAGATGGTGCCCAACTCACTCAAGAAATAATCCCGGTTGCCTTCTTCCTCGATCTCCTGAGCTGCCTGGCCGGCCAAACTCATGTACTCCTGGCTCTTTCCGGCTCTGCCCGCCGCTGCATATGCTCTGGCCAAGGCCTCATAGGCGAAAGCGATGTCAAAGTCTTCGATGCCATGCTCCGTGCAGATCGCCAGGCAGCGCTCGGCATGGTAGAGGGCTGGTTGGGTACGGTTCAACACTGCGTACACACGGGAGATCTGCCACTCTCCACGTTCGAATTCAAGCGGTGTCCCAATCTCTCCCCAATGGAAACGCGAGGCGTGGGCGGCGTGGACCATCTTGTCGTTTTCCTCCACGGTCCGTTTTTCTTTGTCAAGCAGGTCCCAGGTCAGATTGAACAGGTCTTTCGCGAACTTTTCGTGCCACTCTTGCTCCAGAGTTGTATTCTCAGCAGTCATTTGCCATGGCCTCCTCGGCAGTTGCGTAAATCAAGACAGCAATAGAATAGTAATCAGAGCGAATCAAGCCAGTACGCAGGCAGTGCAAGCAATGTCAATGGGCGCTTGCGCTTGTGGTTCGCCCAGGCGTTCGGCGATCTCCGTCAGATGCTCCCACTCGTGCTCAAGCATGCGGCGCATCATCCGGCGAGCTGTCCAGGTCACCTGGCCGCGCTGGATTGTCTGCGTACGATCTGCTTCAGTCATCGCCTCCAGTCGCGCGCGGGTGATACGCCACGCCTGCTCCAGAGCCGGCACGAGCCTTTCTGAACCCTCGCGCAGGGCCCGGAGGATGGGGGGCAGCTCGGCCACCCTGCCCAAAGCTGCGCGCAGATAGGCATATTGAGAGTCGGTGACGTGTTCCACGATACGGTGGATGGAGCGGCCGCCGTGTTCTGGTTCGGCGGCCAGTTGCGAGAGTGGTAGATCTCGGACTTGGTCCAGCAGGTCGTCCCGCAACCAGTCCAGGCGCTCGATATAGATCGCCTGCTCTTCAGCGCTTAGCGGCTGACAGTCGGGGCCAAAGCCAGGCGCCGGGTTCCCGTTGCCTAGCCACGGACCTTCCATAATGTGTTCAATGACGGCCGTGGTGAAGGCTCCCTCCGGCTGGATGTCTTGGCCATGTCCCTGCAGGAATCGTAGGTAGGCGCGGATCGCCCCAGGCGTCGCCTCGAGAGCATCTTCCGTCGTTGGCCCCTGAGCGATACAACCCAGCAGATCCAGCACGTGGACCATCGTCTTCCGCCGGCGCGGTCCGGACTCGAGGTATAGTGCGTATTCCTTCATTGTAGCTCCTTGCTGGTGGCGGTCGTCTGGTGCGAACATCAGCATCTGATCATACTCAAGCAAGGTAGAGCGGCCAGCCTGAGCGGGTTTGTTAGCCCGTGTCAGGATGGCGGTTCATCTTTGCTCATTCTCTTGACAGTCTTTCGAGAGATAATTTCCGATAACACGATGAACGTGGTGGAATGCCCAAATGCGAGCAACTCATTTAGAAATGAATTCAGATCGCTAACCGATGACCCAACGATTTTTAGTACGAAGGTATTTTGCCCCGTAGTGAGATAACATTCCAACACCTCAGATCGCCCCTGCACAAAATCGATCAACCGCTTTTCAACCGCAGAAGGCACCGTCAAGTGTACAAAACAGACTATTGGATACCCTAGCCGCTCAAGATTTACCGCAGCGTGGTACCCAGTAATGATTCCGGCCTCTTCCAATTTGCGCACGCGCTGTGCCACAGCGGGTGCTGTCAAGTTGACCTGCCGGGCGATCTGACTATAAGTAGTCCGGCCATTTTCTTGCAACGCAGAGAGAATCTTCCAGTCAATTATGTCTAGCATTTTGTTGTTCTTAGCCTAGGTGCTGAAATACTTTACTCTTCATAGTTTGACCGGTGAGATAGCATGAATAATGGGTTCACAACCATCAAGTTATATGATATACTATTTCATGACCGATAGCAAATAGGAAAAAAGGATGGCATGAAACCCAATGAAAATAGAAGACTTTCAATCAGAACGACTGCTGTCTATCTGGCAAAATCAGGTTGAGTATGATTTTACTGAAACTGGTGTTCACCCAATGTACCTGCACGAATTGGTCACGCCAGCGGAGCTTGATCAGATATACCGGACGGTGCAACTGCGCTATATTCAAACCAACGGTACGCCTCCCCTCAAGGCCGCCATTTGTCAGCTATACCCCGATGCGATTCCCGAAAATGTACTGGTGACCAACGGCTCGGCAGAAGCCAATTTCATTACTTTATGGCGACATATTGAGCCAGGGGATGAGGTGGTGGCTCTCTATCCAAACTACATGCAGGTTCCCGGCACTGCGCGCAACTTTGGCGCAACCGTCAATCCGTGCTATCTAAAAGAAGAGCGTGGCTGGGCGCCCGATTTAGATGAGCTTGAAGCAATGGTTACCCAAAAAACCAAGCTCATTTACATCACTAATCCGAATAACCCCACTGGAGCCGTGCTGACCCGGTCTGAAATGGAAGGTATCGTCAGTATTGCCGAAAGAGTGGGGGCCTGGATTCTGGCGGATGAGGTCTATCGCGGGGCAGAATTGAATGGCGATTTGTCTCCCAGCTTTTGGGGCATGTACGACAGAGTGCTGGTTGTTGCCGGGTTGTCCAAAGCCTACACCCTGCCAGGTTTGCGCATAGGCTGGTTGGTCGGTCCTGCAGAGATTGTAGAAAGCAGTTGGGGATACCACGATTACACGACCATCACCACTGGAGCTTTGAGTGACCGTCTGGCTCAGTTTGCCATGCGCCCCGAAACTCGCAAGAAGATTCTCAAACGCAATCGAGACATCTCTGCCGAAAACCTGCGGGTTTTATCCGATTGGTTAGAGAGTCATCCGGGTTTGTTCCGCTTTATTGCGCCCAAGATCGGCGGTGTGGCCTTTGTAGGATACAACCTGTCCATCAATTCAACCGAGTTGGTGATGAAATTGTTGCGGGAGCAAAGCGTTCTTCTCGTTCCCGGTGATGCCTTTGGCCTGGATGGGTATTTTCGCATTGGCTACGGCGCACACAACCTCAAACCGGGATTGGAACTGGTGAACGGAATATTGCAGACACTAGCTTCCCAGGAAAGGTAACAAAATGACAAACCAAGACCCCGTAATTGGGCAAGATGAGATGGCTCGCATTCGATCTGTTTTTGAAGAGGTGGCCAAATTAGCGGCGACCAGCGCGGCCCGACGGGAGCGCAAAGTTGAAGATATTCTGCATAGCGATGTGCCCACCTTCATGGAGTTGCCGGCAGCCCGCAAGCCAGAACAACTAGCTGGCGCAGATGCGGCGGTACTGGGCTTTGGCTACGAAGGCGTCACCATCAAAACGCCCTGGCTGTCAGCCCCTCCCACGGTTTCCCGACCCAAACCTGGCTCGGTCTATTGGCGTATGGGCGCGGATAAAGCACCTGACGAAATCAGGAAATACTCGATGTACTATTCCATCCATCACAACCAGGGCTTGTATCCTGAAATCGACGCCGAACTGGTGATATTTGACCATCTCAAGGTTCTTGACTATGGCAATTTGGAGATTGTACCAGAAGACACCTGGGAAACCCTGCGCCGCGCCTCCGAGAAAGTATCTCAGATTCTCAGTGCCGGGGCCATACCCATTGTATTGGGGGGCGACCACACCATCCCTTTCCCGACCTTGAGGGCTATTCTGGAAGAACGGCAGCAGAAAATCGGCCTGGTTAGCTTTGACGCGCATCTTGATCTAGCCAACACACCCGAATATTGGGCTTCATCTCAATGGGCCAAAACCTTTGAGCTGGGCAAACTTTGCCCAAAAAACTTTGTGCAGATTGGTATCCGCTCCAATCGCAGCACGCAATATGAACTCAATGTGGCTAAACGATTGGGTATTCGGGTTTTTTCTGTCGACGAGGTGAAAGAGCGCGGCATTCAAACTGTCATGCGTGAGGCCATAGACATTGTCAATGATGGCACCGACGGGATATATGTCTCGCTGGATATCGATGTGATGGAACCTGGCCTGGTTCCGGCCCAGAAAGCCCCTGAATTCTGGGGGTTGACCGTTGACGAAATCATGCCAGCCCTCCGGATGGTCTCACGGCAAAAGCTGCTGGGCTATGATGTCTGCGAGATGACTCCGGATTATGATGTCAATGGCATGGGGGCACAGTTCTGTGCCCGCACCGTAGTAGAAGTTCTAGCGGGGTTAGCCCTGCGAAAAAGAGATGGGGCGGTGTAGATGAAGCTACTTGAATTTCGACAGATTGAGTCGATTCTGCCCCAGCTTGATTTGATGCCGCTAGTTGAGGCTGGATTTGTTGCGTATTCAAGCAAGCAAGCGGTGGTGCCTCCGGTAGGTGAGCTAACATTTGAAGACCCGCCCGGCGACGTCCATATCAAGTACGGTTACTTGATCGGTGATGACTATTTTGTCATAAAGATCGCGTCCGGATTCTATCAAAATCCCGCTCTCGGCCTGCCTTCTGGCAACGGCATCATGCTCCTTCACAGCCAGAAAACCGGGCAACTGCTCAGCATCATGCTGGACCAGGGATTGCTGACCCGCGTTCGCACCGCTGTTGCCGGAGCCATCGCCGCCAAACATTGCGCACCGGCCGTGGTCAAACGGATCGGCATTGTGGGAACAGGGACTCAGGCACGGTTGCAGCTACAATACCTGCGCCACGTAACCGAATGCTGCGAGGTCGCGGTTTTTGGGCGCACACCGGCAGCAAGAGCGCAGTACCAGCAGGAGATACGGGGGGCGGGGTACTCGGTACAGATTGCGGACACAACGGCTGAATTGGCGGCTACGTGTAATCTGATTGTTACCACTACCCCTGCGACGGCCCCCCTACTACACTGGCGTGATATTCAACCGGGAACACACATCACGGCAGTTGGGTCAGATACGCCTCAGAAGCAGGAACTGGAGTCGGCTATTCTGGCTAACGCAGACTTGGTGGTGGCTGACAGCATATCACAATGCCTGGAACGGGGTGAGATTTCACATGCCATCCGCCAGCAAGCCATCGTCCCCGATACGTTGGTGGAGCTAGGCGATATTGTTGCTGGGAGGAGGCAAGGGCGCACCAACGATCGTCAGATTACAGTCGTGGATTTGACCGGCGTAGCTGTGCAGGATATCCAAATCACAAAGGCCGTATATGAAGCGATGAATCTGGAAGAGTCATAATCAGATGTTAGGCGCGGATCGCCCTGGGCGTTGCTTCAAGGGCGTCTTCCATCGTTGGCCCCTGAGCAATACAACTCGGCAGGTCCAGCACGTGGACCATCGTCTTGCGCCAGAGCAGACTGGATTCGAGGTAAAGACTATATCCCATCAGATCCTCCGGAACCCGCTACCAGATCTCGTATCTCGCGCACCAAGCCTTTGATATTATCCAGGCCGGTCGCCGGATTGGTCAACGTCATACGCAGGTAGCGACGGTCGTTCAGCGAGGCGGTAGATATGTAATAGTCGCCCCGGGAAAGCAGCCTATTCCTCAATGCCAAATGCCCGTCATCGACACCCTTTAAGCCGAAGCAGAGGATGTTGGACTGTGGCGCAACGGGGCACTCAAAATCAGGCAGGCTCTGGAGATAGTCGTAGACCTTGGCCGTGAGTTCGAACTGCCGCTCGATATACTCGGCCATCCCTGCTTCTCCCATGGCG
>Ga0209013_10004599_pt1 | contig 12070 bp, 11 predicted proteins | sample Cruoilmetagenom2_FD_187291 | JGI IMG/M metagenome (GOLD analysis project Ga0209013, IMG submission 187291) | Oil polluted marine microbial communities from Coal Oil Point, Santa Barbara, California, USA - Sample 2 (SPAdes) (version 2) | ecosystem: Environmental > Aquatic > Marine > Oil seeps ...
GGCGCTATGATCGCCAAGGTAGAACAAATCCGTATTCTTCTTAATAATCATGAGACTGAATGGATAATAAATGAAGTTGATCGCACTAAATTTCCACCCATTAAGAATGGTGCTAGTTACGCCTTATATATGTACTTTGACGGCGATATAAAACTATTGGAAAAATGGTGCCGAACCTATCTGGATATTTTCGGAGAATCCCCTCTTGATGATTAAGGTAGATAGGTTCACAAGTATCACTTTTTAGTAACCTAACCCACGCTCCACCCGACCTTTGTGAAGTCGCGGCGCAAGTATAATCAAAGTATCTTAGGCGGGTGAGCTAATCCGTTAGGTGGCCAAATTACATTCAACTGATTCTTTATCTACTACATTGGATTGGGAAGACTACTTGATGAACAAACCCGAAGAATTACTCAAAGGGCTGAAAGGCAAATCCCAAACTCAGAGATTAAATGCAATTGAAGCTCTTGGTAAATCCAGGAATCCCGATGCCCTCGATCCTCTTCTCGAATGCCTTTCAGATAAACAAAGCGAGGTACGAAGAGAGACAGTAAGAGCACTTGCGCGCTTAAATAATCCTCGAGTGGTTGAGTACCTTCTTGAAGCCACATATGACAAAGATAAACAAGTTGTCAGTATGGCTGCTGCTTGGATTGGTAACTACCAGGATGAAAGAATAGTAAAACGATTAATAGATCTCCTTGGCAAGAGAAATAGAGAGATTAGAGACTCAGCTGAATTATCGCTTGAAACTCTGAAACGATATGCTGTGAAAGGGCTTCTTTCTTGTTTAAATGATAGAAACGTTCGTAGACGCAGATCAGCCATTACATTACTAGGATTAATTAAGGATAAGAGAGCAATCGAGCCAATCATCATTGCATTAAAGGATCGGGATAAAAATGTTAGAGCAAGGGCAGCAAGCGCCTTGGGGGATTTTCGAGACGAACGAAGCGTAGAGCCGCTCATTGAAGCACTGAATGATAAGTACTATGGTGTTCGGGCTGGGGCAGCTCATTCTCTTGGTTTATACGGAGACAAGAAAGTTGTACCTAGATTGCTTAGAGGATTGAATGATGAACATCGAAAAGTGCGCTACATTGTCATTTGGGCTTTAGGCACGCTTGAAGATAGGTCCGCATTAGATCCCCTAATAAACTGCCTAAAAGACGAGTCCTCGGAAGTTAGGTGTAGAGCAATTCAAACTCTAACAAAATTCCATGATCCAAAACATAAGGTAGTAGGACCAATTATCGATACCCTACAGGACGATTCGCAATGGGTACGCTGGGAAGCTGCCGATGCACTAGGAGATCTAAGAGATCCGAGCGCTCTTCCGGGCTTAGGTGCTATTGTAAAATTGGAGAATGAAAATACAGATTTCAGTTTTGGTGGCAAAACAATTGCCGAGGTTGCAGAAGAATCCATTCAAAAGATTAAAATGCATTCTCAGGAATCGGCCATCTAACCACCGCTCCACCTGACAGCCGGTTAAGTCGGGCGCCTGGAAAAGGCGATAGGGCTAAAACAAAGACCCGGCTGCAGGTGAGCTCAATCCGTTATGTGCCGCGGAGTAGAGAGGAATTTATTGGGAGAGAAGGTGATCCAATGAAAACACAATTTTCACTTTGCATACTTTTGGTGCTATTCGTATCGGGATGCATAGCTCACACACCGAGCATAAACACAACTACGCCAGAAGACCTCCCAACCCCGAACTTCACTCGTACAAGCTCTCCTACAGAGACTACAATCCCCACTGAAACGGCAGTCCTATCGGCCAACGCAGCCGCATTAACCACAGCAATACCAACAATTGAAATTGGTCCCCCCAACACACCTGATCCTTCAGCAATATTTCCTGATATCACTGAAATCCAAATGACCAGTAAAACCTCAGGATGGGCTTATGCTTCGAGCGAAGACAATGTGATCGTTTTCCATACGTCAGACGGGGGAACTACCTGGCGGGATGTCACCCCCCCTTTTGAAAGCTGGTCAACCCATATTGGGCAGGAAGAATTTTATTTTCCCCGGCTGGGGGAAGGCTTTTTCCTAGATGAACACCGGGCCTGGATTTCAACTCTGCGCATCGATAAAGACAGGCCTCAAGATGCTTTCTCGGCCTTCACGGCAAAAGCCATGCTATTCACCGCCGACAGTGGGGCCACCTGGCAGATGAGCGTGTTACCACCAGGAGGATCAGGAGTCGGCTACGGCCGTTTTATAGATTTCATTGATCCAATGCATGGCTGGTTTGTCATTTACGATTACGCCGGGGCAGGTGGAGCATATATGGGACTCTACAGGACAACGGATGGAGGTGAATCCTGGGAGGCTGTCCGCGATACTCTTGGCAGTTCATCAGGATTATCTGGGAATCTTGCTTTTGGAGATACAACAACGGGGGTGATGACTTTCAAGAGCTTTGGCTGGTATACTCCGCTGCGTATCAACTGGACCCAAGATAGTGGAAAGACGTGGGAATCCCAATATCTTCCAGAACCTGAAGATCCTTCAACCGCCGATCCATCCATCTCTGATTTCGAATGCGGGTCGTCATTCCCGCATGCATTTTCGAAACTTGAAGTTACTCTTATAGTTGAGTGCCGTATGCTGAAAGACGCAGGATCCTCTGAGAATAAATACATCTTCAGTAACTTCATATACATAACCCAAGATGGTGGACTGAGCTGGGAATCGTTCCCGGCACCAAGTGGACGTCTTCACCTTCTCAATCCAAACATTGGCTGGATTCTTGGAGAGGAGATCCACATGACTGAGGATGGCGGCAAGACCTGGACAAAGATCAACGAGGTTACATGGCAAGGCCAATTCAACTTTATCGATGAGTCTCACGGCTGGGCTATAGCCAGAAATGATGATGAAATTACGCTAGTGAAAACTGAGAACGGAGGTCGGTCCTGGATGATTGTAGAACCTCGACTAGTGCCGTAGGTTGAAATCTGTATTGCTGCATGCAAGGAATAACCATGTCAAAGGTATTTATCGCTGCCCATTTCTCTAGTATGGATCTCTGCGTCACCTAACCCCCGCTCCACCAGACACCCTGCCACGTGGGGCGATTCGGTTTTTCGTTTCCCTTTATTGGTTTCAGTCCTATAATCATTAAGGGCCCACCCGGCTGCAGGTGAGCTCATCCGTTAGGTCGCTCTACTTGAGAGGTACAAAGATGGAATGGATCCCTGAAATTAGAATTGGTTGGCTCAATGGATGGATTCCCCTGGGATTATTAACCTTGACAGACATGATCATGTTTTTAATATTTCCCAAGGATGTTGTAGCCAGATTGTTTGATCGCTCTGGTTGGTCACAGCGACAAATCGTCTTCACCGTTATCGGCAAACTGAGTGCGTTGGTTGGTTTAGCACTGCTATTCTGCACACCTATGAAAATTGACTCTACGGTTTTCCGTGTTGGTTTTGCTGTGATCGGTTTAGGATTGATAGGACTGGTAAAAGCATTATTCGATTTCAAGAACACACCAATTAGCGAACCTGTCACCCGGGGGATTTATAAAGTATCTCGGCATCCCCAGATCGTGATGTCTACTGTTGTGCTACTCGGCGGATGTATAGCGATTGGCTCATGGTCAGCTCTGCTTTCTCTTACGGTAGCAAGAGTATTTAGTCATTTTGGGATCCTTGCGGAAGAAGAAGTATGTCTGGAACAATATGGCGATGACTATCGCTCATATCTAAATCGTGTGCCACGCTATTTTTTGTTTTTTTAAGTTTTGACGGAGATTATTGCTTGCAGCAGACGACCTAACCCCCGCTCCACCCGACAGCTGCTAAGGACGGCTCTGGGAATGGGTTGGTATCGGAATATTAATAGAAAAAACAGTTGACAGTTTGTTTTATACTGGTTAAGGGCTGCGGGTGAGCTCATCCGTTATGCAGCAAAAGGCTGATAATGAGATTAAAATACCTCATCTCAATCATCTTGCTAATAATAATATCTTCATGTGTTCCTGAGCAAAATACTGCTACTCAGCCCATCCAGGATACAGCAGGACTGCCACCCACCTGGACTGACAAACCTCCTACTAGAACCTTAGAACCCCATAATTACACTCAAACACCGTCACCTACGACAATCTTAACTCCAATTATTCCACCAAATACAATCACTCATATTGATAAAGAAAGCGTAGGGTTAGGTTCAGAAGGCCCTTGGCTAATTTATAGGAAAAGGGATAACGAAGTTTATATATTAAACAAAGATGGGAGTGGGCGTACAAAATTCCCACATGCTCTCTATGGAATGCATGCAGCATATGACGCTTCAAGCTCACTACCCATGATTGCTGCAATAACCTATTCAGAAATGGACTATTCTCCAACTCTATTAGTATTGTCTCTTCCTGATATTGAAACAATTCAAAATATTCCATTATTATCATGTCCAATAAATATTCCTGGTTGTATTTTAGATGAACAAGCCGATATTTCCTTTCAGCCTAAATGGTCACCAAATGGCAGGTATTTAGCATTTGTAGGAGCAATTGAAGGTCCTTCTACAGATGTTTATGTCTATGATAGTGAACTAGATACGGTTAAACGATTGACTGATGGACCTAACCAAGTAGGTGAATTTTTCTGGTCTCCAAATAGTAAATGGATTGTTCATGAAGAAATATCGGATTTTCTTGGATGGGTCGTTGAATCTATGTGGGCAGCTTCTCCGGTAAGTAATGAAGTTCGATGGCTTTTTTCACCCGATTCTAGAAGATCTCAAAGACTTTTAGGTTGGGTTGATGACGATCGATTTATTACATACGAACATAGTATGTATGGAGAAGGTAATCTCAACTTAATAAGCATTCAGGACGGTATTGGCCCTACATTATTTCCTGGAATATTCCATGAAGACATTGCTTTTGATCCAGAAAGTGGAACTATTGCCTTTTTCCCAGCAGTTGGTGCGCCAAAGACTGATATTGATGAATCTGGAATTTATATCATTTCCATATACAACACAACTCCAAAGCGTATTGAAATAGACGATTTAAATATTCGTGGTTGGTTTGAAGATTTAGGCTATTTCCTTACATCTGCAACGTGTGCTGAGATCCCTGGGGGCAATTTAGGCTTTAAGCCAGATGGATCAATAAAATGTGTTGGGAATGTAAATTCCTCATCCTCGCCAAACAATGCATGGGGAATTATATTCAACAACGGGATCTATATTACAGATTCTATAAGTGAAGCCAAATTGATTATGGCTGGGAAGACTTATGCTGATATTGTTTGGCGTAAGGATTCAGAAGGCGTTTTTATAGTTCCAGATGGGAATATATATTATGTAGACGTTAATAAACTTGAGACAGAATTTATCAATGATGACCTTTACAGCACTTTCAATTCAATAAACGGAAGATCATTCGCACAGATTATGTGGATTGGAAAATAAATCAAAACAACTTTGTTTGCTGCATAACCCCCACTCCACCTGACCGCCGGTTAAGGTGGATGGCCAGGGAAGCACGATCTTACAAACCACGACCCGGCGGCAGGTGAGCTCATCCGTTGGCTGAAAAAAGATGAAGATACTTATCATAGTTCTGGTTCTGTTGGCAATAGCGGCACTGCTGATGTTCAGGGGCAGGCAGCCCCGCACGACCACTCAGTCGGCGACCGGCGAACCAACTGTGTCGGATGAATTTCCGCCCAAACCGAAGTGGAAGCCCGTTATCCGTGTCGATCATGACCGCATTGCCAAAGCGTTTCGGTACTATTCCGACAACAAGATAACCTTCGCAGTGTTTCAGTACGGAACCTGTGTTCCCATCGACGCAGAATCGACTCAACAAGAGCAGGATGCTCTCGCTGTTCTGGATGACTTGTTCCATCGACATCCTGACTTCAACCCCCTCTCGATGGACGATGGTAACTGGATGGTCTCCTATTCGGATGCAGCATATTCCATCTGCTTTGAAGATGAGGTTGAAGCGAACTGGGAGACGATAGACAGAAACCATCTCGATGCTCTCGCAAAAGATGAGGTACTCCTCAACGCGGAACAGCAGCCCAACGTGTTTGACAAGAAAGCGAAGATCGGGCTTTTCGGAAGAGCCCGGTGGTTCATGGATTGTCAGACCCCCAAGCTACTAAGGATAGAAAGACCGGACAGCCAACAAACAAATGCACTGGACAAAAAATAGCTGCGCGATTTTGTTCCAGTGATTTACACGTTAGGCTGAGATAGAAGTTTTTTTTGGTTTATAATTTGTTAATATTTCAAATAAAACCGGTTCGGGATCTGTCCACTAACGTCCGTTGTACTGAACTCGAACCAATAAAAAAGCCCCGGCACCAACTCTGCCGGGGCTTTTCATTTTCTATTTAAATCAGCTATTTCTTCTTAAAAACCAGCTTATCCTCAGTCTCTGGATCCAGGTCGGCCACGATCACATCGCCAGTCTGGAATTCCCCTTCAAGGAGCTTCTTGGAAAGCGGGCTTTCGATGAATTTCTGCAGAGCCCGGGTCAGCGGACGGGCGCCGAAGTCGGCATTATAACCGTTTTTAGCCAGCCACAGGTGGCCCTTTTTGGTCAATGAAACCTTCAATCCGTTCTCTTCGAGGCGAGTCTGAACTTCCTTGAGTTTTAGGTCGACGATCTTGACCATATCTTTCTCACTTAGAGGTGAGAAGGTGATTATCTCATCTATCCTGTTCAGGAATTCAGGGCGGAAGGCGTCTTTCAAAGCCTTATTGATCTTATCCCTGGCCTCGATATCTGAATCACTGGCTGAGCTGTCCAGGAATCCCAGGCTGCCGGAGCGGCTGACATATTCAGTGCCCAGGTTGCTGGTCATGATCAAGACGCTGTTTCGGAAGTCCACCTGTCGGCCCTGGCCGTCAGTCAAGCGCCCGTTATCCAGAATCTGGAGCAATGTGTTCCAGACTTCCGGATGGGCTTTTTCGATCTCGTCAAATAGGATCACCCGGTAGGGTCGTCTGCGGACCGCTTCAGTAAGTTGACCACCTTCTTCGTACCCCACATATCCTGGAGGAGCGCCGAATAAACGTGATGCCGTATGCTGCTCACGGTATTCACTCATGTCCAGCCGCAGCAGAGCATCCTCATCATCAAAGAGGAATTCTGCCAGCGCTTTGGCCAACTCGGTTTTACCTACACCGGAGGGTCCAATAAAGATAAAGGAGCCAATCGGCTTAGTCGGGTCTTTCAAACCGGACCGGGCCCGCCGGATGGCATCGGATATGACCGTGATGGCCTCATCCTGGCCAATAATGCGCTCGTGTAGCCGTTCTTCCATGCGCAGCAGTTTTTCCGCTTCGGCTTCCAGCATGGATGTCATGGGAATCCCTGTCCATTGTGAAACGACTTCTGCCACATCATTTTCATCAACAACTTCATCCAGCTCGTGTTCAGATTCCCAGGCATCCCGTGCATCATGAAATTCCTCTTCCAGGCGTACACGCTGGGTTTGCATAGTAGCCGCCCGTTCATAGTCCCGTTCATGGCCGGCAACCTCTTCTTCATTCTTTAGATGTTCAATTTCGGTCTGTTTTTCTTTGAGTTCAGGAGGTAAGGAGTATAAAGCCACCCTTAATTTGGCCGCGGCTTCGTCCATCAGATCGATAGCGCTATCCGGCAAATGTCGGTCAGTCACGTAGCGGTTCGCCAGGTTCACAGCGGCTACCAAGGCTTCATCAGAAAAACGGACTTTGTGATGGGCTTCATAGCGATCCCTGAGCCCTTCCAGCATAAGAATGCTTTCTTCCACAGAAGGTTCTTCAATAAAGACAGGCGCAAAACGCCGTTCTAAAGCACTGTCCTTTTCAATATACCTGTGATATTCATCCAGAGTAGTTGCGCCAACACACTGCAGTTCACCGCGGGCCAGGGCTGGTTTAAGCATATTGGAGGCATCCATAGCGCCCTGGGCGGCACCAGCGCCCACCACAGTATGCAGCTCATCGATAAAGAGGATCACTTCCCCTTCAGCCTGTTTAACATCATCGATGGCCGCTTTGAGACGTTCTTCGAATTCACCCCGGAATCGTGATCCGGCGATCATTCCGCCCAGATCCAGGGAAACCACACGTTTCCCGGAGAGGATCTCAGGCACATCGTTGCTGGCAATTTTCTGCGCCAATCCTTCAACGATGGCTGTTTTTCCCACACCTGCCTCACCAATCATAACGGGATTATTTTTGGTTCTGCGAGAAAGGATCTGGATCACCCTCAGGATCTCTGCATCTCTGCCGATCACGGGATCCAATTTGCCTTCCCGGGCTAATTTTGTCAAATCGCGGGAATATTTTTCCAGGGCTTTGTAGCGATTTTCTGATTTGGGATCTGTCACCCGCTGTCCTCCGCGGATCTGATCAATCGCTCCATAAACTCGTTCTTTGGTAAGCCCATCTGTTTCTAGCAAACGGGCTGCCGGGGTGTTCTTTTCATCCAGGATCGCCAAGAATAGATGTTCCGTGGAAATAAACTCGTCCTTAAGACGGTTGGCTTCCTGGTTGGCAACATCCACAATGCGCTTCACTCTGGGAGTGATAAACACCTGTCCCGCCCCGCGGCTGCCAAAAATACTTGCTTTCTGGGTGTTTTTTAAGACGTGATCCAAACGATCGCTAAGGTCGATCCCCTGGATGTTGAGATTCTGTAAGATCTGCGAAATCGCACCCTCTGGCTGTTCGATCAACGCCAGCAGCATGTGTTCCGTGTCAATCTGATTATGCCCGTAGCGCTGGATAATTTCCGCAGCCCGCTGGGCAGCTTCCTGTGCCCGCTCCGTAAAACGGTCAAATCGCATCATATAAACACCATCCTTCCTTCAATGGGTGATATGTATTTTGTAAATCAACGATAAACCACTTACCATAAATTATTATAACAAGCTGTCGTTAATTAAATGTATGAATCAACCCAAATATGATTGAGGTGATTCGCCGCCGTATCACTCTCAATAGTGCAATATTCATTCCTTTTCCTGGGAAAATCCCGGGGCTATATAAGAACAAACCTCATTGAATGGAGGTTTCAAACAAAGTGCGGCGCAGTGCGCCGCACTTAATCTTAATAATGATAATCATTAACCCCGGGAGAGCTGGCGCTCTCCCTCGAACATTTATTTTTTATCCGGTTTTCGGTCTCTCATCCCCGGTCAATCAGCTAAACTTCCGCGTTCTCCATCAGGTACTCCTGATATGCCTTCCAACCCGGGCACCAGGTGGTGTGCCATCGCCAGATACGAGCCATCAAGGATTTAGGTTTTTCTTCCGCTTTCAAACGCATCGGACAAGTTGCGCACTTCGGTTCTTCAATCATTTCGACCATGTTATTCTCCATCTCTTTTTTCAAACAAGAAAACCCCACCGGTCACAACTAACCCGAAACCCAATCCATACAACAGGATTTTCAGGAGCCGTTTGAGATCCAGGATAGGGGTTCGCTGTTGTCCTCCGCTTTCAAGGATAGGAATCCCTTTAGTGCGATCCTCAAATAACCTCCTGAGTTTCCCGGACAGATATACTGTCCGGGTTTCAGGGATATATTTTCTCTCGGCATTGTCAGCAATCGTAGTGGATCCAGATGTGAGATTGATATACTGACTTTTTGCATTAAGCATATTTTTCCTTTTGAGCCTTCATCTACTGAGCGACCAATAGTGGTCCGCGTGTATTATCAGTGGATTTCAATCGATGACACTCCGGTTTCGATCCGGATATCAACTTTGTTTTCAGCTTTTTCATAGTCTAAAGATTGGTACACTCCACCTTGTTTGGGGAACCTGGCTTGATCCACATTTATTGAAGCCAAGCCTGCCGATGTTTCAACTCTGGCAGCTACACTTTCTGGAACCTGAATATCTATAGATGCTGCTCCCGCTTCAACTTTTAGATAGGTTGTACCAGCCGCTGCCGGTAATTTAAGATTTGTTGAACTTGCCCCGGTCTGTAAAGATATATTTTTGACTAGCAGGGCAGTTAAATCCAGATGGGCATCCACAGCTCCGACCTCAAAGACCAAATCCAGGGGAAGTTCATTAGATAAACCGAATTCCCATGAGAGTCCCTTGCCGCCTATCCAATTTCCCGGGAAGAAAACATCAGGAAAAGAATGGTGTTGGGGTTGCAAAACCACATTTAGTTTATTCCCCGTTTTTGAGACCCTGGCATCGAGGCCAGAAGCAAAATTACCAGAAACTAGTTTTCCAGGTTCTGCAATCCCAGTCAATTCCAATTTCCCAGCGCCATGTTTCACAACAATTGAAGCGCTTTCAGAATCATCCAGATCTACAGATCCTTCAACCATCTCTACATCACCAGTCCCGGTGGCAGTTCCAATCAGGAACCAGACTCCCAGGCCGATCAGGAAAACTGGCCAGAAGAATCGCCAGATATTGACTGTAATTATTCCCAAATTGTTGGCCAGCAAGGCAAAACCGAACCCTACTAACATAACCGCCCAGAACAATCTACTTGAACGCATAATTAACTCTCCTACCTAACCGATGATCCGATCAGGACTCTTTTTTATTAAAGAATGTGCGGATCATCAAGACCACACCCAGCAAGATCAACAGCACTGGCCAATATCTTCCAGCCATGCCAACGGCGCCAAAGAAAGAACCAAAAACCGCCAACATGATGAAGCTGATAAACATTAACGTAGAGCCATCTTTCAGGGAGGCATCGCCGCCTAACAAACTCATCAATACAATGCCAATACCTACAAAACCCGGGATCAGGGTCCAAATGTAGGACCAACTCTGCCAATCACCTGTATACCACTGGTAGGCCAGGATTCCTCCCAGACCGCTCATAATGGTGGCAGGAACTGCCATACCTGGCTCCCCCACGGCTGCGCCCAGGATAAATAAGACCAACCCGATCCCGATCACGATCCAGGGCCAGGAAAAGATTTCCCAGAAATCAGGCATAAAGTCCGGTAGAACCTGGGCAGCAAATAAAACAGCCCCGACCAGGATCAAAATGGCACCGCCAACTATACTAGTTCGTTTTCCCTTATCCATCGTAACTCTCCTTTGTAACAAATGTAACAAAATGATAGCTGATTCCGTTTATATGTTAACAAGCTGGAAATCCAGCTCAAGCAGAAAAGAGGGTCTTTCCTGTTGATAGATAATACAAAACCATTATTCATGCCAAGTTGTTTGGTAGAATAAAAAACAGGCAGTTATCTCTTTTCATCAATTTATACGTAGAAATCCTATAAAAGTTTCTCACGACTCTCATTATTGATGTTTATCTTTGTTAGCCAAAGGAGGCTCTAAGATGAAATCTCAAACAAAATGGATAGTCCTGCTAATCTTCAGCTGCCTATTGTTTCTTTTTACAGCATGCACTCCAATTCCTAATTGTGACCTAGTCTATAATGTCACAAAACCAGATGACACTGATGACGGTGTCTGCTCCACAGGAGATTGCTCCCTCCGGGAGGCAGTGGCCAATGCCAACGCCTGCCCCGGCTCACGGACCATCAACCTCCCGGCTGATGGATACATACTGACCATTGACGGTGATGATGAGGATTTCAATGAAACAGGGGACCTTGATGTCAGAGATGACCTCATTATCATTGGAACTGGAGCACCTTCGATTAACGGCAACATTGAACGGGCATTTCATGTTCACAACGGTGTCACAGCCACTTTTGAAGGTATCTGGCTAATGGATGGTGACGCCATATACGGAGGAGGATTGGTTAACGAGGGTGACCTCACCTTGAATAATTTCACCTGCAACTACAATAACGTCTCGATTCCGCCAGGAGGAATGGGAGATGCAATGGGAGGTTGCATATTTAATGCTGGCGACCTGATCATCGATAATGGCCATTTCCTGGAGAATACTGCTGTCTTCGGAGGTGCTGTCTATAATTATGATGGCGCTACTTTGAGCATTGAAGGCAGCTCTTTCTATGGGAACCTAGCAGACACCCACGGAGGTGCAATCTGGAATGGTATCGGATCCGATCTGATACTCAATGACAGCAACCTCGATTTGAATGTTGCTGGTCTCAATGGAGGAGGCATCTGGT
>Ga0209013_10004600_pt1 | contig 12070 bp, 14 predicted proteins | sample Cruoilmetagenom2_FD_187291 | JGI IMG/M metagenome (GOLD analysis project Ga0209013, IMG submission 187291) | Oil polluted marine microbial communities from Coal Oil Point, Santa Barbara, California, USA - Sample 2 (SPAdes) (version 2) | ecosystem: Environmental > Aquatic > Marine > Oil seeps ...
CCGAGGTGGCCAGGAAGGCCATGCTGCTGTCGGGAGCGGCCTGCAGGCCGACGCCCGGCACGAGAATGACGCGCGGCATCGGGTCGAGCTTGGTCTTGATGCCGCCAACGGCCGCGTTCTCGCGCGCGAAATAGGCGTCGTAGTCGGCGGCAAAATTCTCCACCGCCGCTTTCACATCACGCGCAAACGCTTCGAGCTTGCCGGCTTCCGGCGCCGGCACGAACAACGGCGTGTTCTTGGTGCGAATGATGTGGTCGGGCGTCACCACGCCGCGTTGGCTGTACGAGCCAAGCTCCGCTCCGTTCACGTAGTCGAGAATCTCCGGACTGTTACGCAGCTCAGCAATGAAGCGGACAGGCTCGGCGCCGTCTTTGCGGACTGCGCACGCACCGCGCAGGATCGGCGCGATCTCCGCTGCCGCTTCCAGCTTCGCCGGCGTATTCGCCTTTTGGAACACGACGGGGCGTCCCTGCCGCAACCGGCTTTCGGCGAGCGACACCATCTCGATCATGCGCTCATAGGCTTCGCGCGCCGTCTCCCCGAACGTGAAGATGCCGTGCTTGTGCAGGATCAGCCCTTCGACGTCGGGCTTCTCGTCGAACACGTCCGCGGCGGCTTTGGCCAGCGCGAAGCCCGGCGCGATATAGGGCACGATACCCATGCGCCCGTCATAGACCTCGCGCGCCAACGCCTCGCCGTCGGGCTGATCGACCAGCGACAGCACTGCGGCGGCATGGGTGTGGTCCACGAATTTGTGCGGCAGAAAGGCGTGAAGCAGCGTCTCCACGGACGGGTTGGGCGCCGAGGCGTTCAGCAGGTTTAGCCGCTGCACATTGACCATCGCCTCGTCGGACAACGCATCGAGGCTGCGCGTCTCCCGCAAGGGTCCAAGCTTCACCTCCGGCAATCCCCACGGCTCCATGTCGGCCATGTCGGCGCCCGAGCCTTTGACCGCGATGACCTCGTGCGCCTGGCCGAGATCGTCGGTCGCGCTGGTCTTCACCGAGGTGTTGCCGCCTCCATGCAGGACAAGCAGGGGATCACGGCCGATCAGGCGCGTGGTGTAGACGCGAAGGGCAATGTCCTCATTGACGCCCTCGGCGCCATAGGCCTTGACCGTCTCTTTCGCGGTGTCGTCGTTCCATTGGCTTTGCATGTCGCGGGTTTTGGCAAGTTTCGTGAGGCGCGGCAAGAACGGAGCCGCCCCGGCCCTTGCGGCAAAGAATCCTCATTTTCGCCCCGGTTGCATACCGATTGGCAACATATTCGTATGAAAATTAAGACGTTAGGGGCTCATATGGATGAGGGATTGCAAGGTGGGTAGTTTTCGTAACGCGTACCGGCCCGAACGCCACTATATGCGTGGCCCAGGGCCGAAATGGCACGCCAAGCACACGGCCTCGCTCATCGCCGCTGCGGGCGTTCAGCCGATCATGGCCGCGAATGCGCCTCACGCGCACGCCGGGCCGGGCCTAAACATCGTAATGTCCTGGATCGCGCCGACGGCCGCCGCCGCCGCGCTAGGCTTCGTCGCCGTCATGATGCTGGCTTAAGCCACACATACGCTGAGACGGCTTGGGGCGTTCCGCCTGGATCGGTGGGATTCACTGATCTGAAACCGGAAAGCCCCAAAACAGTGGAATTCATGGGTTCCTTTTTGGGTGCCCAATCCCCACTTTTAGGGTTCGCCGAGGGAGAAAACCCAAGCACGCGAGGTAAGCACTCATGCGCACAGTACGTCTCACGGCCCTTTCAGGCCTCCTGGCCGTCTTCGTCGTCGCGAGCCCCCAGCCCGCCTCGGCAAATCCCGCGGCCGCGGCCCTGAAACTCAACCACGCCAACACCGCCGACGTGATTCAGGTCGGACGCTATTACAACCGGCGGCGCTATTACGGGCGGGGCTACGCACGGCCTTACCGCTACGGGCGGCGCTATTACGGGCGGCCCTACCGCTATTATGGGCGTCCTTACTACTATCGGCGGCCCTATTACCGGCCCTACCGCTATTACGGGCGACCCTACCGCTACCGGCGCCCAGGCGTCAGCGTGTGGATCGGCCTCTAGTCGGTTTCTAGGCTTTGATGACGAAAGCGCGGGGGGGCCTCCCGCGCTTTCTTTGTGCCCGGCGGCTCACGTCAAAAAGACGCTTCCGACTCCGGCAACGAGCATGACCGAGGTCGCCAGGAGCAGCAGCCTGCCTAGGGACGCGCTGCCGAACAGAAAGGTTATGGCGCATTTCGCGATCGTGTTGGCCAATGCCGCGATCACAATGGCCGTGACCGCCACCTGCGCCGTGCCGCTCTTGGCGAATTCGGCCATCGACAGGGCAATCGCATCGACATCGGTGAGGCCGGCTAGGCCCGCCACCGCGTAGACCCCGCCTGCCGAGAAATTCTCCTGTGCAATCTTGACCGCGACCAGCACCACCGCAAAGAACGCCGCAAACTTTGCCGCCTCCGTGAGGCTGAACGGGTTGGCGACCTTCAAGTCACTTTTGGCATTGCCGTAGCTCTTCGCCTGCCCATCGCTGAGGTAGTAGTACGCGGCGAACGCCCCGACGATGAGCCCCATGACGCCGAACGGGATGAGGATTGGCGCAAGCAGCGCGCGGTTCACCACCGCCACCAGCACCAGGATGCGTCCGAACATGACGGCCCATGCCAGCAGGATGCCGCTCGCGAACACCGTCGTGTTCTGTGGGGTCGCACGCGCTTGGCGGGAAAATGACAGCGTCACCGCCGTCGAGGAGACCAAACCGCCGGCGAGCCCCGTGACGAGCGCGCCCTTGCCGGGCCCGAGCCAACGGGTGAGCGCATAGCCCACGAGCGAAAGCCCGGAGATCAGGATCACCAGCAGCCAAAGCTGATATGGGTTGAGCGCACCCCATGGATCGATCGGCTTATCCGGCAGGAGCGGAAGCGCGATAAAAGTGGCGATCAGGAGCCGCAAGCCAGCGTACACGTCGTCCCAATCGAGCTTCTTCACGAGGCCATGCAACGGCTGCTTATACGCAAGCACCGCAGCCGTGATGACGGCGAGTGCGATTGCAATCTCCGAAAAGCCGAGCAGCACAATAGCGCCCACCAGGAAGACGATGATGGCGGCGACTTCCGTGGTCATGCCGGCGGATAGAGGCATTCCCTCCGTGGTGACAAGATAACCCACGACAACGAACCCGCCGACGACCAGCAGTGCGACGGCGAGAATCCAGTATGAGTCAAGCTCGTGAGACAACCAGCCCGCGCAGGCTCCCAGCAAAGCGAGAAGAATAAACGTCCTCAGTCCGGCTGTTTGGCCGGTCTCGGTTTTCTCTCTCTTATGCTTCTCGCGCTCGATGCCCACCAAGGCACCGAGCAGCATCGCGATGGCAAAATCGAAAGCGACGTCAAGCAGGTTGTGATGCTCCATCCGCGCCAGTCTCCTCCAAGCGACGCGTGGATGCCACTTTCATTTAGGCGGCTAGGCGGCCTTCGCGCGGTGCTCCGGATAAAGCATGGCCAGCCCGCCGGCCGACCCGGTCGTGATCCCGCAGTCGGTGATGAAGCCGGTGACGAGACGCGCCGGCGTGACGTCGAACGCGTAGTTCGCGGCCGGACTTCCCTTCGGCACGATCTCCACGGTGGCCACCGATCCGTCCGGTAGTTGCCCCGTCATATGGGTCACTTCGCGCGCGTCGCGCTCTTCGATCGGAATGGCCCGGCCGTCGGCAAGCGTCCAATCGATGGTCGAGGACGGCAGCGCCACGAAGAACTGGACCCCGTTGTCCTTGGCTGCGAGCGCCTTCAGGTAGGTGCCGATCTTGTTGGCCACGTCGCCGTTCGCCGTGGTGCGGTCGGTACCGACAATGCACAGATCGACCAGCCCCGCCTGCATCAGATGGCCGCCCGTATTGTCCGCGATGATCGTGTGCGGCACGCCATGGGCGCCAAGCTCGAAGGCGGTCAGCGAGGCGCCCTGATTGCGCGGCCGCGTCTCGTCCACCCACACGTGAACCGCAAGGCCTTCGTCGTGCGCGCGGTAGATGGGCGCCAGCGCCGTGCCCCAATCCACTGTCGCCAACCAGCCGGCATTGCAATGGGTGAGAATGTTGACGGGCTCGCCGGCCTTCTTCTCCGCGTGCGCGCGGATCAGGCCGACGCCATGCTCGCCGATCTTCCGGCAGGCCTCCACGTCCTCGTCGCAGATCTCACCCGCCCGCGCGAATGCGGCCGCCACGCGTGCGCCTTGCGGCACGTCGCCAAGCGCCGCCTTCATCTGATCGAGCGCCCAACGAAGATTGACCGCGGTGGGCCGCGTGCCCGCGAGCGTCTCGCATGCGCGCGAAAGGCCATCGTCGGAGGCGTCCGCCCGCATGGCCAGCGCGACACCGTAGGCCGCCGTAGCGCCGATCAGCGGCGCGCCACGCACCTGCATCGAGGAGATGGCGTGGGCCGCATCGTCGAGTGTCCGCAATGGCACGACGTCGAGTGCGAAGGGCAGCTTGGTCTGATCGATGATCTCGGCCGAGCTACCGTCTTCGCCAAGCCAGATGGTGCGATAGGGTTTGCCGTCGATGTTCATGAGCCTGCCTTAGCACACAGAACCCGGCAAGTAGAGAGACCTAGTCGCCCTCGAAGGAGATGAGCGTGTGGCACTCCACGCCAAGCTCGGCGAGCCGCGCGCACCCGCCAAGGTCCGGCAGGTCGATGACGAACGCAGCGCCGACAACCTCGGCCTTCAAGCGGCGCAGCAGCTTGACCGCGGCCACCGCCGTGCCGCCCGTCGCGATCAAATCGTCTACCAGCAACACCGGCTCGCCCGGGCTTAACGCGTCTTCGTGAATCTCGATGACGTCGACGCCGTATTCCAGCTCGTAATCCTCGCCGATGGCCTTGTGCGGCAGCTTGCCCTTCTTGCGAATGGGAACGAACCCGCAGCGCAAACGGTCGGCGGCGGCGCCACCGAGGATGAACCCGCGCGCCTCGATGCCGGCGACAGCCTCCACCCGCTGATTGTGGAACGGCGCAATCAGTTGCTCGACCGATTCACGCAATCCGGTGGCATGGCCGAGCAGCGTGGTGATGTCGCGGAACATGATGCCCGGCTTCGGGTGATCCGGAATGGTCCGCACGAGACCTTTCAGGTCGATGTCAGTGGTCATTGTGATGAGGTCTCCCGAACGCAAAAGTAATTGCGCCTTAATACTGGAAGGAAGAGCGGCTGGCCAGACGCACGCGGTCAGCCGTTCAGCACGCGGCCCGCGACCGCATCGAGTTTTTTCAGAAGCTCCGGATCACGCGCCTCAGGCGCCGTGATGATGGCCGTGTCGAGCGCCCGGTCGGAGCCGATCGGACACGGCTCGTGCTCACGCGGAAAATCCTTAGCGATGCGCGCCACGAGCCGCGCGGCCTTCTCCGCATTCGCCGTGAGCACACGGATGATGTCCTGCACGGTCACCGCATCGTGGTCCTGATGCCAGCAATCGAAGTCGGTCACCATGGCAACGGTCGCGTAGCTGAGTTCCGCCTCGCGCGCGAGTTTGGCCTCCGGCAAATTAGTCATGCCCACGACCGAATAGCCGAGCCCTTTATAGGTGAGACTTTCGGCGAGCGTGGAGAACTGCGGGCCTTCCATGCACACATAGGTGCCCCCGCGCACAAACGGGATGCTCTCGGCCTCCGCCGCTTCCGCAACCCGCATGGCGAGCCGCGGCGCCGTGGGGTGTGCCATGGAGACATGCGCCACGCAGCCCGTGCCGAAGAAAGACGTCGCGCGGTTGTGGGTGCGGTCGACGAATTGATCGACGACGACGAACGTGCCGGGCGGCAGCTCCTCTTTGTAGGAGCCGCAAGCCGACAGCGAAATGAGGTCGGTGACCCCTGCTCGCTTCAACACGTCGATATTCGCCCGGTAATTGATGTCGGTGGGCGAAAGCCGGTGCCCTTTGTCGTGGCGCGGCATGAACACGATGGGAAGCCCGTCGATGTCGCCGATACGCACCGGCGCGGACGGCGCGCCCCACGGGCTCTCGATGCGTTCCTCGCGCACGTTCTGAAGCCCGGGCAGGTCGTAAAGACCGGAACCGCCAATGATGCCGAGCACTGCTTTCGTCATACGTTCCTCGTTTCAGCGATGAGAGATGGGCGGACGGGCGTTCCCAAGGGCGAGCCTACTCGCCGATATGCATATAGACCAAGGCCCAGACGTGGCTGCCGCGATTGTCTTTGCCAACCGTCTCGCCTTCTTTGCGGGTGTTCATGAGCCAGAGCGGCCCTTGCTGGCCGAGCCCGAGCGGCTTCCCATCCACCTCCAGGGCGAGAATATAATCCGAAGCCTTGATGTCTTGCGGGAGAAGATAGCCGCTATAGCCGTCCGAGGCGACGAAGGTAGTCTTCACCATTGCCGCTTCGATCAGGTGCAGGACCTCGCGCAGGACCGGCCCCTTGAAGGTCGCCTCTTTCTCGAACTCTATGGGCTTGGCCTTGACGGTCCCTTGCGGAAGCGCGAGCAGCATCTCCCGGTCGAACGCGAAGCCGTGTTTGAAATCTGCCTTGAGATGGGCGAGCGCACTATCGCGCTTCGGATCGAAAGCCCCGCGATTGGGCTTGCCCACCAGCCCGCCAACCGTGAGGAGCACCATGCCCTTCGGCGCGGGCGCGTCATCGGCAGCCTGTGCCGAAAACCCGAGAAGCGCGACAACGAGAACGGCGACGGCACGCTTCATCGGCGGTTCCTTGCGTGGGTTTCCTAGGCGTGCCTTCTTACGCGGATTCGCTGTGATCGCGGCGATGCAGCCGCGCCCATACGGCACGCTTCGACAGATACATGATCACGGCGAACACGAGCAAGAAGATCATGATCCGTGCGCCGACCTTGTATCGCTCTTCAAGCTTCGGCTCCGCCGCCCACATAAGGAACGCGGACACATCCTTGGCGTAGTTGTCCGGCGTCGGCTTGGTGCCGTCCGTGTATTCGACGACGCCCTCCACGAGGGGATTGGGCATGGCGATCTGATGACCCGGGAAGGCAGTGTTGTACTGCATGCCCTGGCTCATCTTCATGTCGGACGGCGCCGTGCCATAGCCGGTCAGAAGCGCGTAGAGATAATCGGAACCGCCTGCGCGCGCCTTGGCCATGACCGAAAGGTCCGGCGGCAGTGCACCGTTATTCGCCGCCCGCGCCGCCGCGTCGTTCGCGTAAGGAGAACGGAAGCGATCGGAGGGCACTCCCGGGCGCTGATACATCTGGCCCGTGTCATCCGGCCCATCGGTGATTTGCGCTTGAGAGGCGAGAGCCTCAACCGCCTCGTGCGAGAACCCGGGACCGCCAGGCTCGCCGAGATTGCGGTAAGACAGCAGCCGCGCGGAATGGCAATTCGCGCAGACATATTGGTAGACCTTGTAGCCACGCTGGAGCTGCCCCTTGTCGAAACGGCCGAATGGCGGCGCGAACGACCAGTCCTGCGCCTCGATTTTCGTCCCCTCCGCGCCAAGCGCGGTGGCGGGGATCGCGAGCCCGGCAAGGAGCGCGACAGCAAGCGTGCGAACGACGTTCATTGCGCGCCTCCTGCGTGTTGTTGACTGCCGCCGGGCGGTGCCTTGGAGCCCAGTACGGATTGCGTGATGCTCCCGGGCAGTTTCTTCGGCCCCTCGATGAACCCGACAATGGGCATGATCAGCAGGAAGAAGCCGAAATAGTACGCCGTGCAGAGACGCCCGAAGAACAGGTACCAGCCGTCCGGCGCCTGCGACCCGAGATAGCCGAGCGCGATGCAGCAGATGACGAACAGCCAGAAGAACCATTTGAAGATAGGCCGGTAGCTGACCGAGCGGATCCGCGACGTGTCGAGCCAGGGCACAAACACCAAGATTCCGATCGAGGCGATCAGGGCGATCACGCCGAACAGCTTGCTCGGGATGGCGCGCAGGATCGCGTAGAACGGCAGGAAGTACCACTCGGGCACGATGTGCGGCGGCGTCTGCAGCGGATTGGCCGGAATGTAATTGTCCGGATGGCCGAGGAAGTTCGGCGCGTAGAACAGAAGCGCGCCGAACAGGATGCAGAACAGCACAAGCGCGTAGCCGTCCTTGATCGTGTAGTAGGGATGGAACGGGATTGTATCCTTCGCCGACTTCACCTCGACACCGGTTGGGTTGTTGCTGCCCGGTATGTGCAGCGCCCAGATATGCAGGATCACGACGCCTGCGATCACGAACGGGAACAGATAGTGGAGCGCGAAGAGCCGGTTCAGCGTCGGCTCGCCCACGGCGAACCCGCCCCAAATCCATTGCACCAGCGTGGTGCCAAGCCCCGGGATGACCGCATCGAGCGATGAAAACAGGTTGGTGATCACCGTCACCGCCCAAAAGCTCATCTGCCCCCATACGAGCGAATAGCCCATGAAGGCGGTGGCGATCATGAGAAACAGAATGATGACGCCCAAGATCCACAGCACCTCGCGCGGCGCCTTGTAGGATCCGTAATACAGACCGCGGAAGGTGTGGATGTAGACGGCGACAAAGAACATCGAGGCGCCGATGGCATGCGCGTAGCGGAGCAGCCAGCCCCAGTTCACGTCGCGCATGATCTTCTCGACGGAATCGAACGCACCATCCACCGTCGGCTGGTAATGCATGGCCAGCACGATGCCGGTGACGATCTGGATCGCCAGCATGAAGGTCAGGATGCCGCCGAAGGTCCACCAGTAGTTCAGGTTCCGCGGCGTGGGGAAGACCATGAACTGGTCATGCATCATCCGCGGGACCGGCAGGCGTGAATCAAGCCAACGCTCAACGCCGGTCGATGGTTCGTAAGTCGAAGGATGCCCCATGCCCGTCTACCCGATCTTGATCTTGGTGTCGGAAGTGAACGCGTAAGGCGGGATGTACATATTCTCCGGCGCCGGGCCGATGCGGACCCGGCCCGCCGTGTCGTATTGCGAACCGTGGCACGGGCAGAACCAGCCGCCGTACTCGCCCTTGTAATCGCCGACCGCCTGTCCCTTCGGAATGCAGCCGAGATGCGTGCAAATGCCGATCATCACAAGCCAGGGCGCCTGCTCCGGCGCGGCGCGATTGCCGTCCGTGGCCGGGGCGTCGTCGGGCAGATTGGCGTTGCGCGCCAGCTTGTCGATCAGAACGTCGACTTTGACGTCCTTGGCCTCGTCGACTTCCTTGGCGGTGCGATGGCGGATGAAGATCGGCTTGCCGCGCCACATGACCGTGATCGCCTGGCCTTCTTCGATGGGCGCGAGGTCCACGTCGATCGAGGACAGCGACAATGTCGAGGCGTCCGGGTTCATCTGGTCGAGCAGCGGCCACAACATTGCCGCACCGCCGATCGCGGCAAACGCGCCGGCACCGATCAGAATGACGTCGCGCCGCGACGGATCATCATCCGGAACAAGAGATGGGTCGGTAGAAATATCGGGGTTAGCCACGGGCCCTAGAGCTCCTGACGTTGAGAAGGACCCGAAGAGAGCAATGCCCAGCCTCTCGGCTCCGCCAAACTGACGCGGATGCGCCGAACTTTTTTTGTCTCTCTCAATGCCGTTGTGCGGCACTATTGTTGCAAGTTTCTTGCACCGGTTCTTTTGGTTGTCCAGCGCCCAGAACGCTCATTCCGTGGGCAAATTGGCGCACGCATTGAACGATTTCCTGGAGCTAGCACATGGACGGCACGGCCGAGGTTGATCCGTGTCAAAAACCGCCTCGTTCGTTTGGGCCATGCCAGAACGCGCACGAAGCCGTATAGGGATGGTCCGAGCGGGAAATCCCACGCCTCGGCCAAAATACCGATGGATATGAAAACCGACGAATACGCAAAACGCGCCGCCAAGACGCCGGTCTCGACCTTCGAAGCCAACAAAGAGCGGGCCACGGCCTGGTTCGAGTCCTTACGCGATTCCATGCTGGCCGTGCTCGAGGCTATCGAGGACGGGGCCGAAGGCGCCCCCGGCTGCGAGGGCAAAGAGTCCGGCCGGTTCACCCGCTCGCCTTGGGAACGCGAGGAAGGCGGCGGCGGGGTCATGTCGCTGATGGGGGGCCGCGTATTCGAGAAGGTTGGCTGTCACACCTCGACCGTCCATGGCGAATTCCCCAAAGAGTTCGCCAAACAGATCCCAGGCGCCGCCGAAGACCCGCGCTTTTGGGCCTCAGGCATGTCCTTCATCGCCCACCCGGTGAACCCCAACGCGCCCACCGGCCATATGAACACCCGCATGGTGGTGACCTCGAAAGGCTGGTTCGGCGGCGGCGGCGACCTCACCCCGGTTCTGAACCGCCGGCGCACCCAGGAAGACCAAGATTCGGCCGATTTCCACGCCGCCATGAAGGCGGCCTGCCAGGGCCAGCCCTCCGCCGACTACCCGCGCTTCAAGGACTGGTGCGATGAATATTTCTACCTGGCACACCGGAAAGAGCCGCGCGGCATTGGCGGCATTTTCTATGACTATCTGGACACCGGCGACTTCGAGGCCGATTTCGCCTTCACCCAAGAGGTGGGCAAAAGCTTCGTCGCCATCTATCCGGAGCTCGTCGCCCGCAATATCGGGACACCTTGGACCGAGGCCGACCGCGAAGAGCAGCTGATCCGGCGGGGCCGCTACGTAGAGTACAACCTCCTCTACGACCGGGGCACAATTTTTGGGCTGAAAACCGGCGGAAATGTCGAGGCGATCCTGTCCTCGATGCCGCCTTTGGTCAGGTGGCCTTAAGCCCCCCTACCCGCGGACGCCCGCATACATCATCGGCGGGGTGGCTGTGGCCGGGATGGCGCTTTCCAGGGAAACGGCGGTGCCGAGGCGCCCATCGAACAGCGGCGCATCGTAAGCCAGCTGGGCGCCAAAGACCGCCAGGCCCGTAAGCGCCAGAACTGCAACGATTTTCCCCATTTCCGTTCCCCTTCCTTCGGCATCGGAAGCGCGTTTCCCGCGCGTCCTGTCCCAAGGTTTAGGGCTTGGCCGCTGAACCCAATCTGAGGCGGCCGTTCATCTGGCGTTTAGATTCGGAAGAAGGCCGAAAATTCCCACTTGCCATGGGGTTCGGCATCCCCCATCCTGACGAGACCGGGCGCTTCTCGGAGCGCGAACTTGGACGACGGCAAGTGACTAACGCGGCGCAAAGCTCGACCCTTTCCTGACATCTGACGACGTCATGGGCTCCCTTTCTGCGAGGGGGGTCAGTGGCCCGCTATGCTGAAACTTACTGGGAAAGGATCCCCTAAATGTCTCGTGTCAACGGCACTGTGAAATTCTTTAACCATACGCGCGGCTTCGGCTTCATTCAGCCGGAGGACGGCAGCAAGGACGTTTTCGTCCACGCCACGGCGCTAGAGCGGGCCGGCATTTCGGCGATCAACGAGGGCGACAAAGTCTCGTTCGAGATCGAGGATGACCGTCGCGGCCGCGGCAAGCAGGCAGCCAACGTGCAGCTTGCTTAAACCGCGTCGAAAGACGTGACTTCAAGAACCGCCGGGCCTCGCGCCCGGCGGTTTTTTTATGCGCGCGTGCAGGGACTTAAGCCGTTCAGGCATGGTTCATCTTGCCGTCCATAGATTGCCTCAAATCGGAGCCAACTACGGTTCACCCTATCCCTGGGGGCACCCTCCACCTGCGAGACGAAGGAAATGGAAACAATGGGCAAGACAATTCTCACAGCACTCCTTGCCGCTGCGCTTGTCGGGGTCACGGCCCTGACGATGGCGGCTCCGGCCGAAGCCGGCCGCGGTCATGGCAAAGGCTGGAAGGGCGGCGGTGGTGGCCGCTACGTCCAGCACAACCACTACTACAAGCGCCGGGACGGCATTAGCGCGCTCGGCGCAGGCCTTCTCGGCCTCGGCGTGGGCGCCATTGTCGGCAGCGCGCTTGCTCCCCGCGAAGTCTATGTGGCGCCTCCGGCACCGGCCTATACGCGCGCCCGCTACGGACCGCCGGCCTGGACGCCGGATTGGTACTCATACTGCTACTCGCGCTACCGGAGCTTCAACCCGAACACGGGCACGTTTATCGGTTACGACGGCTACGAGCATTTCTGCCGGTAACTGAAAAAGGCCGTCGGCCACACCTGACATCAAGACCCGCCGGTGGAAACAC
>Ga0209013_10004601_pt1 | contig 12069 bp, 11 predicted proteins | sample Cruoilmetagenom2_FD_187291 | JGI IMG/M metagenome (GOLD analysis project Ga0209013, IMG submission 187291) | Oil polluted marine microbial communities from Coal Oil Point, Santa Barbara, California, USA - Sample 2 (SPAdes) (version 2) | ecosystem: Environmental > Aquatic > Marine > Oil seeps ...
AGCCTTTATGAGCCGGGGGCTGGCGGCACCCCAGATGGGCGTCTCCAGGCGATTGATTGTCTGCGGTATATACGGGGAGATCAAAGTGCTCATCAATCCGGAAATCGTTGAAGCGAATGGGATTTATTCGGGATATGAAAACTGCCTGTCTCTGCCGGACCATGATCGTAAGATCATCAACCGGCCCGGATTTATCAAAGTGAAATATAACGGGCTGGACAATACGGAAAAGGTACTGCCGGCAGCGAAAGGATATGCGGCCTTACTGGCCCACGAAATCGATCACCTCAACGGGATCCTATATATCGATCATCAGCAAAATACTGAACGGTTCCAAGTTCAGGGTTTGGGGCTTCGCGCTCCGCGCTACGACCCCACAGGCAAGCTTCAAAGGTTACAGCTTGATAAGAGCTGTCTGAGGTTTTTCAACCCGGAACGTTGAACCCTGAACCGCTCAACCTAGGTTTACACATCCAGTTCCTCTTTCAGCCAGGCCTTGACATCGGGTTCCAGTGCATATACACCCTTCAATTCGCAAACGTCTTTCTCGAATTGTTCCGGCAGCTCAAAACGCGCCAGTTCCTCGGCTTCTTCGGAATTGCGTCGGATCAAATAAATCCAATAGGGCCTGCGCCAGCAATTAACCACAAAATAGGTGGAATAATCGTCCTTGGACCGGATGGTATATTTGCCGCTGCCCCAATCCGTGTTGCCCCACTCCAGATACAATTTGACGGCCTCTTCGGGCCCCATGTCCCAGTTGACCTCATCGATCAGATCATCCGCTTTTTTTAATTCTTCCAACGACAGCATTCATACCTCCTTTAATTTCAAAATACATGGAAGTCGTTCCAAAAAATTCCTGCCTACCATGTGGTTCGTGCCGGATATCTTCGAATGGCCTCATCAGGAGTGAGGATGGTCATCCCGTGAACGAGAGCCTGGCAGACAATCATCCGGTCAAATGGATCTTTATGATAATCGGGGAGCTTTGCCAGATGGAGGGCAGCGTCTTCTTGAAGTGAAAGACTTTCAATTTTATGCAATTTCCGCTGGGTCTGTATAAATTTTTCGGGTGCTTCTGGAAGAGGTAAACGTCCCATGGTATATTTGGCGACTATCTCCCAGGAGGATACGGAGCTGAGGAAAACATCGTTAAAAGGGTCAACAAAAAGCTCACGTGCATTCGAAGATAGTTTTTGCTCAGCAGTAATAATCCATAAAAATGTACAAGTATCCAGCAATATCCTCAAGAATTTTCTCCGTAAAATGATTTGAGCAATTCATCCGGCAAAGGTTCAAAAAAGGCCGGAGGGACTTCAAACATGCCTTTGGCCAGTCCTATCGGGCGTTTAGATTGGTGCTTTTGCGGAATCGAACGTATCTCGGCAATGGGAATATTGCGCTTGCAAAGAAGAATGGTCTCCCCTTTGGATACAAGTTCCAGATACTTGGAAAGATGTGTTTTGGCTTCATGAATATTTAGTTTAATCATAGATCATTAATTAAACTATATAGTAAACTAAGTCAAGTATTTTTTCCAAAAGTTCTTGGTATAACCATGGCATCAACCGGCGTGGCCGGCGGGTAAACAAACCATGGATCGAAAAAATCAACAGAGGATTTAAAACCTCCGGGTTTGGCCTCCAGCCGTAGGGCATACTCCCCGGAGGGCAAGATGCTGTTTGCCTTTATGTCTTGGCCTGTAAAATATTGCCAACTTTCCAAACACTGAAGTTAGGCGTTTTTGACCATTATTCCATGATTCCAACATTCCATCATTCCATGTAGTCGGCATAAAACCAGTGTCGTTAAAAGATGCATGATTTCAATATACTATAGAAATTCCGAAACGTTTAAATTACGGCAGCCCAACCGCCTAATTACTCCGCCCTGAAAAATAAGGATAACCGGTGTGGATAGAACATAGTAGTCTTTAAAATCTGATGGAACTATTTAGATGTTGATCCGGGCGGATTAATTAATCATTTTTTAAAAAAGAAGTGCACAAAGGTTTATGAGTACTGAAAAGTTTTTCGAAAGCTTGAAAAAAGTTTAAGATTTTAGATGCTTAGTTCATACTATTTTTTTAAATCAGCATCTGAGATGAAACTAAAAAGTCAAAAAAAAACATCAAAAAATGCGCAGCATAAAATAATTAATCCGCCGGATCTTCAACAACAACTTTCTTCAGTTTTCAAAGAACAATTTGCAACCCTAGATGTGCTATTTTTCAGGGCGGATTAATTGAGCTCCGGGTGATCACCCAAAAACCGATATAGCGTGGCTCTGCCCACTCCCAGCAGTTTGGCGGCTCTGGCTTTGTTGCCGCCGGTTTGCACCAGGACCGATCGTACGCTTTCGATGTCCAGTTTGCGCGACGGACCGCGGCGGATACAGGTATTTTCATTCTCGCGCAGCTCCAGCGGCAAATCTTCCGCCGCTAGAGTCTTGCCGGTGCATTTGACGAAAGCGAACTGAATCGCGTTTTGCAATTCGCGAACGTTGCCCGGCCAACGGTAATCCAGCATTAAGGACATGGCCTTGGGGGAAACTTTCAGGGGTTGCCGGTCGTATCGTTGACCGGCTTCGCGCAAAAAGCGATCAATCAGCAAGGGAATGTCAATTTTTCGTTCGCGCAGCGGCGGTATGTGGATCGGGATTACATTGAGCCGATAGTACAGGTCATCACGGAACTTGCCTTGCCTGACAGCTTCCTTCAGCTTCTTGTTGGTGGCACTGATCACCCGCACATGGACCGAAGTCGTTTTCTCACCGCCAACTCTTTCAAATTTGCCTTCCTGCAAAAAGCGCAACAGCTTGACCTGTATGTTGTTGGAAAGCTCGGCAACTTCATCAAGAAAGAGGGTGCCGCTATCCGCCAGCTCAAAGCGGCCTTTTTTATCCCGTACAGCTCCTGAAAACGCTCCTTTGACATGCCCGAAAAGCTCGCTTTCGATCAGGCCTTCCGGCAGGGCACCACAGTTAATCGGAACAAAGGGAGCGCCCGCCCGCGGGCTTTCATTATGAATGGCGTTGGCGACGAGCTCTTTGCCGGTTCCGGTTTCTCCGGATATATGAACCGTGTAATCATACCCGGAAACATCGCGGATCTGCTGGAAAATTTCCAGCATTTTGCTGTCCCGGCCTATTATGCTGCCGAAACTTGTCAGTTCTCCGGCCTTCATCTTCAGGCTGAACAGATCGGTGACGTCCTTAAAAGATGACAGAACGCCGCTCAATTGACCATCGCCATTTTTCATGCTGGTAACGGTCGCCTCAAGGCGCCGGTGCTCACCGGTTTTGGTAGTAATATTAATGGTATACTCGGATGTATCAGCCAAGTCAGGTTCGTCGACACAAAATGCACAGTGCTCACCGCAAAACGGGCTGCCAAAGGCCTCGTGGCAATCTCGACCCAAAATTTCCTGACGGGTATAGCCGGTGATCCGTTCGGCTTCCTTGTTGAAAAAAAAGATGCGCCGGTTCATGTCATGGGCGATGATACCTTCTTTGAGATTGTCCAGAACCGTTTCCAGATTATCCTGGTGGCATATTAAATTTTCAAGCGAAAAATCCGACATGATCGATCACTTCAAGAATTGGATAATATTATTAATTTTAAGATATTTCGGATATATAGACCGGTCGTCCGGGTTCACTGCAACTCGTCATACTGCCGGTATTGGGGCAATGGGCGGTAACAACCGTACCGTTGTTCAATTTCACATCGGCTAAAAAGCGTTTATAGCGTTTAATCAGGGTCCCCGGGACTAGTGGTGGCCATGTCAATGTGCCCGACGGGTTTAAATCCTTTTCGTGGCTCATAGGAAAATTACCAATCTGGAGGTGACGAAATCAATATAAATTGATTATTGACGAAGGAAGAATGACGATTAGTGGATGTCGCTTTGCTCCGTCATTTACTTACGATCAAATAATAAATATTTAAATCAGATAGCATTCCTCAGATTGAGAACTGTGAATAATCAATGGCCAATTCTGAGGTTCCTTAAATATTCATTTGTCATTCATCATTCGTCATTCCCAAAAGATAATTCTTTTCAATGAAGTCCGCCAGTTGATCGATGTCCTCCAGGCCGAACACAGGCACTTTCAATGTTGGTGTTAGATCGACATCAGTGGCGACGGCAATCAGATTGCTGTCATCGGTAAGGAGTACTTCCTGGTGACGGGCTGCTCGCACGACTTCGATTTTGGGTTTTTTTGCTCCTTTGTATCCTTCCGTAATCACCAGATCCAGATCGTCAAAGAATTTTTTCAGGCTGTCAAGCGTACCCTCATGATCGTTTTTGACCATCGCGATTTTTCCCGGAGAGGCAATAATGACGGTATTCGCTCCGGCATCCTTGTGACGCCAGCTGTCTTTGCCGGTTTTGTCAAAATCAAATATGTGATGGGAGTGTTTGATGGTCCCGATCCTGTATCCCCGCTCCTTAAGGACGGGAATCAATTTTTCGATGAGGGTGGTTTTCCCTGTTTGGGATCGACCGACAATACAAATAACAGGTGCCATAATTACGCCTCGAAAATTCTATAACTTCATGAAAATATAAGGTATTAGGGGAGAAGCCGCTAACTTGAATCCTGCATAATTTCTAATAAAAACATTGTTAAGCCGTGTCTTTGAGGGCATGAAAAAAGCTTAAGATCGAAAATTAGGTTGCAAAACCTGTCTTGTCAAGCCAAATGATGCCTCCATATTTGAGTTTATTTGGTCTTCATAACCCAAACGCCATGCCAATCTTTAAGTTCTGTGCTTAATAGCGTCTGACATTTTTGCGCATACGCCTCGGCAGCAGGATCCTGGGCTTGAATTTCTGAAAAAACTTTTTCCCCGAGCGCCAAATCGCCTTTATAAAATAAAACTAATCCCCGGTTAAACTTATCAAAAATATCCTTCTTGGCTTCATAATCTGAAGAAATACTTGGCTCATAAACGGTTACCGGCTCATTGCGCCCTACAACGGTTAACCGTGCCAATTCCCGAATTTTGAAATGCTTATGCACCAAATCACATGTAGATTGAGAAATCATAGTGAAAGTACCAAATTGTTTATTGGCGCCCTCCAGTCTGGCTGCTAAATTGACAGCATCTCCTATAACAGTATAATCGAAACGAGTGTATGAACCCAAATTACCAACTACGGCACTACCTGTATTTATGCCAATGCGCATATGCATATCTGTCCCGATTCGCTCCCTGAATGCGGGACGCATTTCTGCGAGTTTTGCCTGGCATCGCAGCGCTGCCCGAACAGCTTTAACGGCATGGTCAGAAATTTCTAGCGGTGCATTCCAGAAAGCTATAATTGCATCGCCTTCATATTTATCAATGGTGCCGCCTTCTTCCTGGATAATATTGGTCATTGCTGTAAGATAATCATTTAAAAGCTCGATTAGTGTTTCCGGCTCCAAATTTTCAGAAATAGACGTAAAACCCTGCAGATCAGAAAAAAAGATGGAAAGAACCCTTCGTTCTCCACCAAGTTTTAACCGCTCGGGGTTTACAATAAGTTGTTCAATGACCGCTGGGCTGAGGAAATGTTTGAAAGCATTTTTAATAAAACGTTTTTGGCGGCCCTCGGTAGCGAAATTGATTACAAGTACTAATCCAATCGTCACCACTATAGCCATTTCCTGAACAACTAATGGAAACCAAAATCCCTGTTGATAGGCTCCAAAAGAAAGCAACGCCGGCATTGAAATGAATACAACGATGGCAATAACATTGCTGGAAACGCTTTTGAAATACGTAACCGAAACTGCACTAATTAAGGAAAAAATGAATAAAAGAGTAACAATCGCTAAGGTAGGAAATTGGCGAATGAAATCGCCTGAAAGAAAGTTGTCGAGCAAAGTGGCATAAATTTCCACCCCTGGATATACTCCGGATATTGGGGAGGGGCGCAGATCGTATAGGCCTGGAGCTGAAAACCCAAACAGTACGTATTTGTCCTTGAAGGCATTCGGATCTCGGATATTGGGTTGCTCACCGTTTAATATTTGAATTTCAGACTGAAGTACAGCGGCCGCACTATATGTTTTATGCGTACCGGAAGGTCCCCGATAACGTAAAATAGCAAAGCCATTTTTATCGATGGGAATATTTCGTTCGCCGACCTTTAGAATATCCTGACTAAGCTCTAAAGTAGCTCCCGGATTTGCAGCCAGAAATACCCCTAATCCTAATGAAGGCAAAGCTTTCTTATCGAAGATACTTAGCAGATCAACTTTTCTAAAGACTCCATCAGAATCCGGGTGAAGTCCTACATTGCACAAAACAGCAGCTTGGCGGGCCAGCTCTTCAACAGGCATAGATGATCTGGAAAATTGTCTAATCCTGCCGGCAGTGTTTTTTTGCCATTGATCCAAACCTATAAGTTGGAAACTTGGAAGAGGGGCGGTAGCCGGCCAGTGTCGATTGTTTCCGCTTTGATTGCTGAGAAATGCCGCTAATGCTACGTGGCTGAAACCAGAAACAGCTTGGGCAAAAGCAGCATCGTCTTCAACTCCATATTGGGAAGGATCAGTAAACAGGACGTCAAAAGCAACCGCTTTGGCACCGTTTCTTTTGCAAAAGTTTACAATGGCCCCATAAATCTCTCTAGGCCAAGGCCATGTAAGTGCATTTACCTCTTTTCCCCAGTCAAGACTATTTTGATCTAAAAGAACCAGGCAAATGTCGCTGGTGGCCTTTCCCGGCTTAGCCATAATAGCAACTCGCCAATCCCAGGATTTAGCCTCCCAGGCATCACTAAAACCGGATGCCCAAAAGATCAGCGCCAGTAACCCTCCCACGATACCGGCGAATAATCCTCTGATCAATTTATTATTTATGCCTGAGTGGATGAACATAAACTATATTTTCCCCAGGGCCGCCTTAAATCTGGCTTGCCTGGTTTGGGGTGATTTGACAGTCGAATAATTGCCAAGGTATTTTTTAATTACAGCAAGACGACTGTCTGGTGACGGGTGGGTTTTAGCGAAATCCCGGCGTTCAGGCTTCAACTGAGTCTTCATTTGATTCAGCATAGTTACAAGACCATTAGGATTATATCCTGTTCGTTGTAATATGTTTATGGCAGCCAAATCCGCCTGCTTTTCAAAAGATCGAGAGTAACCGTTAACGATAAGTGTTTTGGTAATATCAGAAACCGATCCTTCAAAAGTTTCGGTTAATTTTTCAAGATCCTCATCCCCGTATTTTTTGGCGCCCTTAATTGCCAGAGAAGTCAGGGCCGAAGTTACACGGGATTGCTTGATGGCACGCAGGCCGTGCTTGTATTGGACGTGGCCGATTTCATGAGCCAGAACTGCAGCAACGGCATCCTCATGAGGACAGCATTTAAGCATTCCTCGGGTCAAAAAAATAAAACCGCCAGGTGCGGCGAAAGCGTTAATTTCATCTGAATCTTGAATCAGGAAATGGTAACCGCCATAGGTTTCCGGACGATCAGAGGCCTGAGCTAACATTTTCCCCATAACGTTGATATATTGGTTAGCCTTCGGATTATTGTATGGCCTATATTTTTGAAGTATCATGGCACCCACTGTTCGGCCGATATAGTACTCCTGTTCAGGTGTAAAATCTTCAAAGCTATTAGTTACCACTTGGGTTTCTTTAGCAATTGCTTTCGTATCAACAAATACATCTCCTATTTGAAAGGAAGGCCCAGATTTGGCTAAAGTATCGAGTGTCTTACACCCGGCAAAAAACGCTGATAGCACCGGTGCGACGCCAATGCTATAAAACCCCCATTTGCAAGCAAGACTTAAAAAATTTCGTCTGCTTGATCTATCCATTATTCTCCTCCTTTTGGCGAAAGTTGACCCTTTTTAATAAAAACTTGAATCTGATTTTGAGAAACGGTCATCTTCTCCATTCTATTGATCCATTTAAAATCTACCTGTGGATTTTTGGATTTGAAATCATTCTCAACCTGTTTGTTAAATCCCTTGCCCGCCAGAGTAATTTCATCGCTTGATGCAGCCTGTTCTACGTCTGACGAACCAGGATTGAGCACGATTTTTTTCATGGAAAGCGCTGAGGAATGCATCCAACCGTTAGTTTTTCCCTTCGGCCTATCAAGAAAATACCATGATCCTTTAACATCTTGCACCGCAACCCGGTCACCATACTTGAGCTGGGCCACTACTTTGCCTAAAAAAGATGGACTGGATCGAACGGCACCTTTTTTTACCTGTATGCTCATCATTTTTTGTTCAACGGCAAATACCGCTATCCCAGAAAGGGAAATAACAAGTAATATGATTAAGGCTGATTTCAATTTTGGCATGGTTCTGGTCCTTCTCCTTTTTCAAAGCTGATTGAACTAAATCCGGAAGAGCTCATTGTGCATATGACAAATATATTAAAATTAAGAAATCAAGGTCCCGGAAGGTGATTTTAGATCTCCGACTAATAAATTCAACCTTCACTTGAGAACTCTTGTGGACGGTATTGCCAGAAATCATAACCCGAAAAAAACTTTGATCCTGGAAATAAGATTTGTTTGGTTGGTCAATTTGTCCTGTATTTTATTAGCTTCCTGAGTAAGATCTTGCTGACGTTGCACCATTACCGCCCCCAATTTTTCACAGATTTCCGGGTTAGATGATATAAATTTGGAAAAAAGTGTTTTGTCCACCCGTATGACGGTGGCATATTCTAAGGTCTTGACAGTTGCACTGCGGGCTTCTCCGGTTAAAAGGCTCATTTCGCCAAAAAAGTCACCTTTTTTAATAGTGGCAACCTTTTTGGTGCCACGTCCTTGTCCCTCCAGTAACACTTCACAGGCGCCGTTTAATATAATATAAAGCGAATCACCGGGGGCGTCTTGGAGAACAATGAGTTCTCCAGCACCAAAATCTTGAATGGTGGCTTCATGAGCAATCTTTTCCCGGTCCGTATCAGGTAAAGCCTCAAATAGCGGAATCTTTTCCAACATGGCTTCTATCTGCATAGAAAGCTGTTTACGCTCCTGGAGCTTGTAACGTCGCTCGATATGGGCATGCTGGGTGTCTCTAATGGGAAAAGGAATGTTTATACCATTGCGTCTTAGGGCATACCAGAGTCGGTCGTTAATATCGGCTTTAATCTGAGGATCGCGGGCATAGTTATTATACCAGAAGCGGACCTCGTAATTGATGGAGAAATCGTCGAAGCTAATTAGTCGAATCTGAGGCCGCGGCTTACTTAAAACCGTGGGATGTTGTTTTAACACATCAAGAATCACCTGTCGTATTTTGTTGGGCGGAGCACTGTACTCCAATCCGATGTTCAACCGGCAAACCACCCGGCGATCAGGCTTAGAGTAGTTAACCAGGATACCGTTGGACAGTTCGTTGTTGGGCAGGTAAATTAAGACGTTGTCCCGGGTGATGATCCGGGTCGATTTCCAGGTGATTCCTATCACTTGGCCTGTATGGGAACCATAGGTAATCCAATCGCCGATGCTGAATGGATGTTCCATCTGCAGCACCAATCCGGAGAAAAAATTACCCAGGGTGGTTTGGGCGGCCAAGCCAAGCACTACCGTCAAAGCGGCAGAGGTGGTAATTAGACCCGCCAAGTTAACATCGCCACGAGTTCGCAACACGATAAAAAACAGTACCACAAAACAGATCAAGAGAATGAAATCTCTGGTGATATGTGGAATCTCGATCTGCTTCCAATATTTTAAAGGCAATTCAATAAGAAGGGCAAAGGTAAGGCGGACAACAGCCCAGGATAAAATAACAGCGGAGGCCACACCGATCCATTTATCAAATTCTGCGACTATGGGCAGATGGTCGACAAATTGATAGATTGCTTGGATTGCAAAATAAACAATCAAAAAACCCAATGGCAGGGCCGGCAAAAAGCGAGAACGCTTCGCCAATAGCATATACGAGGATAGCAACAGCACCCCGCCGATCATCAACAAACCAGTCCCATTCATGACCCAAATACCTCTGTTTTTAATTAAAAATTCCCTGTCCCACCTGAACCCTTGACTGCTCTTTCAAGGTCGATTTTCTCATCAATAAGTTCTGGATTTCTAACATCTAAGCTGCCATTTTAAGCATCTTAAACCTTTAGTTTATGTTTCCGCTATCGTCTACTAAAATCAATCTCAGATTAATTTGTTCCAATTTAACCTATCCGATGCGGTAAGGTTACGTATTTCACTTATGAGTCTGGAGTTGGCTGATTTTTCGTTTTAGGCAAGTAACCTGAACTAAATCGTTTTGTATGTGGGAAATTTAAAAATCTATATCAACCCTAAAGTTGCCTGTAATGACGCCGGCCGGGATTATACTTAAATCGAATCCTAATCTTTTCCAGGAGATTCCAAAAACAGCGGCAGCAAATATACTCATCCCGCCAACATTAATTAGGTCGTCACCATATCCATAAAGTAAGCCAAATTTATAACCAATATCAAAACGCGTATCATCCGTAAAATTGTGAGAATACAATTCCCTTGCAGGACCGAGATACCAGGCTCGATCATTTTTGCTGTTAATAAAGGTACCTGCGGTTAAGCCATAATATTGTATCCCTAATAAGTGATTCTGATCGTTATTACTTCCATTACCAAAATACTCACCGGTTCCATCTACATGGATACTCCACATTCCCAAAAGTAAAGCATCTCTTGCTTTTATTCCCCAAATCGTTTGCCAAATATTCGAATCAGATTTTTCTTCACGTTTTTTGTAATTGTCTGCTGTTTCGATATTATTTGGACCTGAATTTTGTGAGGGTTCATTTTCTTGGCAGAAGGCATTATTTATAAAAAAGCAAATTGAAAACACGGAAATAAAAAAAATGGTTTTTGTCATATTGAATTTTAACCTTGATCAGCAATTCTATCTAAAATTTATTGCGGGGTTTTAGATTTTTTGGGGTCGGGATAAACTCGGCTATGAAGTGATTTGAATGGATGATGGCAGCAATTTTAATATATAGCAACAAAAGGGGAATGACCACAAGATAAATCATGTTGACGGGAGCCTGGTCATAAAAATCCCTGATGAGAAAAACGCTGTACGTAAGCAGAAACAGTTCCAACACGGCAGCGAGAACTCCGATAAAAAGTTGCCGGATATAGAAATAGCCTCCACCCGGGAACAGAATTGCCAGTAGAGCAGCCATAAGCCTGCTTTTAAATTTCAGCTGGCAGTTTGCGCACTCATACTTTTTTTCTACAAGTCTGTGAGCGCAGCGCGGACAAAGGTGGATTCGCCCGGCCAAATGGTCTTTTGTTCCCGACAACGGAATACTTTTTTTGAGCAGCGCCTTTATTTTTTTTCGTTCCCGGACGGCAATGGCTTTATATTTCTCAATTTGGCCAAATTTTGCATATTGAACAACCAGTGTGCCTCCTTTCATAGTGATGGATTGACATCCGGCGTATGCTATCTGGGCGATGGAATTTTTGTACTTGTAGGTAGAGGTTGTCGGGAGGTGAATAATTCGCTGGTTGGTAAACACGAATATGGAACGCTTGAGATAGCTGAAAAAAAACCCCGTCAGATATTGTGCCAGAGAATTCAGGGGAGAATAACCAGTGGTTACCAGCAGGATGGATTCATTTCTTCTTAAAAAGGGCTTTAACGAACCTATTTTTACAAATAACTTCCGCTGCCGCTTTTCAATTCGCTTTTTGTAGACCTCTTTGTGGTTGGAAAACAAGACGTTGCGATCCACGGCAAGACCGAAGACTTGAGGACTCATAAACCCCGCCGGTTGAAAACCCGCTTCTGCCATCTGGTGCCGCTCCTTTCAATTGCAAACGTTCAAGGTTCACCGTTCAGGGTTGAACTGTCTCGATACCCTCATCTCATGCGTCTTAAATTAAAGCTGCTCCCACAATCAATCTCGCCTACGTTGCCATTTTTAATCTTTTTTAAGTTCCTAACCCGGACAAGCCGGAAAATGCCTAAAGTGCGCTAAAATGCCTAAAATGCCTAAAATGGTGGAGTCGCTTCGCTCCGTCTTTATTATAAACGCCTGGTATTTTAAGCATGCAAAACCAGAAATCAGTAAGTAAGTAAATA
>Ga0209013_10004602_pt1 | contig 12068 bp, 11 predicted proteins | sample Cruoilmetagenom2_FD_187291 | JGI IMG/M metagenome (GOLD analysis project Ga0209013, IMG submission 187291) | Oil polluted marine microbial communities from Coal Oil Point, Santa Barbara, California, USA - Sample 2 (SPAdes) (version 2) | ecosystem: Environmental > Aquatic > Marine > Oil seeps ...
CCGCAGCACGACCCCATCCGCGCGTTTCACGATGCCTCCGTCGCTGTCGGGCCGTCACGGGCCACCACATGGCAGGCCAACAGATGCTCTGGCTGGACAGCATCGAGGCGCGGGTCTTCTGTCCGACAGATGCTCTCCACGATCGGGCAGCGCGGGTGGAACGGGCATCCCGGGGGCGGCCGGGCGGGGTCGGGAACCTCCCCGCCCACCGAGGCCTCCAGCTCGCCCGCGGCCCTGGGGTCAGGCACGGGTACGGCCTCGCGCAGAGCCCTCGTGTAGGGGTGCAGTGGTCGGTCGATCACCTCCTTCCAGGGGCCCGACTCCACGACCCGCCCGAGGTACATGACCCCCACGCGGTCGCTCAAGTGCCGCACCATGGCCACGTCGTGGCTGATGAACACATAGCTGAGACCGAGCCCGTCGCGCAGCCGCACGAGCAGGTTCATGATCTCGGCCCGCACCGAGACGTCCAGCGCCGAGACGGGTTCGTCGAGGAGCAGCACTCGTGGTTCGACCGCGAGGGCTCGAGCGATGCCGACACGCTGCCGCTGGCCGCCGGACATCTCGTGCGGCAGGCGCCGGGCGAACGAGCGCCGCAGCCCCACCATGTCGAGGAGTGAGAACACACGCTCGGCCCGACCGCTGGCACCGCCGTAGAGCCCGTGCACCTTGAGGACTTCCTCGAGCGTCTCGCCGGCGGTCCGTCGAGGGTTCAAGGACGCGTACGGATCCTGGAAGACGAGCTGGATCTTGCGACGCTGCTTCCGCAGTTCCCTGTCACTGACCCCACCGAGATCGACGCCGTCGAGCACGACGCTGCCACTGGTAGGTTCCTCCAGCCGCACCAACAGCCGCGCCAGCGTCGACTTCCCGCAGCCAGACTCACCTACGATGCCCAGGGTCTCGCCCGTTTCAAGCGAGAGCGACACGCCGCTGACGGCATTGACGATGAGATCCGTACCGCGGACGGGGTAGCGCTTGTGCAAGTCGATCGCCTCGAGGATCACCACATCTCCTGCCCGCCTCTCGTCAGCGCCATTCGTCCACCGGGACCCAGCAGGCCGCGCGCCCGGCTTCTCGCGGCTCCAGCTCGGGACGGGTCATGCACGCATCGCGTGCCTCGTCACACCGTGGCCGGAACGGACAACCTTCGATGTTCTCGCTGGGCAAAGGCGGGCGGCCGGGGATCTGGGCCAGAGGCGGACGGCTGTCGTCGGTCGGATTGGGCAGCGACTCGAGGAGTCGCTTGGTATAGGGATGCTGGGGCGCGTGGAAGATCTGATCCACGGGTGCATCCTCGACGACGTAACCGCCGTACATGACCATCACGCGATCGACCAGTCGGGCGATGACGCCGAGGTCGTGCGTCACCCAAATGGTCGTCATCCTGGATTCGGCACTCAGGTGCTTGACCAGCGCGAGGATCTGTCGCTGGATGGTGACGTCGAGTGCCGTCGTCGGCTCATCGGCGATGAGCAGCGTCGGGTCCATGGTCAGGGCGGTGGCGATCAGGGCGCGCTGGCGCATGCCGCCTGAGAGCTCATGCGGGTATGCCTTGGCCATGCGCTCGGGGTCGGGCATTTCCACGCGCGCCAACGTGGCGAGCGCTCGTTGCCAGGCCTCGTCCTTGGGAACGCCGTGTGCGGTCATCGCTTCGACGACCTGGTCCCCGATGCGCATCAGTGGGTTCAGCGACGTCATGGGGTCCTGGTAGACCATGGCCACTCGACTGCCCCGGAGCTCGCGCATCTCCGCCTCGGACAGGGCCGTGAGATCGAGCCCTTCGAGGTGCACGCTTCCGTGCGTCATCTCGAGTGGCGGTGACAGCAGTCGCATCACCGAGAGCATCGTCAACGTCTTGCCAGAGCCGCTCTCACCCACGACGCCGAGCGTCTCGCCCGGTTGCACGCGAAGGTCGATGCCGTGCACGATCTCCTGGTCCCCCCGGCGTGAGCGCAGGGTCACGACCATGCCCTCGATCTCGAGCAGGTTGTCGCTCACGAATGGCTCTCATTCCTGGGGTCCAGCGCATCCCGGAGGCCGTCGCCCAGGAGGTTGAGGCCGACGATGAACATGATCAATACGAGCCCAGGTGCCACCATCGTCCACGGGGCGATCGCAACCAGGTTCTTGGCCTCGAAGACCATGGATCCCAGGGCCGGCGTGGGTGGGGGCGTGCCCAGGCCCAGGTAGCTGAGCGCCGCCGCGGTCAGCACGGCCCACGACATCGACAGCGTCACCTGGACGATGACGATGGGCATGATGTTGGGCAGCAGGTGGCGGAACAGGATCCGCTGCGATGGGAAGCCCAGTACCCGGGCTGCCTTGATGAAGTCCGCCTCCCGAAGCGAGAGCACCGGGGCACGCGTCACGCGCACGAAGATCGGGATATAGACGATGGCGATCGCCACCGCCACCGTGAACCAGTTGCGCGTGGCCACCGACGCGAGCGCCAGCGCAAGCAGCAGCGGTGGGAAGGCGAAGAGGATGTTCGTCAGCGCGTTGACGGGGCCTCGCACCCGGCTGCCGAAGAACCCCGAGAGGATCCCGAACGTGGTGCCCAGGACTGCAGAGATGATGACCGCCACGATGGCGACCTGCAGGGACGTGGCCACCCCGGCCATGCTCCTTGAGAGGATGTCGCGGCCGAACTGGTCTGTGCCGAAGAGGTAGGCCGCCGACGGGCCCTGCATCCGATCGATGGGGCGCTGGGAGATGGGGTCGTACGGCGTGGCGCCGATAGCCGCGAGCAGCCCAAGGCCAAGGACGACAGCCGTGAGGATCACGCCCCATCGACCACTGCGGCTGGCCATGAGCCGACGCCACAGACGCTCCCGCTCCGGTGGTGCCTCCTCGACGGCGAGCCAGGCGGCCTCGTTCGTCGTCATCCGGTCCGTACCCTTGGGTCGATGATGCGGTAGAGCAGGTCCGTCAGGAGGTTCACGATGAGGAACAGCAGGGCGATGACGAGCACCGTACTCTGGACGACGGCGTACTCCTTCTGCTGCATGCCGATGAGGAATTGCCGTCCGATCCCCGGTACCGAGAAGATCTGCTCGACGACGACTGCACCACCGAGCAGGTATCCGAACTGGATGCCGGTCATGGTCACGATGGGCACGAGTGAGTTGTGCAGGACATGACGGACCTGGACGCGAAGCGGAGACACGCCCTTGCCGATCGCCGTGCGCACGAAATCCTGGCTCTTGACCTCGAGGATGGCCGACCTCGTGGTGCGCATGATGGGCGCGGCCAGTGCGAATCCGAGCACGATGGCCGGGAGCATCATCTGTTGCAGGTTCAGGCCCAGGTCTTCGAGAGGCCGAGCGAAGCCCATGGCGTTGGGGTTGTAGCGCAGGATCCGCGCCAGAAGGGTCAACAACAGCGCACCCAGCAGGAAGCTTGGGATGGACAGGGCCGCGAGCCCGATGAGTTGTGCGCCCCCGTCCCGCCGGCTGTTCGGGCGTGAGGCCGAGAGCATGCCCAGCGGCACGCCGAGGAGCACGCCCAGTAGCGTGGCCAGGATGGCGAGCTCGAGCGTCACCGGGAGCGACGAGGCGGTCATCTCGAGCACGGACTGGCCGGTGCGCTGCGAGAAGCCGAGGTTGCCGCTGGCGACCTCGGTCAGCCAGCCCAGGAACTGCACCACGAGGGGCTGGTCGATGCCGTAGTAGGCGCGCAGGGCATCGAGTTGCGCCTCGGTCATCATGCCGGCCTCGATGCCCAGTGACGCGGTGATCTGGTCGCCGGGCAGGACCCGGAGCATGACGAACACGAGGACGGCCACCCCGAGCAGGGTGACCGTCGCCTCGGCGACTGTGCGGGCGATCCTCTTGCTGGTGATCACCCGCAGCAGTCTATCTGTCTGCCGGCACGCAGTGGCGCGACACGGCTGGTCGCACGCACGGGTGCGATCGACTTACTGCACGGTCGTCGTGCGCAGGTACTGGAGCGAGTTGTTGGGCATCGGGACGAAGCCCTCGACCCCCTCGGTCGTGGCTGAGTAGTTGGGGCTCGAGAACATCCACAGCCACACCGCGTTGTCCTCGAGGTGGTTGGAGATGTCAGCGTAGATCTGCTTGCGCTCGTCCGCGTCGCCCGAGGACTTGCCACGCGCGAAGAGATCGTCGAGCTCGGGCGAGTTGTAGCTCGCGATCTGGTTGAGGTTGCCGGTGCTCGGGAAGTAGCGTCCGTACTGGACGTCGGGATCGGGACGGCCGCCGTTGAGCGCGACCGCCGTGTCGAAGTCGGCCGCAAGCCAGCGGTCCACATAGGCACCGATCTCCATGGGCTCGATCTCCAGGTTGATGCCCGCTTCGGCGAGCTGGGCCTGGAGGTTCTGGGCCTCATTGACCGAGCTGGCGTACTCACCCTGCGAGACGATGGTCCCGATGGTGATGCCATCACCGTAGCCGGCATCGGCCAGCAGCTGCTGGGCTTGCTCGAGGTCTCGTTCGGGGCAGGGCCGTGCGGACGGGTCGCTCAGGTAGGCCGGTGAGGTGATGGGCCCGACGACCTCGCCCTCGCCGAGGGCGGCGGTGTCGAGGACCTCCTGGCGGTCGACCGCGCACTGGATGGCCAGGCGCACGTTCAGGTCATCGAGCGGCGGGCGATTGTGGTTGAGCTGGAGCACGTGATAGGCCAGCTGCGGCGTCCGGGCGATGCTGATGCCGTCGCCTTCGGCCGTCGTGGCCACGAGCGGGTCGTTCAGCACGGCCAACTGGACGTTGCCGGAGCGCAGGCCATCGACGATCGAGGACTCGTCGGGGATGACGCGGAGCTCGACGCTGGCCAGCTTGGGCTCGCCTTCGCGCCAGTAGGCATCGTTCGCGACCAGGGTGACCGATTCGTTGGGCTTGCGACTGCCGAAGGCGAACGGACCGGTGCCGTTGGGGGCCGCGCTCAACCCTTCCTCGTTGTCGTCCTTCGAGAGGATGGCCAGGTTGGGCCCGCCGGCCAGCCCGGACAGGATGCCTGCGTCGGGGTTGTTGAGGTTCAGGACGACCGTCGAATCGTCAGGCGCTTCGACCGAGGCGACCGACGCGAGCGAGGTTCGCTGGACCGCGCCTGTCTCCTCGTCGAGGATGGCGTCCAGGGAGGCCTTGACGTCAGCCGAGGTGAGCGGCTTGCCGTCGTGGAACGTGACCCCGTCACGGATGGTGAAGGTGATGGCCATGCCATCGCCCGACGTGTCCCAGCTCTCAGCGATCCCGGGCACGACGTTGAGATCCTGATCGAACTCCACGAGCGAGTCGTAGACCAGCCCCAGGAGCGCGACGGCCTGGAACTGCGTGGCCTTCCAGGGGAAGAGCGTGTCCGGGTCGCTCGTGACCCCGACCACGAGGTCGCCCTTGCCTTGCGCGCTGGCGCCGGGCACCACCAAAGCAGCGAGAAGCACGGCCGTCGTGGCGGCAGTGATGAACCTGGTCCCGACCCGGGCCAGTCTGGCTGAACGCATGATCGCTCTCCTCCTCATATGTGCGACAGGTGACGGTTGGGCTCATGTCCCACCCGCATTGGCATGCTGTCACCGCCGACTTGGGAAGTCAACGTCCACTCTCGCCGATCCCGAGTTGGCGACGCATTCGTCGCTGTCGTTATCCAGGGCCCTGTCTGTCAGGCTGAGATGAGACGCCGGTAGCAGCCCATCCTCACTCCAGGGGCGCATAGGGCAGGGGTCATCTCACGCGTGGGGAGTGGAGCCGACACTCGGATTTGAACCGAGGACCTGCTGTTTGCGAATCTCCAGGACCGGGGATCCTGCCCATCCGAGCCCAGGCCATGAGCGAGCGGGAGCTAGACGTTGATGACGTCAAGGGCCGCAAGCGATGGGAAGTCGTCGTCCTGAGTCACGACAGGGACGCCCAGGGCCATCGCCGTCGCCGCGATCCACGAGTCGTTCACCGGCATCCGCAAGTCTGCGTCACGCAATGCCAGCCGCAGCCTGGCCCAGGCGCTCGCGACCTCGACATCTATGGGAATCGGCTCCAACGAGAGGGCCGCGGTGAGCGTGTCGAGGCGGCGGTCGCGGGTGTTCGTATCGGTGGCTGCCAGTACGCCGGCGCGTAGCTCTCCGATCGTGATGACTGAGACGGCCAAGCGGTCCGGCATCGCCTCGATATCGATCGGGCGTCGTGCTTCACGAGCGATGAACACCGATGTGTCGGCGAGCCCTCGCTCGGTCACAGCGGGAGGTCTGCCGTCGAGTCGGGTGCCAGCTCGGCGAGGTCTGCTGCGAGCCCCGTATCGGCCTGATGGCCGAGGACGCGCGCGATGAAGACCTCCCGCGCCATCCAGCGTGGGCGGGGTTCCGGCGGGACGAGCCTCGCTACCGGCCTGCCGTCCACGGTGATCGTGATGTGCTCGCCAGCAGCGACGCGATCGAGCAGGACGCGCGTCCGATTGCGTAGTTCTCGAGAGGCGACTTCAGTCATGCGACAACCGTAGCACACATGCGACGACCTGACGAGTCGGAGGCGATTCGGTCACTCCGGGAATGAGGGTCTACCGACGCCACGGACCCGGACGGGGCATCCGTTTCTACTCCCCGCTCGCGATCTTCCAGGCTGTCGTGCTGGGACTCCTGGTGGCCGTGTTGGTGGTCCTGATCACGCTGGATGTCTTGCTCCTCGTCATGGCCCAGCGCGGCTTCCAACGAGGTCGGCTCGTCGCGACGCTCTGAAGCGTGAGCGAGGCCGGAGACGAGGCAGTGGGGCCCCTGCGACGACTACCCTGACCAAGCCGTCCATCGGTCACGTGTCAAGGGGCTGCTCGGAGCTTCCGGTCCACACCATCTCGCCATCGTGGAGGTGCCTCGGTCGTCGAGCCGACGCTCTCGGCGCGTCCGCTGCGAGCCGGCGTCACTCGCGGATCCAGTTGTAGCAGAGCCGCGCCCCGGAGAGTCAGTGGCTTCGGGCGACCAGCACACATCGCTGGTCGGTGGCCCCTCATGATCGTGCGACGCGTCGGTCCTGGACCTTGCTAGGCTGGTCGCGTATCGACCCGCTACGGAGCAGCCCGATGTCCCCGACCGATGCCGTTGCCAGGGTCCTCAGCCACTTCGTCGACTTCAGCGGTCGAGCCAGCCGCTCCGAGTACTGGTGGTGGACCGGGGCACTCTTCCTCGCCTACGTCCTGGCTGGCCTGCTCGTCATCGTGGAGCCGACCATCGGCCTGCTGGTATCGGCGATCCTCTTGTTCGGCGCGTTCATCCCCAACCTCGCGGTCACCGTGCGACGTCTCCACGACGTGGGTCGGACCGGCTGGTGGTTGCTGCTCCACTTCATCCCCTTCGGCTCCCTCGTCATCCTCGTCTTCACGTTGTTGGACACCGAGCGCGGCACGAACCATTGGGGTGCCCCGGCGGTCGGTAGCTCCTATGTCGATCCGCGTACATGGGCAACAGTGCCCGCGGGACCACCTCCCGGGTGGGGTCAGACCCCTGCATCCGCCTCTGGTGCCGGGGTGAGTCCACCCCAGTCCATCACCAAGGTGTTCACGGGGCCTACGACCGAAGCCGCAGAGGCCGCCTTCAGAGCCGACCTGGCGAGCGCTGCCGCCTCGGGCTACTACCCGATGGGCCAGCGCTGGGATACCAGCCAGCCTCAACCGACGCTGGTCGTGGAATACGGGCCGCAAGGACCCGTGTCGGCCTGATCGCGCATCTGTCAGCGTCACAGATGTGCCGCTGACACGCCCACGAGCTACTCCCAGCTGTAGACCGTCAGTGTCAGGCCGAGATTGACGGGTTTGGCAGTGGTCAGATCAGGGGTCAGGCTCTGCTGCTTCTGGTGACGGACACCCCGAAACGGGCCGTTTCACGTGTGGGAAGTAGAGCCGACACTCGGATTTGAACAGAGGACCTGCTGTCTACGAATCAGCCTCATAGCGTCCGTGGACGTTCGCCGATGACGGCATCCATGCTCGAATCGAGGCTACCGGGCCACTGATCGACCGGGTATGTCCGCCGGCGCTGCCTCCATCCGTTGCTTCCAGTGCGCGCATCGGAGTCGTGCAGCGCGATGACAGCTTGCGAGGGCTGGCCGCAGCCCGACGGCACGCTCGCCGCTAGTCGGCTCGTGCCGGAGCGCCTACTGGCGCGCCATCGCCACGCGATAGCGTTCCTCGTCGGTGATGAGGTGGTCGAAGTCCTCGGCCGCCTCATCGATGTCGATCTGGACCCACTCGATCCGCCCGGTGAAGACGCTGCCACGAGGCGTGTAATCGTCGCTGACCGGCGTCGCCGTATCGGCGCCGACGTCGGTGGTCTCATCGGCGGAGAACACCATCGGCACGGTGGCGTCCACGCGACCCTGCGCCACCTGCTTGCCGTCGACGTACAACGCGACCGCGCCGCCCTTGCCCAGCCCGCCGCCGTCGTAGGCGAACTCCATGCGGATCTGATGTTCGCCCGGCGACATCGCTGTCTCAGCTGACACCTTGTACCGCGCCAGGCCGAACGTGTTGTAGCAATAGGTGGCTCGACCTTCGACGGTGTACAAGACCCAGCCTCCGAAGGCACCACCTTGGGCCACGATGACGCCATCGGCGCCACGCTCGGGCACGGTGATCTTGGCGGTCACCGCGTGTGACTTGTTCTTGATCACGAGCATCGAGTTCTCGGACAACCGGCCCATGCCTCCGAAGAGGACCTGGGACCTGCCCTGGATGAGCTGGGGGCGCCCCGCGAGGTCGGCGTTGAAGCGTTCGGCGCGTCGATCGTCGAGCGGCAACACGTTGTACTTCGTGGCCTCGATGATGAACTGACGCTGGAGCTCGCGCAGCCGGTCGGGCTGCTCAGCAGCGAGATCGTGCGCCTGGGTCCAGTCGCCGGGGGCATAGAGCTCCCAGGTGTCGTCGTCATAGGGCGTCGGCTCCGATTCCAGCACCCAGGGGATGCTGTGCCGGGTCACCGCGGTCCAGCCCTTGTGATAGATGCCGCGGTTGACGAACATCTCGAAGTACTGCGTCTCGTGATGCTCAGCGGCACCGGCGTCATCGAACGATGCTCGCATCGAGAAGCCCTCGAGTGGCTTCTGCTGGACGCCGTTCACGAACGTCGGCTGCGGCAGGCCGGCCGCGTCGAGCACCGTCGCGGCGACGTCGATGACGTGCGAGAACTGCGAGCGGATCTCGCCGCTGGCGTTGATCCCTGCGGGCCAATGCACGATGGTGCCGTTCCGCGTGCCGCCCCAGTGGGAGGCGACCTGCTTGGTCCACTGGTACGGCGTGTCCATGGCGTGGGCCCAGCCGACCGCGTAGTGGTTGTAGGCAGCCGGGGTCCCGAATTCGTCGATGTGCGAGGCCATCATCTCGGTCGTTTCTAGGCCAGCCGCGCCGTTGAGGCTCATCAACTCGTTGAAGGTGCCGTGGGGCGTGCCCTCTGCGGAAGCGCCGTTGTCGCCGATGATGTAGTAGACGAGCGTGTCATCGAGGACGCCGAGCTCATCGATGGCGTCGATGAGGCGACCGACATGGTGATCGGTGTGCTCGAGGAAGCCGGCGTAGACCTCCATCTGCCGCGCCAGCACGGGCTTCAGGTCGTCGGCGATGTCATCCCAGGCCTCGATCTCGTCGGGCCGCTCGGTCAGCACAGCGTCCGAGGGGATGACGCCCAGGGCCTTCTGGCGTTCGAACGAGGCTTTGCGCAGCTCGTCCCAGCCCGCGTCGAACGCCCCCTTGTACTTGTCGGACCACTCGGTGGGGACGTGGTGGGGTGCATGCGTCGCACCCGGTGCGTAGTAGGCGAAGAAGGGCTTGTCGGGCATGAGCGCCTTCTGCTGGCGAACCCAGTCGATGGCGTGGTCGGTCATGTCCTCGGTGAAGTGGTAGCCCTCTTCGGCGGTGCGATCGGGCTCCACCGGGACGGTGTCCTGGTAGATGGCCGGCGCGTACTGGTTGGTCTCGCCACCGACGAAACCGTAGAAGTGCTCGAAGCCAGAGCCGGTGGGCCACTGGCGGAACGGACCCATGGGACTCGTCTCCCAGACCGGGACTTCGTGGCACTTGCCGAACTGTGCGGTCGAGTAGCCGTTGAGCTTCAACGTCTCTGCAAGTGGTGCGCACGTGTTGGGGATGACGGAGTTCTGGCCCGGAGCGGACGTCGCCAGCTCGGTGATGGCGCCCATGTTCACGGTGTGGTGGTTGCGGCCCGTGAGCAGTGCCGCGCGCGTGGGCGCGCACAGGGCCGTCGTGTGGAAGCGGTTGTACCTGAGGCCACGGCCTGCGAGCCGCTCAGCGGTCGGCGTCGCGACAGGGCCACCGAACGCGCTCGAAGCGCCGAAGCCGACATCGTCGAGCAGGACGACGAGCACGTTGGGAGCGCCCGCGGGCGGCCGCAGTGGCTCGATCGAGGGGAAGCTGGTGTCCGGATCCTTGGCGTCATACGTCGTCAGGCCTACGTGCTCACGATCGGGGATCGGGAGGATGCTTCGGGCATGACGGTCCGCGTTCTGGGGCATCTTGGGCTTCTCCTGCGATCCGGTGGATGGCGAAGTGCGACTTGCAGTCGCGAACCTTCATGCTAGCAGCCGTGCGAGCTCGTTCGTGACAGGCCGGAGTGGCCCAGGCCGGTCGCGGATCTACGCGGAACGGATCGACCCCAGACCGAGATCCAGAGCGGAACGCATCCGCGCCACCATCTCGGCCGCGGGCCTCGACGAGAAGCGCAGGTGCCGAGTGAAGAACCGGTCGAGCTCCGCGAGGAAGTGCTCCGACTCGGGCGCTTTCGACTCGGCGAGGTAGTCCGCGTGGGACACCCCTTCGTAGACGAGCAGATCCGCCTTCGCGCCCGCTTGCCGCAACTTCGCATGGGTCCGGACCGTGTTGCTCAGGAAGAGGTCGCGGGTCCCGGATGCCAGCAGCGCCGGCGGGAAGCCATCGAAGCTGCCGTAGATGGGTGAGATGCGCGGGTCGGTCAGTTCGAGTTCACCGGCGTAGAGCCGGACCGCCGCTTCGATGATGCCGTCGTAGGTCGGGATGTTGCGGTCCACGCCCTCGTTGGTGTGGAACGTGTCGCCCGTCCCGCTCAGGTCGGAGCCTGGCGTCCCGATGAACAGCGCGGCCGGCACATCGACGCCGAGCTCGATGAGCTGCTGGATGGCGGACAGCGTGATGCCGCCGCCCGCCGAGCTGCCGCCCATGGCCATGGACCGCGCCGGACGCTGCGTGAGCAAGTCCCGATACACGGTCACTACGTTATCGACCGCGGCCGGGTGCGGGTACTCGGGAGCCATGCGGTAATCGATCGATACGGCGCGCATCTTGGTGCCGAGAGCGATAGCGAGTGCTTCTGCGACACACGCGAGCCCGCCGTTGAGGATGTAGGCGCCACCGTGCACGTGGACGAAGAGATGATTCTCGTGGATGGGCTCGATCTCGTCGGGGATCACGTGATAGACGGCGACCCCGCCGATCTCGTCGTGCTCGACCGAGACCGGCGACTCGTCGATGACAGCCTGGACCGCTGCGCTCTTGGCCTCGGTATCCGCATCGATCAGCGCGAGCCAGTCGGATTCGGTCGCAGGGACGTAGCCCAACGCCTTCTGTCGCTCGGCGGCGGCCCCGGGGTTCACCGCGATCGCGTCGCGCAGCACGTCGCTGGCGCCGTCGGGCGGAGGCAACGTCCTGGCGTCGAGGTGCAAGGAGGACCCTCCCGCGTCGCGCTCGGTCGATGGTCGTGCTGCGTCCATGTGGGTCGTCCCTCTGCGTGTCGGTTCAGGCTGGTCGGCGTTCGAAAGCCCCGCGTCAATCAGCAGACTACGGTACGTACGTCTGAGCGACGCGACGACTGGTGGTTCGTCTCCTTCCCCCTGTACGGGCTCACCGAGCCGTTCTTCGACAAGACGTTCGCGTTGCCCGACTTCGACCGGATGTCAGGTAGGCATCTGCGTCGTGGTGTTCGCCAACGTCCACCGATGTCGCCCGCGTTGCTTCCATCCGGCGCGCGTAGGTATGTCGGGGCAGCCCGAAACAGGCGGCTCCACGCGTGGGGAGTGGAGCCGACACTCGGATTTGAACCGAGGACCTGCTGTTTACGAATCGCGAGGACCCGGCGGTCGACACCTAGG
>Ga0209013_10004603_pt1 | contig 12068 bp, 13 predicted proteins | sample Cruoilmetagenom2_FD_187291 | JGI IMG/M metagenome (GOLD analysis project Ga0209013, IMG submission 187291) | Oil polluted marine microbial communities from Coal Oil Point, Santa Barbara, California, USA - Sample 2 (SPAdes) (version 2) | ecosystem: Environmental > Aquatic > Marine > Oil seeps ...
CTCCTCTCTATTCATTAGTAGAAAAATCTCTCCAATTAACCCCAGTGTTTTTTAAATAAGGCCTTTGCTTCATCGCTTTGAAAATGAACTCTATGACCACTAGCATCTCTTTGTGTCCCTTTTGCACTATCCCGATACTCATAATCTGTAGCGATACGAATAAGATGGATAAGTTGCGGAGCTAGTCTAAAGGCTAGCACCAAAAGTACGAACGCCCCTACAACCTTTAAAAGTCCTACACCACTGGTAAGTAATTCGCCAGCTGAAAAAGGTAAGGCAATGTTTGAAAAATCGATCATGTTGTTTCCTCCTGTAAAATTATTTATTTTTTATATAACAAAGTACCTAAATCATGAAGATGCCGAGAGTTTACATATTAATCGCCCCCTTTCATTGAAGGGTTATTTTTGCGACGTTTATTATTACTTTGAATAGCTAGTTCCTTCACTTTTTCAGGATTTTTCTTTCTCCATTCACGCATATAATCACGCATGTATTCTTTTCGCTTACTATTTTGTTTAGCTTGAATAGTCTTTAACTTATCAGGATTTTTTTTCCTCCATTCTTTCATATAAATTCTCATATATTCACGCAAATATTGTTTTTCTTCCTCTCTCACAGGCACTATTAAATCTCTCCTTGAGAATTTTAATGACAAAAAGCCCCCTGATTGATGTATCAGGGGGCTAAACTTAACCTTTTCAATTCAAATTTCCCGTAATAAGAGTAGAATGTATACTTAAAAAACATCTAAAAATGATGTGTTTTTTATATTTACAAAACTATTTACAAAAGCAGAGGAATAAAGACATTTATCCCTTTACTAATTTTTGATATATCGCTTATAATAATGAATAGAAAACTAAATGATATATCCAATTAGATTTCGCCAAAAATCTAATTGATCTCTTATAAAGGGAAGTTTGATAGAACGGTTTCAGTGTAGTCGCCAAACTACATTCGTCTATTAAACTTCTTTTTATTATATTAATAGTTTACAGCAATTCTAAATTTATGATATATGAAAACTTTAATTTAAAATATATGAAACTACTTTTAAACTAACCAATTATAAAATTGTACCTTTTTAAGCTGTTCTGACTGTTTTTTATCAAGATCAGTATTTTGGATTGGTTTATTTATTCCCTCGCTAAAAACGGCAGCTATGTTGCGTATTTCTACCCCATCTACCATGTTTATAGCTATTTTATTTAGTAATTGCATACCTTTTAGCACTTTCTTTTCATCAGTGTCCATTCCAATACGTAAAGCTAATACACCAGCTGCATCTTTTATTGCATTAGGGAACGGAAATGACATAATTTCATCAAAGAACAGAAGTTGATAATCATTAGCTGCATAACTTTTGAGTTTCGTTCTTATTTCTTTGGTATTTTGATCTAAATCTTGTAAATCATTTTCTATAGATTCTTGTATAAATTCTTTTTCTTGTTTTAAGTTATTAAAGTTATAATGGTTAGAACTCAATTTTTGACCATTTCGCCCTACAGTCCCAACGGATTTAGAGAAATCCTGTTCTGCAATATGCTCTGCATTTTGTTTGGCAATATCTACAAAAAAGACCTCTTTCATAATACTTTCAAAGTTTGGGTGAGACTTTAATACAAAGATGTATTTGTTCTTACCATCAGCAAGACCGGCAACAATAATTTCTCCCGTTTCCTTAATACTTTTAACAGCACTGGAAACCGTTCGGATAGAAGCACCTGTTTTTTCAGCAAGAGTAGCTGCAGATACTTTGCAGATCCCTGATCCAGATAAATAATAAATAATCTCGTCTAGCACTGCTTGACGTTTGGATTTAGAGGGAAATAACTTTTCGAAGCTGATACCTACGCTTATAACTGCGTTCTCAATTGCCTCTAAAATCATTGTTTTATTGCTAGTGTTGGAACGATTTCCATTCATCATGTAACGTTGTACATCTTTGTTGTAAGCTGTGAGTTTTACTGCTATTTGTGTCATATATTTTGGTCCCCTTTTTATTTGGGAACGAAAAAACAGCATTGATTCCCTCTAATCGTCGAGGAAACCAATGCTGTTTTACTCTTGAATTTATCTAACCTATGCTGTAAAATAAAGCGCATAGATCGAAAAAACCAAAGAAGTCTTTCAGTAAAGTGTTTCCCTTGTCTGGTAAGGGTTAAACGGTTATAAAGGTGTAGGAACCTTTATAACACGCTGGAAGGCTTTTTTTTCGTTCGTTTTATGTTAAGTCTATTATAAGATTCTGAATCTATTAAAAGCAATAGTTTTAGAGATTATTACCCTTTGAAATATTATCAGCAGCTCTTATTGATCCATTTATGAGATTCTCATACCGACCTGCGTATAGTTCTAGTATTTTTAAAGCTACTTCGGTTACTTCTTTATTCCCGACTTCCGCTATACCCTCTAAACGTTTTAAAAGGTCCTCAGAGACGTTTAAATTGATTTCCTTAGTATTCATTCATTCCGACTCCTTCTCTGTTATTTCCTTCGCTTTTGCGTAGATTGTAGAACGAGGAACACCAGTCATTTTTACAATATCATTTACACTGAGTCCATTTTCTTCTCTTGCTGCATAAAGGTTAAGTGCTTTTCTTAAAGTTTTTTCATCCTGCCCCTTACGTCCCATGTGCTTTCCTTGTGCTTTGGCACGTTCACGACCTTCTTGCGTGCGTTCATTGATCAAATCACGTTCAAACTCAGCAATTGCTCCCAGCATTGTAAACATTAACTTTCCTGCTGGAGAAGAAAAGTCGATTTGCTCCTTAATAAAAATTAAGGTCACATCTCTTTCACTTAGATCCTTAGCAATTTTATGTAAATCAAATGTAGATCTGGCCAATCGATCAATTTTATGAACCACTAAGGTATCTCCTGGACGTAAATAATCTAGAGCTTTTTTAAGTTCTTCTCTGTTACCTTTTGCCCCACTTGCCTTTTCCATGAAAATTATTTCACAACCATATTTCTCTAATTGCTCTTTTTGTGAAGATAAATCCTGTTCTTTTGTAGAAACTCTTCCGTATCCAATAATGGCCATAATATAAGCTCCTTACATCTAAAACTCTTTAGACTTCTATACAAAGTATTTTAGACTAACATTTAGATATTGTAAACAAGCAAACAGAAGAATATTTCTAATTAATTAAGGGGTGTCTAAAAGTTAAAACTTATAGACACCCTTTAATATCCTTTTGAATTTTAGGTTTAAAAAAACCTACTCAATTAATAATTTAGAGTAGGTTTTTTTATTTAATTATTATTTAATAATTTATTGATCAATACTTTATTAAAACTTTATTAATGTAAATTTGATTTAATTAGGATCTCAATATTTAATTTCCTAAAAGACGGGGTCCCGTCAATTTCTTTGAGTTTAAGTAAATTTATTTTTGTGTATTACTTCTATTTTTAAATCTAAATTTAGAGCATTTAATAATTTGAATAAAGTTTTGAATTTAGGGACGTCCATACCATTTTCAAGACGTGAAATAGTTTTTTGTGGAATACCAGAGATTTTTGAGAGTTCTCTTTGTGACATTCCGATTTCTTCTCGCTCATTTGATATTTCACTAATCAATTCAAGTATGATAAATTCTTGTAAATCATCCTCTTTCTGCATAAGTTGCATTTCTTCGTAGGTAGACATAGATCTTCGCCTCTCTAATTTTTAATTCTCATGGATTTATTATTTAAATTTATATTTGATAAGTGTTTCCACCCTACCAACAATTTAGAAAAATTGATCGCTGTTGACCATCTTTTTCAATGTTGGGTTTTGACTCTGCATGTTTCTCCTCCTTACAATTTTATTTTGTGCTATTGAGATAGAATTATTTCGGCTCATCTTGATTTCTAATCATTAATGTCATTTAGGCTCCGGTGCTTAACGCACCGGTACCTATGATTCTGTTCTTTCTTAAAAGGTAGCGAAATTCAATTAATTACGTTTTTTGGCAGTTTTAATGTGACGTTTAGGTGTTTTGTTTTGTTTCTTTTCGAATAGCTTGTCGTATTGGATTTTACCCAATTCATTGAAGTGGAATATGACACGCTGGTCACCGATTTGGTATTGCCATATTCCTTCAAAGTGTTTCAAGCCATTTGGTTGGTACTGTAGGTTTTGTATGGAGTCTGCCTTTTTCTCCAATTTACCTAAAGCAAGGTAAACACGCCGGTATTGCTCAGGGTGTTTCTTTTTGAGTTTCGCTAACTCCCTTAAGAAAGAAGCAGAATCATCATTAATGATTTCTGTCATTTGATGATCCTCCAAATTTTTATATTGTTATAATCTTGCTTATAACATGCGTGTTATCATTATATAATATTAAAATGAATACCGTCAAATTATAGGTACTTTTTGGCAGAGAGGAATTATTATTCTGAGAGGTGTTCTCAAATGCCCTTTAGATACACTTCCGCCAAATCTATACGACCTTCCCCATGCCCTAAATATTCCTGTACCTTATCCATGACTTGTACGACTTCCTTGTATAAGGGTCGTTCCTCTTTCGTGATTGTATGGTCTTTGCGATAACCAGCAGCCCGATTTTCTAACATCCGTTGAATCACTTCTCGACCCTCGGTTTCAATTCCTCTTTGCTTCAACTCGCTTTTTAGAATTTCTCTGGCATATGTATGCCTAAAAGAATGAGAACCTTTTACTCCAGCACGATTATAAGCTGATTTAAGCGTGTTATAACGTACAAGAGATAAATAAGCGTCCTTTTCCTTCCCCTGAATCAAGTCACGCACCCTAGCTTCAAATTCAGGTCTACAAGGCGATATACGCCCTCTTCCTGCCTTTGTAACTCCTTGTGCTGTATTAAAGGCTAGCTTATCCTCTGAAGCCCTCCAGAAGAGCTTACCGTCCTTTTCAACGATATGAGCCACTTTAGTATTAGAAACTTCTCTCAAACGAAGCCCAAAAGCTTGCTGAAGATCTGCCCCAACTTTTGCATTTGTAGAAAGTTTTTCTCGAAATCCTTTTAACTCTTCCGCAGAATAAGAACGGTCCTGTGGCTTTTCCCTATTAGCTGTATTTATCAATCTTGTTTTCGGGATCCACACTCGCCCCTCAAATCCCTTATCTAAAGAAATATTGTGCATTCCTTTCTGTAGTAACCTTAAATTTGTTTCTATATTGATTAAATGACCATTTGAAACACCTTTTTCTTGCATATGAGCAACATAATCTCGGTAATGGGAACGCTTCAGCTGGTATAAATCTCTTACACCTTGCTCCTTTATCCAGGTTGCAAAATTTTGACCAACAGAAAGCGTGTGTTTCACTTGGGTGATGGAATGAATACCTGTTTCAGCACCAGTCTTTTTCAATTCTTTTTTAGATTGGCCAATATAATTAATTCGTTTAATCGCTTGTTCTACTTGATATTTCAAGCGATTCCCCCCACGATTACTTGCCATTTAAACACCTCCCAAATTTTTATTAATTAAGCTTGAATCATTGGTAAATACGGATACGCCAATTTTGGCTAATCCGTTTTCAAAACAGCTTACATAATGGCTAACGCCATAAGGTGACGCATTTTCACTTTGTAAAAAATGGCATCACCATATGGCGTGCCTCTTTCAGCTCATGTGTGTATTGAAGCCTAATGCCAGCGAACTTTTTGTTCGCTTCTAATCGTGACCCATGAAAGTCACAGTGTTGCTACTTTGTAGCAAGAAATCGTTAACACGATTTCTGTTCTTCTCCAGTTTTACTGGTCCTGACCAATTGATCTTTTATCTCCCTATTCAATTCTTGTATTCTCTTATTTCCCTCCACTGATTTGTGTTTTTTAACACTCCTTTTTTATAGTTTTTGTATTATAGATTTTCCTCTCCTTTTTATTCAGTACGAACAAAAAAGACCAATCTATGCTTTCACATAAAGACCCGTCTCTTCCCTGCTAAAAGTATCTTATATATAAAAAAGGACCTTTAGACAGACTACTCCCATAGTAAAAAACTATGTTTCACAGTCAGCCCAAAGGCCCGTAATTGTTCATCACCGCCAGATCCCGCTTGGGTTCGGCAAAAAAAAGTTAAAATAATAAATTATGTTTATATTTTATCACGTATTTTAAACATCTGGTATAGGAAATTTAATTACTTACCATCTAAAAATATCTGATTTCCTTGAATATGCATTATTTGCATGAAAAGCAAAACCGTCCAAGTCGGGAAATAGTGTTTCTGTACGGATGTCGAAATGCTCTATTAAAATTTGCCGACACTCTTTTTTTAATTCTGGACTGATGGCAATGAATAAAGTTCCCCCCTTTTCTTTTGGTAATGCCAAACTCCCTGTAATATCAGAACTTACACTACTATATAAAAATACAGCGTGCTGTGCAGCAATTCTCTTTGAAACTACTGGCGGTTCTATGAACATTGGATAATCATATTTATCTAAATCATTCATAACTTCTTTATAATCTTCATTTTCACCTAAAATACCTTCCATATCGCCGCCCATATAATGAGTATGTACACCGAACAGTAAACCCATTTTATCTGGTTCCGAGTCAATACAGAACCAGAGAGCCACCAAAATATTTTTTGAAAAATCAACTAACCTTGTTGCAGCACCATGATGCTGTAATTTAGCTAGTAGTTCCATATCACTTATGGATATTCCATCATTGTTTCCGTAGCCTTTATGTCTTGTTCTCTTTATTAATGTGGATTCATAATTAATTAAGTCTCTTTCCCTTTTGCTTGATCCACTATTACTCAGTCTTCTATAAGCCCCACTATCGATTGGCCAATTAATATCCCCCTGACCTCTCCACACCATTATGTTACGGCCTTTCATTTCGGATAAAATAACCACAAACTCCATTAACTCTAAAAAGTTGGCAGGCTGTTGTATTTCTCCAAACAAAGGACTATTATATGTGTCCACTATTCTTACGCTCCTTTTTAATACTCATTTATTCCATATTCTCGCCCACAAACCACGTGTATCTTTCTTTTTTTCTTCTTGAGGTTGCAATTCTTCCGTATCTAAAAGTTCTGCGGACTGTGGAATGTCTAATTGATTTTTTTGATTTTCTTCCATCTGATTTATTTGTTGCTGCATTTTCTCTAGGACTTCTAAAAATAAAGAATCCCGTTCCTTCTGCCTTGTTTCTTGTTCGGCTAGTTGTTCTTTCAGACTTTTAATTTCCTCCATCATAGCGATTGCTATATTGTCGCTATAGCGCTCGTCAGTCGCTATAGTAGCGACAGTTTCACCCGCTATAGTGGTTTCACCCTTAAGTATCAAAGACGCTTCTGTTATTGCGTTTTCGAGCGATATGTTACCGCTTTGCATAGTCGCTATGATATGTTCTATCGCCATAACCTGCGTAGCGGTATAAAGTCGGCTATTCTTCTTTGTCCTCTCAAAGATAATTTGTTCTTTTTCTAGTAAAGAAGAATATTTTCTCAAAGTGGAGGGCTGAATATTAAGCTTTTCACATACATCTGCTGGGCTATATGTTTCCATTTCCACACCTCTTTCAACTTTCAAACATTTATGGCTACATACCAGGAATTTCTAGTTTTCACCTAAAGTGGATAATCAACTTTAGGACCGAAAGCTGATTATCAACCTTCGGAAAAAACCATACCCTAAATTTTCGAGTATGGTTTTTTATTTTTTAGGTGCGTATGTAATTAGTTGATTCAATTCAATATCTAAAGCACGACATATTTTTACTAATGTTTCTACTTTTATGGATTCTAAATCTTCATTGTGCCAAAGTTTATTCAACGAGTTTCTACTTACACCAGTAATTTCAATCAACTCTGAAATGCTATCGATTCTTTTATTAGCCATAACTAAACGTAACTTATTTTCAATGGGCATTATTATAACCTCTTTCATTAAATCAATTAATCTCATCTTAAAATATAAGGTTAAAAATTACAATAAAAGCTTTACATTTTAACTCTATAAGGTTAAAATATGTTTATTGAAAGTTAAATATTAGGGGTGAACAGATGAAGAATATAGACGTAGATACAATAGACTGCAGATTAGAAGATGTGAGAGAAGCATTTAATTCATTATCAGACTTTATCCTATCAACTTATGACGAACATGAAGTTACGAAAGAATATTGGTCAGAAACATGCAATATGCTTTCAACAGTTTCTATGCAACTTTTAAATCTAACGAAAAATCATTGGGAAACTGATAACACTGTCAGCTGCAATAAAGAAATTGAAGTTCCTTATCAGCAAAAATTTCAATAAATTAGTAATTACGGATCTCAGCGCCAGTCCGATAATATACAACAAAAAAGCAAAAAGGAAGTTGCATAAATGCACTTCTTTTTTTTATTTATATTTAAGACAAAAACATGAAAAACCGTGCTGTATTTTAATTACCTTTAGGTAAGAAAAATATGCACGGCTCGGGTATTCAGATTTCCCAAATTTATTTGATTTTCCAAGTTGAATTGTATCAAGCCAAGGAGTTAATTTTTGTTTTGAAGTTTGCGAAGTACAAATCGAAATATCTCTGGTTGATTTTGATAAAACGAAAAACAAATTTGTTTTGGAAGAATAAAAAAATTTGTTTTGTGTCTCGAATGAGTATATGGATTTAAAAATGCTGGTAAATATATCCGACCTCTTTCTTTCTCTGAAAGTCCCTCATAATACGTATTCAATTCTTTACTTAAAATCATTTCACTTATTAAAAATTCCTGTTGGTCACTGTCTAGTGTTATTAGATCAAAGCAAACAAATACCCGATTCCATTCATCATCTACAAAAACCTCAATATGTATTTGCTTTTTCTTTCTACACCGATCTAAATATGTATGTCTTAGACGTTGCTCGCTGTGAGATCGTTTTTTTAAAGGAATCGTCAAATATCCTTTTGCTTCAGCTTCGTGTAGTAATTCTTCTATTTTCGGTCCTTGTAATCCAGTCAAAATATAAAAAGGGAATGGTTCCACCTTGATTCTTTTATAGGATCCATTTTCAATATTTACCGGTGTAAATTCATTCATTTTTTTACCCCTTTAACGTTTATTTTTCAGTCAAAATAAATCCTTTTTTGAGGCTTGTCCAAAGTAACGCTATTTTTAAACTAAAAATACTCTCCAAACCATTGATAACACTGGTTTTATAGGTGACATTTAAGGGTATACTATTGTTATATTAATCTATAAACAAATCGACCTTAATTGTCACCTTTTTCAAGTTAAAAAAGAGTGTTTTTTTCTACTATTTTAGAAGCGAATTTATTTCTTATTACAGTTTCAATTGCTGCCGTTTTTTGTGCCTTCGCATAGTTCAATGCGATCTCATGAACTCGATCTATAGAAAGATTAAAATTCTCTGCAATATGGTCTGATGTAATTGTCCCTACTACTTTTTTAAATCGTTCTTTGTTGCTGCGTTTATTTTCAAATAAAATCATCTTTTCAACTTCTTTAATATCTTTTACCTTCAATTTCGTTTCTTTCGCAATTTTTTTCAGAATATCTTTATACTCATCATTGGATACGAATTCGTTGATTTCAAGTAATTTTGAAATTACTGTTTTGGTTTTATTTGCTCTATCAATTGCTTTAAAGTAAGTCGTCTCGACCAGATGCCTTACGCTGTTATAAAAACTATGTGTATCAGCATCTCTTTTTACCTGGTTTACAACTCTACGACAAGTTTCATATTCAGCAATCTTAGAAAGTCGTTGGATACAAGAAAAATGAGTAGGGACCACTTCTTTTTTAAATTCACTTAAAATGTCTTCATTTTCATCTTTAAAAGCTTGGTATACTTCAGGTGTGAAGTTTTTATATACAACTCTTTGTTTTTCTTCAGCTTCTAAAACATCTTGCTCTTTTAGGCTGTTCAGGATCATTTGAATAAACGTTAGATCTAGTCTTTGTTTTTGAATTTCTAAAGAAATATTAAGTGTTCCCTTGGCTTTCATAACTAACGCTCGCTCTACCGCTCGTATAAAAGCTAAACGATTTCCATAAAAGTAACGTTCTTGCTCCTGTGATACAGCATGTCGTAAATGGAGCTTATCGTACTCTAAATTATTTTCTACAGCTAATTTGATGCCATAAATACGTTCAATCTCGCTACTATGAAATAATTTTGGGTCAAAATAAGCATGGCCGTTTATTTCATTTACAATAGTTTCAGCTATCGACAGGCGGCTTTGATAAGCTTTTTCTAAACGAAAAGGTTCGTCATTTTGATTTTTTGGCTCTTGTATAAATAAAGAAAAACGTCTGTAAGTGTTACGTAAGCGATTTGAAATTTGTTTGATAGATGAATAGTTAAAAAGACTAGAAAAATCGTTACAGACTGCGATTACTTCCCAATCAATACTATTATTGATATTGATTCCATCTGCGATTACGCTTGTTGTTAAAACAACTTGTATATCATTATCGAAAGTAGCTTGCTCGACCAGTTGCTTATATGTTAAATTACTTTTATTGTTAGCATTAATCACTCGAACTTTTATATTTTTTTTACGCAAGACATTTTTTAGATGTTCTATCTTATTTTTAGACTGAATATAGATTAATAATTTTCTTTTTGTACTCCATATTTCAATAAGTTGAGCTAATTCAACAAGAGCGTTATCTCGCTTCTCATACGTGTAAACCGCAAATTCCTGGCAGGGTGATTGTGGTTTGCCGTTTTCTATTTTTACAACCATATCGAAATCATTTTTGTTAATGTCGTCAATGGTTCCACTAAGTCCGATAAACGATTCAGCCTCTTTACTTACTTCATATAATTTTTTAATAGCTTCAAACCGATAGTTAATATCGTAATCCGTCACAAATTTATGTAATTCATCTACGACTAAGGTAAACGTTATATTCTTTTCAATTGTCCTCAAAAATTCTATTAAAATTGGGGCCATATCGTATGTAGAAATAAATATTCTTTTACCATTTTTCACGTCTTGATTAATGATTTTAAAGAGATTTGACGTTTTCCCCTTGATAGCTCTCACTTTATGAGTCAAAGCATTTTGTTCAGTTAATGCAATTGTAGGTGCAGCAAAAATATAAAAATGTTTTTTCTTACTGACCAGCTCTTTAAAAGCTGTTAAAAAAGATGTTGTTTTTCCACTTCCTGTTGGACTATCAACTAAAATATTTTTCTTCTTCAAAATCAATTCTTTTGCGATGTCTGAAGGGATATAGCCTTTTACACGGATAGTTTCTCTTTCAAATAACTCATTTATCTCTAAATCATTTGTGTAATGCGTGTATTTCCCTTTATATCCGCGTTTCTTAGCTTCATGAACGAAAGAAGCGATTGTTGCTTGGCCATTTGCACGTAACGTATTCCACGATCTTTCTGACTGTTCACCACCACTAATAATGTCGTACAGTTCGAAACCTTCCTCATTACTAATAAATCCAGTATTTACATAATGCTTAATTGCTACAGTAAGACGTTTCCATACTTCTCCTTCTCCTGTTCCAGAAGGAATATAACCAATTTTATGAGCCATTTCTTTTAAAATATCGAAGTGAATAGGGCGTAAGTCTTTTTTAAAATTGTCATAAAGATCTTGTTGTCTCTTAACTTCTTCCTTTTTTAAACGCTTCAAAAGTTCACTCGTATCCAGCTTGTTGTCTTTATTAATTAAAAGGTGTTTTTTTCCACCGCGTACAATTTGTAATGGGTTTTTTGCTTGTGTGTCTACTGGTATACCCATCCTCTTTAAATCTCTTGCTATTAAATCAATAATTCCACGCATTTTATATTCATCGTTAATTGTACGATCAAGCTGAAAAACTAAACGATAACGATTTCCTTTACTCCCGTGACTAAACGTATAAAAAAGACCAGATAACTGGTCTTTCAACTGAGAAACTACTTCGTCAGGATTAGTTACTTTCTCGTCGTCGTCTACGTCTATAGCGAATAAACTTGAAGATATAAAATTAAATTGATTGTTTTGATCTACTTCCGCATTAGAAAGCATGATGGAATGGCCACGACTGAAATAATTGAGAATCTGATCAAGTGAAAGGGGTTCACTAAATGACTGCTTTAAACCATTGGTGATA
>Ga0209013_10004604_pt1 | contig 12067 bp, 11 predicted proteins | sample Cruoilmetagenom2_FD_187291 | JGI IMG/M metagenome (GOLD analysis project Ga0209013, IMG submission 187291) | Oil polluted marine microbial communities from Coal Oil Point, Santa Barbara, California, USA - Sample 2 (SPAdes) (version 2) | ecosystem: Environmental > Aquatic > Marine > Oil seeps ...
GGCCGCCGCCGAGCGGCTCCTCGAACGCGACGAGGAGATCATCGGCATCTTCCCGACCTTCGTCGGCCGTGACGACGAGGAGCCCGAGCCGTCTTCCGCCGCCCGTTCGGTCGCCCTCAGCGGCATCAAAGGAACGGATTCGACGGAGTGAGCTGGACCCGGCGCTCGCTCCTGACGGTGTTCTTCCCGGAAGTGCTCCGGCCGCCCGGAGCGCGGCGCGAGGAGGAGTTTCTCGCCCTGTGCATCAAGTGCGGCCGTTGCACCGCCTCATGTCCCTACCAGTCGATCCGCCAGGCCGGCTGGACCTCAGGCCTGGCGGTCGGCACACCCGTCATCTATCCACGCGAGATTCCGTGCTATGTGTGCATGATCTGCCCCGACGTCTGTCCGAGCGGGGCGCTGGAGCCGGTCGAAAAGCCAGACGTGGATATGGGCGAGGCGGTGGTCGATACCGAGACCTGCTTCCCCTTCCTCGGCATCCTGTGCCGCGCGTGTATCGACATCTGTCCCTTCCAGGGCACCGCCATCTTTCAGAACCTCGACCTCGAACCGGTGGTGGACACCGAGTTCTGCATAGGCTGCGGTCTGTGCGTCAAGGCGTGTCCCGCCGAGCCGGAGGCAATTCGTGTCATTCGTACGCGATGAGCGCGGGCGCATCCGCTGGACCCGGTTCCGCCGGCTGAGTCAGCTCTTCTTCGTCTCGTTCTTTATCGTCCTGCCCTTCGCCAACCGGCACGGTATCGTCGAGGTGCTCGGCACCCTGGCTTCACTCGATCTGGGTCCCGTGTCGTTGGTCGACCCGGCGGTGGGCGTGTCAAGCCTGCTCGCGGGCGGGATGTTCACCGTCACAATTCTCACGGGAATGATCCTGCCCGTGCTGCTGGCTCTGGCACTGGGCCCGGTCTTCTGCTCGTGGGTCTGTCCGTGGGGTCTGCTGTCGGAGATGGTCGACGGGTTGCTGCGCCGGCAGCCGCAACGCATTCCCGGCTGGCTGGGTCGAATCCGCTGGGGTTCGCTGGCGGTTTTTCTCGGTCTGTCGGCGATCCTCGGGCTGCCGCTGGTGGCGACCCTGTCGGCGCCGCGTCTGACAACCGTCCTTCCGCTCGAGATCATATTCCTCGGGGGGGCATCGATCGGGACTCTGTCTCTGCTTGCCGGTTTGCTGGTGGCGGAGCTGGCGCTGCCGCGGCGTCTGTGGTGCCGGGCGCTGTGCCCGGTGGGCGCGCTGCTGGTCTATCTGCGAACGCCCTGGACCCTTCGCGTCAACTGGCGAAGCGACACCTGCGATCCCAGGATCGAGCGGGTCAAGGGACGCAGGTTCTGTGTGTGGAACCTCTGTCCCCGTTTCCTCGAGAGCTACTCCGGTTGTACCAACTGCGGCGCCTGCATCGAGGCCTGCCCCGGCGGCCCGGAGCCGTCCCTGTACTTCGCCTTCGGGCAGCGGTCGCCGGAGATCGACGCCGCCTCGCTGCCGGTCATTGATTCGGCCGTCGACCGGGGTATCCGGAAGTAACGCTCAGTCGATAATCCGGGTATCGTAGCTGATGCTGTAGTCGGGCAGACCACCGAGTGGCGTGGGTCGTTGGCCCTCGAGGCGGACCGTGACCTCACAGACCAGCCCCTCAGCGACCTCGCACACGGCACCAGAGTTGTCGCCTTCCTTCTGGTTCGAAAGCGGCGTCCCGACGGCGCGAATTCCGCGGGTGACGTACCACTCACCCTCGTACTCGCCCCACTCGTCTCGTGGGTCGCCCTCGACAGAAGAGAACGCGTATCCGATCGAGACGTCATAGGCACCAGGCTCGACCGTGGCTTCGTAGGCGTTGAAGATTGCGTCACCTCTGAGGACACGGGGACGCCTCAGCATGATTCCGGGATCTGATTTGCCCTCCCAGAGTTTGCCGGAGTGGTGCACGATCTCGCTGTCGATCGCCACCTCGTAGTAGGTGATTCGGGTGCCTCGGTCAATCACGACCCGGATCCCAGTTGCCGGCGCCTGTTCAGCGGCAGTGTCATCAACCGTCGATGGGGCCGGCGCCGCCGCGGCCGCGTCTATCTTCTTTTGGGCGTGTTCGATCATGAACACAAGCACCGCATCGGTGACGCCGATCTCCTTGAGACGGGCCAAATCGTCCCCGGAGAGGACCGGGAACACACCGATTTGTTCTGCTTTCGCGAGGATCACGTGTTCGGAAAGGCCGGCCTTCGCCATGGTGATGATCTGTTGGATGGCTGCATCTTCGAGCCCCGGAGATTCGCCGGCTTCTGCCACGTACGCGACGCAGAGCGCGCTCACGGCAATGACCAGAACGGCTGCGCGAGTAGTCTGAGGCATTTGCTTCCTCCTTGTATGCGGCCTCGTGATTGTACCTTGCTTCACCGATCTGTGGAGTACACTCCAATCGTGATGGAATCACACGCCTGGAGCAGCCGCGAGATCCGTGGTGTTGTGCTCGTCGGCGGCAAGAGCCGTCGCATGGGGCGGCCGAAACAGACCCTCGTTCACGGAGGCTCGACCCTCGCCGAGACGGCGGTACGGGCGTTGCAACCCCACGTCGGGCAGGTCGTGTTGGCCGGGTCGGGGCAGATCCCGGACGCCCTTGGAAGCTTGGTGCGGCTTTCGGATCCGCCGGATGTTGCGGGCCCGATGGCGGGGGTGTTGGCCGCCTTTCGATGGTCGCCCGAGTCTGCGTGGATCGCCGCGGCGTGCGATATGCCGCGGATCTCGGCCGAGGCCGTTCGCTGGCTGCTTGACCAGCGGCGGCCCGGAACATGGGCCATCCTGCCGCGATCTCGCGGTGGTCTCATTGAGGCGTTGTTGGCGGTCTACGAACCCATGGCTCGGCCGTTGATCGAGGAGCAGGTCACGGCGGGTCGTTGGGGTCTTCGGCACCTGGCCGATCACGATCGGGTCGTGTGCCCGGCGATACCGGCCGAGCTTGCCGATGCGTGGACCAACATCAACACGCCGGAAGAGCTGCGAAATTCGGAAGTAGGAATGAGGAATTAGGAATTTCCGCCCACCCGCCCGGACCAGATTTCGGGTTTCGGATTTCCACCCGCCCAGAATTTGCCCGCAGATGACGCAGATGAAGGACCGGTCAATTTGTGATGTCATCTGCGTTAATCTGCGTGATCTGCGGGAAGACTTTTTGGGCGCCTCAACCGATAGAGCGCTTACCCGTAGGTTGACCTACCTGTTCGGCGGTATCCAACAAAGAGGGTTTGGCTTGGTTTTCTGTCGATCAGTAGCCTCGTTCAGGGTCGACGACTGAGAGCAGCGGCTCGCCGGCGACGAAGCGTCGCAGATTTTCACGGTAGAGCAACCACCGCCGCTCGCGTCCGATGTCTGACCACGCCGCATAGTGCGGGGTAATGATGAGGTTGGGGGCCGTCCAAAGGGGATGACCGGGGGGCAGCGGCTCGGGATCGGTGACGTCGAGGCCGGCGCCCCCAATTTCTCCCTTCGAAAGGGCGGCGATCAGTGCATCGGTGTCGACAGTGCCTCCGCGGCCTACGTTGACGAAGAATGCCGTCGGCTTCATGACCTGGAAGAGCGCTTCGTTGAAGATGTCGGCTGTGTCTGGTGTCATCGGTAGGCAGTCGACTACCACGTCGGCCTCGGCCGCAAATGACGCGAGATCTTCAGTGAGCCCGACCCGGTCGACAAACGGCGGTCCGCTGCGGCGGCTCGAGCGAATCCCGGTCACCCGCATCCCGGCCGCGGACGCGAGGCGTGCGACCTCGGTGCCGATGCCGCCGAGCCCGACGACCAGCATTGTTTTGCCTCGCAGCCGTACCAATGGAGTGAGGTCGCCAATCTCGGACCGTATCCAGGTCCCGCGGTTCTGAGCAGTGACCGCGAAACCGAGGCCCCTCGCGAGGGCTCGGGTGAGCGCCATCACGTGCTCTGCGATTTCGGGAGAGGCGAGCTTCTGGCCGTTGGTGAGCAGGACCTCGCCCCTACCGAGCTCCGGAATCGCCAGGTAGCGCTCGACGCCGGCACCACCGACCTGGACCCACCGGAGTTTTGACCCGGCCGCGAACAGCTCCGGTGTCGCCGTGCCGATAACCGCGTCCGCATCCTGGACATTCGTTACTGCTTCCTCGTTGGAGGCGAACGGCACGATCTCGACACCAGGAGCCACCAGGGCGAGGAGGGGCAGGCGCTCCGGCCAGTAGTCGCGCCACAACACCTTTTGCGGGGCTGCCCAATCGGCGTCGGCTTTCGTCGGCGACGTGCCTTCGCGGAGCCAGCGGCGTTCCGCAAGCTCCCACGGCATCCGGAGGCCGCCGACCTCGGCAACCAAGGCCTCTACGGCCGCTTCCGCCGCCGGAGCATCTTGGTTGTGCCATGCGGCCATCCAGGGGAGCGTTGAGGCTTCGGTAATTGTTGATACCGAATGGCCCGCCAAAAGCCCTTTCTCGACCTCATCGCGAATCTCGTTCAAGCGGTCAATCTGATCGGTCAAGAGCTCAGCACCGCCGGGCGCACCGTGACCGGGCACCACAACACTCGGACCGAGTCCTCGCAGCCGCTCCAGCGCGTTGATCCACGAAACGAGGTCGGTGTCGGTTGTTGCCTCGACCCGGTTGGCGCTGGTCACACGACCGGTGATCAAGGTGTGCTCTTTTGGGAGCCACACAGCGGCATCCCCGGCAGTTGCACATCTTCCGAGGTCGAAGATCACGACCTCACGGTTCGACGCGGCAAGGGTGAATCCGGAGGTGAAGACGACCGCCGTGTGATCGGTGGAGGCCTCGTCTCGTTTCCTGGATTCCGGCCAGAGCTCGATCGCGGCGTCGGTGGGGGTGTCACCGAGCGCGTCGGTCGCGAGCCGGTATCGAGGCGGCTGATCGGTCGCCGAAGTTCCCATGGAGTTGACCGCCAATACGTCGGCGCCGACCTGGAGGGTGACCCGGTTGCGGCCGGAGGCCTCGTCGACCGACACGGTAACGCCGGGCGGCAGCGGATGGCTCGCCATTTCGGTGGCATGGACCGAACCGAAGGTCGAAGCACAGAGAAACAGAATGACCGCGCCTGCGCGTAGGCTGCATCGGATGTTGTCAGGGTAATTCATGCCGCAGATCATAACCGGATTTGATGGGGGGAGGTTGCCTGGACGGAGAAGAAGGGCGAAGATATCAAAGGGGGCGCGCTTGAGCGAAATCGGACAACGTGGGCGAACAACGACCGCTTTTCGAAAGCGGCGCCGATGGCCGCGACGGATCCTGAAGTTCCTGCTCCTTGTGTTGTTTTTGGCAGGCGTGGGGGTGGGTGCTCTCTACTGGTCCTCTGACTGGGGAGCAACGCTCGGTGGAAAGATTGACGGCGAACGGCTCGCGAGGATCAATGCGAGCCCAAATTTCGTCGATGGAACAGCCCAGAACACCGAGGAAACCTCTTTGGGCTCTGGCGATGTGATGGAGTTCGTCGTCGAGTACTTTCGTGGCTCCAAAGAGCGAAAACCGCCGCAGCCGGTGCCGATGGTCGAATTGGATCCATCTGATCTTTACTCGATCCGGGATACGGGTGTCCGTTTTGTTTGGCTCGGGCACTCCACGGTATACCTCGAGGTAGACGGCACCCGGGTGCTGATCGATCCCGTCTGGTCCGAACGGGCATCTCCTTTCAAGATCGCCGGCCCCCAAAGAAGCCATCCGATGCCGATCGCGCTTGCGGACCTCCCTCCAATCGACCTGGTCGTGGTTTCGCATGACCACTACGACCATCTTGATCCAGGTGTAATCCGGGAGTTGGCCCCACAGGGAATTCAATTTGCTGTTCCGCTCGGAGTTGGGGCCGACCTTGAGGCGTGGGGGGTTGCCACGGATCAGATCATCGAGCTCGATTGGTGGGAAGAGTCGGCGGTCGGCCCCCTCGCGTTGGTCGCGACACCTGCCAGACACTTCTCGGGCTGGCAGGTGACCGACAGGGATCGCACCCTGTGGTCATCATGGATTCTGATGGGGCCGCAATCACGAGTCTTCTACAGCGGTGATACCGGTTGGCAGGATGACTTCGAGAAAATCGGAGATGACTACGGGCCCTTCGATCTCACGATCATGAAGTGCGGCGCCTACGGAGATGGTTGGCCTGACATCCACATCAACGGCATTCAGGCCGTCGAGGCCAACCTGTTGTTAAAAGGGCGCATGATGCTGCCGGTCCACTGGCTGACCTTCGATCTCGCCCTCCATCCGTGGGAGGAGCCGGTCATTCAGGCGGTAGAAGCCGGAGCGGAGCAAGGCGTCAACGTGACGACACCCCAGCTCGGAGAGTTAGTCGATCTTCAGAATCAGGTAACGACGGAGCGGTGGTGGGAGTCGATTCCCTGATCTCCTACCCGTTCGAAAAAACCCTACCCAGGAATCGGTAGATCAGCTTGGCCACGAGGAAATCGCTGGCCCATTGTTCCGCGGTGGGCAGGAGCTCGACCACGTCGAAACCGACAATTTCACGCTGCTTCGCAACCTGCTCGAGGAGCGCGTCAACCTGGTACCAATCGAGGCCGCCAGGTTCCGGGGTGCCTGTCGCCGGAACTATAGAGGGGTCGAAGCAGTCGACGTCAATGGTGAGGTAGACCTTCTCTGTGAGGAGTTTGACTACCCGATCGATCCAGTCGGGGGATTTGTCCGGACCGCAGATCTGATGGGCATAGAACACGCGATCTTGATCGAGGAGAGGCATTTCGGGTCCGTCAACGGCCCGGATCCCGACCTGTACGATCGGGCACCATTGGCGTGCCCAGTTCATTGTGCACGCGTGGTTGTGGGTTGATCCCCAGCACTCCTCGCGAGTGTCGGTGTGGGCGTCAAGCTGGAGAACGGTAACGCCCGGGACGAGGCGCGCGGCAGCCCGGATAGCGCCGATCGAGATCGAGTGATCGCCGCCAAGAATGACCGGCAGGATCCCTTTCTCGATCAAATCGGCGACTCGTTCATCGACTCGGTCTGCAAGTTCCTCGGGCGGACCATCAAAATCCACCGGGTCGAGGGTCGCAATGCCCCACCTGCCGGGCTCGACACCAGTTACGACGTCAAAGGACTCGATATGGTGGGAGGCCTCGAGGATCGCCTCGGGAGCGCGGGCCGCGCCCTTTTTCCAGGTGGCGGTCTGGTCATAGGGCACGGGGAGGATTGCCGCATCCGCCGTGTTGATGTCCGCCAACTCTTCCGGAAGCTCGAAGTAGCACCTGAGAGGATCATGGTCGGTCACAGAATCTCTCCTTTGCAAATGCATGCGAAGCCTTGGCGGCATTGCGACCTCGGCATCCTATCAGCGATGCGCGGTTCAGGGTTTTGCGCCTTCACCGGGCGAACGGGTTGTGCCAAGCTGGGTGTGATGAATTTCTTCGAATATGTGACCGAGGCCATCCAAGCCACTTTCCAGATCGACGCGGCAACTCAGGAAAAGCTTCTGTTCTCGGCCGCAATCCTGCTCGTCTTGTGGCTGACTCGCCTTTTGGCGCTGGTCGTCGTCCATCGGCGCAGCGACGACATCCGCATTCGCTACCGTTGGAAGAAGACCTCGCAATATGTCATGGCGACGCTCGCCGTGGTCATTCTCGGGATGATCTGGATTCAGGGCTTCAGCTCGTTCGCCACCTACCTCGGTCTGTTGTCGGCTGGCCTCGCGATCGCCCTCAGAGAGCTGGTAGCCAACTTCGTCGGTTGGGCCTTCATTCTCTGGCGGAGGCCGTTCGAGGTCGGTGACCGGATCCAGATCGGGGACACCGCGGGTGATGTCATCGATCTACGGATTTTTCAGTTCACCCTCCTCGAGATCGGCAACTGGGTTGACGCCGATCAGAGCACAGGGCGGGTTATCCACGTCAACAACGGTCAGGTCTTTACCTTGTCGTTGGCCAACTTCAGCAAGGGCTTTCAGTACATCTGGAACGAAATCGCTGTGCTGGTCACCTTCGAGAGCGATTGGGAGAAGGCGAAAGAGATCTTGGGCGGGATCGCCACCAAGCACGGAGAGGAGCTGAGCACCTCTGCGGAGGAGAAACTGCACGAGGCGGCGCGGCGCTTCATGATTTTCTACTCGAAGCTGACACCGACCGTCTATACCTCGGTTCGGGATTGCGGGGTCCTGCTGACGATCCGTTACCTGTGCGATCCACGACGTCGGAGGAGCACCGAGGAAAGCATCTGGGAGGACATTCTACACGCCTTCGCGGATAACGACGACATCGATTTCGCCTACCCGACGCAGCGCTTCTACGACAATATTCACGAGGGCAAACCGGGGGCGAGGGCCCAGGAATAATGCGGCCTGCGCCAATCCCCGAAAAAAGATTTTGGCTGCATCGTGAGCTGCAGCCAATTGGCGCTGATTATCTGTCGCCGCTCCGCGGCTCAGTATCCTCTGTGCCTCTGTCATAAACCCTCGTTCACGAGGCGAACGGAGCGCCGGAGGCGCGACAGATTGCGGATGACACCGTTCTGATGGGATTCAACCGGACACGAATACTGTTGTAGAAAACTGTGAGCCAACGGCGAAGACTTCAACGCGAACGCAAGACCGTGCGCCTGATGGTGGAGATGTACTGCACGCACCACCATGGGGGCGACAGTCTTTGTGGCGCGTGCGCCGAACTCGCCGACTACGCCGACCACAAGCTCGACGTCTGCCCCTACGGGCCGGAGAAGCCGACCTGCACCAACTGTCCGATCCACTGCTACCGGCCGGAGCCGCGCGAAAGGATGCGGGAGGTGATGCGGTATGCCGGGCCGCGCATGATCAAGACCCACCCCTACCTCGCGATCATGCATATCTTTGACGGGAAACGTGAAGCCCCGCCGCTGCCCTAGACGGGGTAGCGCCGGGGAGGTTCCCATCTGCTAGGATTTCGCGGTGCGAGTCAATTCCCGATAAGGAGATAGCTCATGCCGCGATGGCTCAAGATCGCCGGTATTTCACTGATTGTCGTGGTCATCATCGCGGGCCTGCTGGCCGGCTGGACGTACCGGATGGTCGCCCGCAGCGTACCGTTGCTTGACGGCGAACTCGAGATCGACGGTCTGATCGAAGCGGTCACCATCGAGCGCGACGCACTCGGAGTGCCGACGATCAGCGGATCGAACCGTCTTGACGTCGCGCAGGCACTTGGCTTTCTCCATGCACAGGAGAGATTCTTTCAGATGGACCTGATGCGCCGCCAGGCGGCGGGCGAACTCTCCGAGCTCTTCGGTGCCGGCGCACTTTCGGTAGATCGTGCGAGCCGGATTCACCAGTTTCGCCAGCGGGCGCGGCGTGTAATCGAGACGATGCCTGAGGCCGAACGGGCGGTGGTTAGCGCCTATGTGGCGGGCGTGAACTCCGGCCTCGCGACACTGAGAGAAAGGCCGTTCGAGTATGTGTTGCTTCGCCTCGAGCCTACGCCGTGGCGAGCCGAGGATTCGGTGTTGGCGCTCTTTGCGATGTTCTTCGTCCTCAACGACGCGACCGGCAATCGCGAATCAGATCTGGGCCTGCTCGAGGACCTGCTGCCGGCCGACCTGGCGGAATTCCTCGCACCACCAGGGACCGAGTGGGACGCTCCGGTGGTCGGCGCGGCGTTCGAGACCCCTGCGATTCCGGGCGTGGTGGGTTCGATGGATGAGGTCGTGGCGGCGTCAAATGACCGCACACAGGCGGGCGTACTCAAAGCTGAGGCGCTGGTCGGCAGCAACAACTGGGCCGTTGCTGGCTCGCGGACCGTCGACGGGCGGGCGATCCTCGCCAACGACATGCACCTGGGAATGGCGGTTCCCAACACCTGGTACCGGGCCATGCTCAAGTGGCCGGCCGGCGACGGCTGCGGTGCGGAACACCGGCTGGTTGGCGTCACGCTGCCCGGATCGCCGGCCGTGGTAACGGGCAGCAACACACGGGTTGCCTGGGGTTTCACAAACTCGCAGGGTGACTGGTCGGATCTCGTGATAGTCGAAACTTCGTCGGAGGACCCGGAGCAATACCTCACCTCCGACGGATGGCTGACGATCGGAAAACAGTCGGAGATCATTGCGGTGCGGGACGGCGAGCCTGAGACCATAGAGATAAGATTTACGATCTGGGGCCCGATTGTGGATCAGGATCATCTCGGCAGACCACGAGCCATTCGGTGGATTGCCCACGACCAGGGTGGCGCCAACCTGGGCTTGCTCGAACTCGAACACGTTGCAACGGTTCAAGAGGCGTTCGAGGTTGCCAACCGCATCGGTATTCCGCCCCAGAACTTCGTGTGTGCCGACCAGAACGGGAGCATCGGATGGACCATCATCGGCAGGATTCCGCGCCGAATCGGGTTTTCCGGGCGGGTCCCGACCTCATGGGCCGACGGCGCGAACGGATGGGATGGATGGATGGAACCCGAGGACTACCCGCGGGTGGTCAATCCTGCGAATGGGATCATCTGGACCGCCAATGCACGGGTCGTCAGTGACGAGATGTTGAAGACCATCGGTGACGGCGGCTACGACCTGGGCGCGCGGGCGCGCCAGATTCGTGACGATTTGCTCGCGCTCGAGAGCCCCGACGAGCGGGATATGCTGGCGGTGCAGCTGGATGACCGGGCGCTCTTCTTGGAACGGTGGCGGAGCTTCCTCCTCGATCTTCTGGACGAAGAGGCGGTGAGCGAGGAACCGAAGAGGGGCGAGTTTCGCGATCTTGTCGATGAGACCTGGGCCGGTCACGCCAGCGTCGAATCGGCAGCCTTCCGCCTCGTGAGAGCGTTCCGGACCTTTACCTTCGAACGGGTCTATGGGTGGCTCACGGTACCCTGCGAGGCGGCGGACGAGGGTTTTAACATCTACCGGATTCAACAGGCGGAGGGACCGCTGTGGCGCCTGGTCACCGAACAGCCGGCGCATTTGCTGGACCCGGACGCCGGGTCATGGCGGGAGGAGTTGCTTGCGGTGGTGGATTCAACCATCTCGTACTTTGAGACCGAGGTCGGCGGAGAGCTTGCGGACCAGACCTGGGGTGGGCGCAACGTGCTTTCGATGCAGCACCCCTTGAGCCGGGCGGTGCCTGCGCTTTCAAGGTGGCTCGACATGCCGAGGCAGGCATTGCCCGGCGACAGCGATATGCCGCGGGTGCAATCCCCGGGTTGGGGCGCCTCCGAACGGCTGGCTGTTTCGCCGGGACGAGAGGACGAGGGGTACTTTCACATGCCGGCAGGCCAGAGCGGACATCCCCTGTCGCCGTTCTTCGGTGCCGGGCACGAGGCGTGGGCGGAGGGCTTGCCAACGCCCCTGCTGCCAGGTCCTATCGAAACTGTGCTGACGCTGAAGCCGGCATCCGATTAATTCGCAGGTTCTCGTACAATGCAGACTATCCATAAGAGCTGAGGAGGAGTTGAATGACATTACAACGTGGAGTGTCGAAAGCCAAACGAAACGATGTAGGGATGGAGGTAAGGCGCCGGTTGCGCGCGGCCGCAGTCGTAGCGGGGCTCCTCCTGATCGTGGTGTCGCTGTCCGCCTGTTCGACCATCAAGGGATCTTCTGACGGGACCTGGACTGCGAGTTATTTCACGGATCCGGACCGCGTCTGGGGGGCAATCGAAATCTCGCTCATCGAGCTTGATTACGAGGTCACCGAAAAAAACAGGTTCGATGGTGTCATTCGTGCGAGGTTGGAACCCGCCAACGACGGGACGGTGATCGCTCTCGCGATCGACCAGGTGATGCGCACCGAAGACCAGGTCAAGGTCTTCATCAAACCGTCGTTTGGTGACGGCGGGGGATCAACAAATCCGGATCTACTGAAGGCCGCCGCGGACACATTTGTAAAGACCCTCAACAGCCAGCTGAACGGCTGAGACCTCGATGGCCCGTCTTCGCGGGGCGTTGAGAACTATCGGCCCAGGGATCGCGATCGCAGCCACCGGGGTCGGGGCGGGTGATCTGCTGGCGGCGATGCTGGCCGGCGCGAGCTTCGGGACCGCCCTGATGTGGGTGGTGGTGGTAGGGGCAGTTCTCAAGCTCGGCCTCAACGAGGGCGTCGCACGTTGGCAGCTGGCCACCGGGACAACCCTGCTCGAAGGCTGGTGCCGTCACCTCGGCTGGCCCCTGA
>Ga0209013_10004605_pt1 | contig 12062 bp, 11 predicted proteins | sample Cruoilmetagenom2_FD_187291 | JGI IMG/M metagenome (GOLD analysis project Ga0209013, IMG submission 187291) | Oil polluted marine microbial communities from Coal Oil Point, Santa Barbara, California, USA - Sample 2 (SPAdes) (version 2) | ecosystem: Environmental > Aquatic > Marine > Oil seeps ...
TGACCATCTACCGCAATGATTACCTCGAACTCCTTGCGCTCCAGCCGGCGGGATAGCATGTCGCGGTTCATCTCGTTATCTTCAACCAATAATATCTTGTTCATCTTATCTCTTGTTCATGGCCAGAGTAAAAATCTGATATCGCACTCAATCTGTCTCTTCTTTGTATGCAACATTCCAACATAGTAGAGATTATCGTTTATAGAAAAGTAAGCACTTGTATCGTATAGGTTCACCTTGGTCTGTGTATAGACCAGTCATCTCCCCGTTTGCACCTACCCACACTGCATGCCCTAACTGCGGCACAGGCGGTGGTTTTACAGATTTTGCTGCCCAGACTGATTGTGAAACCAGCGCGATATACAGCACTGCCGAAGCGAACATAATTGACTTGAATATGGGGTCTCTTATAATTCGAACTCCCGACCGCATGATTATCTGCTTTCACTATGACTCGTAACATACTGTTATTACTTTCTTTCTGATGTCGACGCCCATTGCATTTTGCGGTACTGTGCATAACTGCGCAGGACTGATCCCGGCAAAAGTCTTGTTAACGCTAGTAATTAATGTGTGCGTGGATATTAATGTGAGCTTTTTACAGGTATGAAGGTTTTTCTCATAAAGTCCATCCTTTATCTGTGCGCCTTCCTGCCGTTGCCGGTGATCCACGGGCTGGGAGTTGTTATCGGCTGGGGACTCATCCTTATTCCAAATCGTTCACAACAAACCAGTGAGATCAACATTGCACTGTGCTGGCCCGAACTCTCCGCACATGCACGGCGCAAGCTGCTGCGTGCCTGCTTGATCGAAACCGGCAAGACCATTATCGAAAGCGGCGCCTTGTGGCTACGCCCCGGAAAAAACACACTGCGCCTGATCAAGGAGGTCGAGGGAAGCGAACTGGTGGAACAGATGCTTGCCAGGGGTGCCGGTATCATCCTGGCATCACCCCATCTGGGCGCCTGGGAGCTCTCCGGCCTGTATTGCGCATCCAGGTACAATATCACCTGCCTCTACCGGCCACTGAAAATCGCCGGGCTGGAAAAACTGGTACGGAAGGCACGCAGCCGGACAGGCGGCCGCTATATACCCACCACCGGGCACGGCATCCGTACCCTCTACAAGACATTGGCGCAGGGTAATGCAGTCGCCATGTTACCCGACCAGGAACCACATGCCGGAACCGGCATCTTTGCCCCGTTTTTCGGGGTCCCTGCCTTCAGCATGGTATTGCTTGCACGGCTGGCCGCAAAATCCGGTACGCCCGTAATCATTGTCTGGTGTGAACGGCTGTCGTGGGGACGCGGTTATCGGCTGCATTTCCGGGCAGCACCAGGTATCACCAACCCGGCAGACATTAATGCTGCCGTCAATGCAACCAACAAGGCTGTTGAGGATTGCGTACGGGAATGCCCGACCCAGTATCAGTGGAGCTACCGGCGCTTCCGCATCCGGCCGGCAGGCGAAGAACCCTTTTACTGAGCGCCGCCCTGCCCTCTTTGGTCTGCCCCAGCATCCGGTCCTCGTCCGGCACATCTTTCAGCGGCGGCAATGGGTGGCGCGCAAACGCCGCGAGACGTGGCGAAGCGAAAGGCTGTTCAATAACCGTGGACTTTAGGGAAAAGGGCTGTTATTAATTTTTACTCCGTTGCAACGCGACTGTCTTCACCTTCCCTAAGCTTCCATGCTGAGATAAAATCCTTGCATATACCATTTTGCGGTATGCTAAAGCGCTGCGGCATTAATATTCGGGCCAGGCGAAAATTGTATTCGCTGTGGTTACGATAATCTACACAGACTCGGTTATTGCCTGATGATGAAACCTGATAATTGCTCATTTGTGCTGCTCTTGCTTGGTTTATTTGCGTTCCCTGGCGCATCTGCTGATGAGTCTCGAATGCCGGAAATTACCGCCCAGGGTTTCAGTGCCAAGCAGCCGCAGAAAGGGCTAGCAGGAGAATATCCCCGACTCAGGGTGCGTATCGAGGCGACTGACAAAATAAAGGAATTAACCATCAAGGAGCGTTCCTATGAAGTTGACCTGGCATCGACAAGAGATAAATACAACCTGCATCTTTTTGGCCTGGATCAAAATCCCAGGTCATATCCCGATGTGACACTTGATTTGCAGAATTACATCAATGAGAAAATCGGCAAGGAAGGAGAGTATGAGTTCCACATACTGGTCACGGACAAGAGCGACAACGCTGTTGAAAAGATAATTTCTGTTCATGTTCATGAAGCCATGCCAGCAACGGAGCCCGGCATCGGAAAGGATGCCGGACTGCTCCAGACTGGCCATTTCACATTGCAGCGGACAGGAACAGAATCCGTGAAGGGTGCACGCCTGTTCGGTATTAACTGGAAAAATGTAGACAATGCGACTGTCGCCATAAGAATAACAAAGTCAGAGAACAGCAATACACGCCTTGGCATGCTGGACAAATCGGACTTTGATAGAATGCAGACAATCGAGCAGCTTGTTCAAAGAGTAACTGGCCTCGAAGAGACCGAAGCAGTTGTTCTGACCACTGCCAGGAACGAGGCGGCTGGTGAAGTGTTTTCGATTAGCCATGATGACAAGCACTATATTCTCAAGGTAACGGAAAGCTCGGCATATCCTTCAGCACGAGGAACAACAGTTACTGTCACGGGGTACTACAAGTATCAGGGCACAGTTGAATAGACGCACATTGTGGACGCACCGGCCTGTCACAGGCAATGCAATTGAATCAACATGGCAGAAATCTCACCGTAATACCTCACAACCGGGATTCTCGATATGAACAACTATGTAAAAACCAGTATCTCAAAAGAGCGACAAACAGAGTCAAATACAAAGGAGGTGCTGGCAATGAGCGGCGACAAAAAAGCTGGAATAGATCACCGGGAATTAACACATGGTGAATGGCTGGAAAAAGCCAGATCAAAGCTAAAGCAGAACAAATTCAACAATCCCAATTTCGCATTATTAATAATCTTTGCATTACTCTTTGCTGGATCGGCATTCCTGTTCGAAAGCATTGACATACTCTATGGACCGCTCTATGCGATGAAAATTGTCGTTACCAGTCTCTTCGCTGTAACCCTGGGTTTTATGTTGTCTATCTGGTGGACAAAAATCTCACGGTTTGACGAGAAACTGAAAGAAGCCGAACTGATTGACAGGGAATATCGTGAACTACTGATAAGCTATTCCGACAGCCTGTTCGATATCATCAACGCACTTAATACACTGTCGACAGATCCTCCGCGTCCGTTTGTTGTTGCAACCGAATTCTTACTTGGTGAATATGTTCATCTATTGCAGAGTCGCTTGCACAGATACGGTGACCACATAGCGGGCCTTGGGCTTGATGCCACCGATTTTCTTGATGAAAAAATCAGGATATTTGAAGGCATCCGGGAGCGAGCAAGCTTGTCCATAGAAGGAATGCCGAAAGAACTTGAAACGCTTTTCATTCAGAACCTCAATCTTGATATTAACAAATATACTGACACTGCCGCGAAACGACAGAAAAACCTGAGGGACATGCTGGAAGAGGTTGACAGGCCGGCTGAAGCTAATATTGATGAGGTAGATTCACCCGGGATGAATAATAAGTGAATGCTGTCTAGAGCAACCCTCCTGTCTCTTCCTTCGGTGACTTTTCAAACTCCCTTGTCTGCATGATTATTAATTCGCCATATACAACATGGAAGCACAACATATTGCCGTGTTGCTGACCAAGCACGCAGGCCACCGGCGCAGGGTAGCCGCTGAACCGGGTATCAGTGAGCGCACCCTGTACCGGAAGCTGGAAAAATACAATCTCATTAGTTTCAGTAAAGCGCACTAGAAACAGTTTCGCGCAGTATCACCCCCCACCGACGATCTGATGTGGTAGTCAGAAAGCCCTGATTACAAAAATGTCTCGTTCGCTCCACACTGGTGCGAAACGCCCGCGGACCGCGCAATCATCCCTGGCATTGACGCACTCTGCCCAACAACAACACTCTTCCAGATTTACCTGGCTTGCGGAACCGCTTGTTGCAGATTTATCTGTTTGCAACAATCACACAGTCTGGATTTTTTTGTCGGATTCTGTACAACCACTCGCTATCCGACAGCGGTCTTCTTATCTCCCCAGATCCATCAGAATAACTAATATTCTACTTATATTTCAGTTAATTATATTCATTTGCCGCCTGTCCTGCCAGCGTTGGCACGCTTGATGCTCTACCCATGTTGTAAGCGGCATTCAGCAATTTGCCATTGACCATCAACTTCACGGGGGCAAGTAAAAGCCATGAGTATTGATCAAGAAAACATCGACACAGTTCTCGCCGACAGCCACGACATGAATAACAGCGATATTCCGGAGCCTTGTGAGAACTGGTCTCTGGAGGATTTTGAAGACCTTATCCCGCAGAACCTGTAGAGGACCTTACGATGCAGTTACGATGCCGTTCAGTGTTGCTGTTCATTCTGACCTGCTTTATACAGCAGCAGGCCAATGCTTCTCAGCCGATCGAAGTCAGCGTTACCAGCGATGATGTATCCGGGCTGGACCTTATTCAGGCACAAACAGCTTTCGACAACTATGGCGCCTCGGTGCGCAGAATTCTTTTCGCCATTACAAACTATGCTGAACTGCATCCATGGATAGTCAGCTCAACTCCGGTTGGTTCAGGTGGTCAAGATGGAATGGAGTTCCTGATCGAGTTCAAATTTCCCTGGCCAGTTCGCCATCGCTGGTCACACATCGTCGTACAACGGGATGGTGACAATGCTATCAGTTGGCACCAGATAGAAGGCAATATGCAGCATAATGAGGGCCACCTAAGATTTTCTTCTTCCAGAAATCAATCAACTGAAGTCAGCATGTCTGCCATCATTGGAATCGGGCTACCAGAAATATTGTGTCGGGAATTCAAGAAGCAATTTGTGAAGGAATTCATTAAAGCGGCCTATGATCAGGCGGTAACATCAACTCACGCTGAACTGGCATTACCATCTTCACCCATAACTACAAAGTAAGCAGACAGCCCGGGAAACCTACTCCGTATAAGTGATTATTAGTCTCACTTTACGGTGATTGTGATTTTCCTGGAATATACGGGCGGATCGTGCGGAATGTGTTCGTAGTCTGCCATTATTAACTGCAAGGTATGTTGCCCGGCAGGTAACTCCAGCCAGGTTTCCGTTTGACCAGCACCAAAGTGGATATTATTGCGGTCAGACGGAATTTCTTCGTCCAGAGGCGGAAGATCCGTATCAATCAACAAATGATGGTGTCCGGTATTGGGGAGGTCAACACCTTTTGGCGCAACTCCCATGTGGCGCAGTCCAAACCATACCCGGAATGGACGCCCAGCCCGGAGCATTTCGCCATCGTTAGGCCATCCGATATAGACGTATGCATTATCCGGTGCAGGTGTGGCAACGGCATTGGTTATACCGGTTAATACCAAGGTGGCAATGAATGCAGTGACTCGCATAATCATGATTGTGACTCCCTGAATTTCGAGACCTCGTGTGCAACAACTTCCCTACACCGCTTATACCTGGTTTGCATATTCAGAAGATTCGAAATCTAGTAAGATGGAACAGTAATAGTAATTTTTCTCGAGTATATCGGTGGATTATGGGGTGTATGGTCATGATCGCCGAGCAACAACTGCAGGGTATGCTCCCCCGGCTGAAGATCTTCCAGACGTGCTTCTGTTTGCCCCCCACCAAAATGCAGGTGGTTCCGGTCCGAAGGTATCTCTTCATCCAGCGGTGGCAGATCAGTATCCAGCAGAAGATGGTGATGTCCTACATTTGGCATTTCGACACCCTTTGGCGCAACACCGGCGTTACGCAGCCCCATCCTGACCCATAATTTACCACCCTTTATGACTGTACCGTTAGACGGCCAGATGATATAGACCGACGCATTAGTCGGTGCCGGAGTCAGCTCCGCCGAAACAGCAGATGTACACCACAGACATGCCACTACCGCCACAATTGCAAGCGCTTTATTCAGCATTCCCAGATCCTCCCCCCATCGGCCGTCCACTGGCTGCTGCCCGCCTGCAGCAGTGTCCGTTGATATTGATCTACATGAACGAACTGGCTTAGAATTGAAGCATAGTTGAAAATCGATGTAAATCAAGTCGGGGCAATTGCACATATAAAATTGAAGTATTAATTGTTGCGTATATAACGATAATTACATATCCGCGCAGACACATAAAAAAGAATCCGAACAAGCTGTACAGATATTTGTTAGTGTCACACAACTCGCGAACTTCCAACAACGGACGCGTAATCATGCAAAAACTTCTGTTCATTGTATCTCTCTTGCCTTTCCTTGCCAGCACAACTGCCCCGGCAATGGCATCGACTGAGGACACCATAGATAAACCTGCACATTCTCCGCGTGTTGCTTTAGTCATAGGTGTTGCCAATTACAAGGACCATCCCCTGCTTACACCCTTGAATGATGCACGCGCAATTGGGGCTTCGCTACGTAATGCAGGTTTCGACGTTATCAATCTGGAAAACACAACCCGGGCTGAAATCGAACTGGCGCTGAAAGAGATGAACAGGCGTCTGGGCACGAAAGGCACAGGTCTGTTTTATTTTGCCGGTCATGGAATCCAGCTCTCCGGATCGCCACTGATCTTGCCCACCGATGCAAAAACTGAAACTGCTGCTTCATTGGTCAACAGCGCTCTTGATATAAACGCCGTTGCCAGGCATATGTCATTCCAGCGTCCTGGTCAGCCAAACATGATCATCATTGATGCATGCCTGACCACCCCGTTTGTATCCGCAGGCAATGACAGGGTAAATGACATCGCAGCGTCTGCTTCATCAGCTCCACTGCCTGCACAGACGCTGCTCGCCTATGCTACAAGCCCCGGGGAATTTGCCTATGATGGAGACGGCGAACACGCCCTCTTCACACGGGCATTACTCAACATAATCAAGGAAAAAGGATTGAGTCTTGCAGAAATATTCTCCCGGGTTCATACGGCAGTAAGCCGGTCCACGCATGAACGACAGTCACCCTGGATAATATCGTCACTGGATAATGGACATATCCTCATGCCCCGCCTTGTTCATAGTGATCCAGCCGGTTTCGCCAGTCTGCCACCCATGGATGATACAAGGTTAATGGCCATGAAAACACGCGGCATCCTGCCTCAAGATGGCAATGCCAAGTATGAACTTGAATTCTGGCAATCAATCAAGGACAGCACCGACGCAGCAGACTTTGAGGCATATCTGGAGGCCTACCCGGATGGAAAATTCGCACCATTGGCCAAAGTGCGCGCAGAACGCTATAGCAAAACTGCCGACAAACCCAAACCGGAACCGAAACCGGAACCGAAACCGGCCCCCAAGCAACCTGCTTATACCGTTACGGACATGGATGAAAAATATGACGTCCTGAGAAACACCAACATACGTCAGCGACCGTCATCAAGTTCCGCGCATATCGGGGAGCTTCGCAAAGGAGCCAGCGTTCAGGTAACCGGACGGGTAACAGGCCAGAACTGGTACCAGATCAGTTCAGGCGGCATCAACGGATTCGTATATGGCGAGCTGATCAGAAAGAAACCGGCACCCGTTGTGAAAACCACACCACCAGTAAAAACGGTTACCCCGACACCGTCCAGGATCGAATCATTCCAGGACTGTCAAACTTGTCCGGAAATGCTGACACTCCCTGCCAACACATTTACGATGGGCAATAATCGTGGCGATCCCAGTGAAAAACCTGCACACGAGGTTTCCATCAAGCAACCTTTCGCTATTGGAAAATACGAAGTCACATTCGGTCAGTGGAATGAATGCGTCACGGCCGGTGCTTGCAGTTACAAGCCCGAACTGGACAACATGGATGAGAATCTGCCAGCACGTGATTTAAGCTGGAGTGATGCCCGGACATATGTAACCTGGTTAAGCAAATTAACCGGGCAGGCCTATCGTTTGCCGACAGAGGCCGAATGGGAGTATGCAGCAAGAGCCGGTAGCCAGACGCGTTTCTGGTGGGGTGACTCTGCAGGTAGTGGGCACGCCGACTGCAAGAATTGCGGTGGCACATGGGACCGGAAATCACCGGCAGCTGTAAGCAGCTATCCGGCAAATCAGTTCGGCCTTCACGGCACCAGTGGCGGTGTATGGGAATGGGTATCAGATTGCTGGCACAAATCCTACAAAGGGGCGCCACGTGACAGTTCCGCGTGGAGCAAGTCGGATTGCCGGGAAAATGTTGTTCGAGGCGGGGGCTGGCGTAACGACAGCAGTTACATACACTCGGCAAGCCGCTTTAAATATGACTCTAATGTGCGATATTTATTGCACGGCTTCCGTGTCGCCAAGACACTGTAATAATGTGATTGCTGCACCCGGGCTAGTCCAGCAGCGTTTTCAGCAGAGACTTTGATTTTGTTTCTATAATGACAAAGTCTGCCGTTATCTTGTCCTTCCCTGATTTATCTGCAATACGCTCAAGCTGTTGCTTGACTGCTGCCAGATAATCATCTTTATTGTCGTACTCATCCCGCACCTTGTTAAACAATGGACGTGGTGTAAGCAGAACAGTCACCAGCTCCTTGCCAAACGGCCCTGAAACAGTCCACTCACCGAGATCACCAATGACCGCCCTGTAACTGGCCGGCGCCTGATTATTCATGGCGCGCGGACCGGGAATCATATGTACTACACCACCATCCAGTGAGTAGTAGTCCACGTTAACAAATGTTTCATAGGCTGGCGTTGTGATCTCAACGACCAGTGGCTCACCTTCGGTGAACTGATTGTTTTTCTCTCGTGTCCGAATCGACGCCCCACTCGCGGTGCTGATATTATTAGCCCAGTAAGGCCCAAACAGGTCAATTACCTTGCAATTCACCGGCTCAACCTGCACGAGATTTGCTTGAATCTGTTTAGCACCCTGCAGTGCGAGCAGGTCTTTCTCAAGACCTTGCACGTCAAATTTTCGTGGGACAAATCCACGCAATTTGAGCACACCGTCCTTGAGAGATGTCTCGAACGCCGAGCATTTCACATCCTTCAGCAAGTCTGCGACAGACTCACGGGTAAATTTCGGAGCAACAATGCCCCCGCTCGCAACCGGCTTTTCAGTCACGCTTCGTGCCTGATGCTCGCTATCAAGCCGCGCAATCGTCTCTGGAGCCTTGTCAGCTTCCGCCCCGGCACGGGGATAAGGTAACTCCGCAAACCCAATATCAGTTTTATTACTGTCTGATGTATCAGCCGGAACCACCGCAACGGGATTGGCGGATTTGTAGTTATCGAAGGCATCTGTGGAGAAGTAGCTATAGGCAAGAAAGCCAATGGATGCTGCTGCCGCAACTTTGCCCATGGTAAACAGGAGTGCGGTCGAGGAAGCACCCTGATTTAGTCTGAAATCGGCAAGAAATCTCGAGATACTGGGCGTTCTTTTTTCACGATCAAAATCAAGTGCAGATTTCAGTGCCTTCCACTGTCTGCGCGACATATGTTTTCTGCGCTCCAGTACAAGCCCCCCATCCCTCGCCTCGGTTGCCTGCATCCGACCAAATGGATGCCGTCCCGTGAGCATTTCGTAGGCTATGCAGGCCAGTGCGTAGATATCATCACGCGGGTCAGCCTCATGGTGTTCGAGCATCTCTGGACTTGCATAGGTTGGCGTCAATGCACCGAGCGATCCAGGATCGAATCGCGTTGCCTCCATATCAGTGTCATCAGTCCTGGTGAATGCCCGGGCAATTCCAAAGTCGATCACCTTGATCTGACCATTATCAGTAAGAATCACATTCGCCGGCTTGAAATCCGCATGGATAATCCCGTTTTCGTGTGCGAATTTGAGCGCCCTGCATATACCTTCGAGTATCTCCATGGCCTCTCCCGCAGGAAGCCCCTTGAAGCCCGGCGCCTTGAGCACACTTGCCAGGGATTTACCTGGCAGATACTCCATGGTCATATAAACGGTGTTGCCATCCCTGTCGAAGTCATACACCCTGACGATATTTGGATGAGCCAGGCTCTGGGATTTTTTTGCCTCGCGTTGCAACGCGATCATGGAATCAGGATGGGCACGGAATTCAAGATTCAGGACCTTGACGGCCACATAGGGATTACGGTCATCAGCTTCGAGTTTGCGACGATCCAGCGCCTTGTAGACACTGCTCATCCCGCCGGTCCCTATACACTCTTCCAGAACAAACCGGTCATTCAGAACATCACCGCTGCCTTTCATTTGTTCTGTCTGCGCCGTGTTCTGCGCATGTCCTGCTGACCCTGATGAATCCGACCACTCCTGTGTCTTGCCGGCACGGGCATCAGGTGCTGAGTTAAGGAACAGGCTGGTAGCAATTTTTGTCCGGCTGTAATCCTGGTCATCAGCAGACATGTCGTTCCCGGAAGTCCGCTCCTTGTTAGCGGCAGATTCTTCTATTCTGGTCTGCACCTGCCTGTGCACATCCCCGGGCAGCGGAACCTTGGTATTCTCAACGTTCAGCGTCTCCAGCAGGTATTCCTTTTCAGCGCGCCCGCTTTCCAGGATATTGTCGACCTCGGAAAACAGCTCATCTTCGGTAAGAGCGCCGCTCTGGAATGATCTTAGTACGTGTGCAAAGCTGGCCATTTCGATTAAACCCTTACCTGACTAGTATTTCCGCTCGTCGACAGCTTATCCATTGAGGCTACGCTGACATGCTGCGACCAACGGCCAGTCAACTGGTAATTGACAGGTGTATGGTCAACAATTCTGTTACGAAATGCAGTCGTCGCCTCAAACTTTATAACTGCAACGGTGACATTGTCACGTGCACCGCGCTCAAGGGTAAGATCAACCAGCTCACGACTGGCCTCTTCACAGTCATAATTGTCCAGGATCTCCGCCAGTTCCTGATCCTCGACTTCCCTGTTCAGTCCGTCACTGCAGAGCAGCACGGTATCACCATCCCGCAAAAAGGACCGGTACTCGTCAAGCTGTAAATTACTACGGGTTCCTATTGCTCGTGTAATCTTGTGTGCTGCCGGATGATTGACTGCCTCAGCCTTCCTCAGCTTTCCACTATCGACCATCTCCTGTGCAACACTGTGATCATGGGTAATCTGAATTAATTGCCCGTCACGCAGCAGGTAGGCCCTGCTGTCACCTGCCCACAGGCAAAGCCACTCCTGATTGTAGACCAGAAATATGACGACAGTACTACCCATAATCTGCCCGGTATGTGCATCCAGCACCTCATGGCAGATAGATGCATTGGCATGCCTCAGTCTCTCCCGGGCCAGTGCAGCAAATTCATCAATAGTTTGTGGTCTGGCCAGATCACTGAATGCATCAACGATCATCCGGCTCGCAAGATCGCCTCTGAAGTGACCGCCCATCCCGTCGGCGACAATCCACAGGCCTATGTCGTCCAGGTTGAGATAGGCATCTTCATTGACACGCCGATGCCTGCCGGTATCGGTACGACAACATGACCACCAGCGATAGCTCATACTGCATCCTCCACGAACGCTCCGTCATTTTTTTGTGCCAGGCGATTACATAACCGGGGGTTGAATCGACACCTTACAATGCAAGATCGCGTAAAGATAATTACACCTGTTATGGTGATCATTTGATTTACTGTCCCCTCCAGGTATTGCAGGACGCCCCGAACGCCTTCATTTTGTTATAAATGTAGTACAAATCGACAGTACTTGTCGATTACTAATATCCTGTTGATACGGGCGTCATGGCTATCCTGAATGCAGCCAGCACTTGATATTCACCCGGCCACATACATCTGACGGTGCCCCGGCGCCCGTGCAACGACTGTTGATAATAACTATACTTAACCTTACCCGCTGCAACAGCAGCAACTACCCAGTGAGTGGAAGATGCCATGGCAAACATTGTGATCAAAGACCTGAGAGAAAATATCGAGCTGGACAGGAAAGCCATGCGGGCTATTAGTGGCGGTAAGTCCGGCACCTTCAGCAGTGCCCCGGCCTATCACTCCAGCACCTTCTTCAACCCGTTGTCTTTCAGTAGCTTAAGGTTGTTTCCCGGAAACCCTGAGCC